>ERZ1066115.62-NODE-62-length-40560-cov-14.955857_pt1 | contig 40560 bp, 34 predicted proteins | sample MGYA00382762_ERZ1066115 | MGnify/ENA primary metagenome ERZ1066115 (study PRJEB33369, sample SAMEA5778345) | biofilm metagenome | biome: Industrial cooling water; feature: Water cooling tower basin; material: Biofilm | place: United Arab Emirates | collected... | reverse complement strand
CGCGACGAGCTTCGGCCGCCGGAGTCGGGTTGGTTCCTGAGCGAGGCCATGGTCGGCGCGGTCTGCTACGCGGGCCGCTTCGCCGGCGGCTTCCGGGGCCTGGCCGACCGGATTCCGTACCTGAAGGAGCTCGGCGTGGGCTACCTTCACCTCATGCCCTTCTTCCGCTCGCCGGAGGGCCACAACGACGGCGGCTACGCCGTATCGAGCTACCGCGACTGCGATCCGGCCCTGGGCGACATGGGCGAGCTCGAGGCCCTGGCCGAGGAGCTCGAGCGGAACGGCATCGCGCTCGTCGCCGACTTCGTCTTCAACCATACCTCCGACGAGCACGAATGGGCCCGGAAGGCCAAGGCCGGCGAAACCGCCTATCGCGACTACTATTACGTCTTCCGCGACTACGCCGAGGCCGAGGCCTATCAGCGCACGCTCCGCGACATCTTCCCGGAGGCCAGGCGCGGCTCATTCACCTACATAGAGGAGCTCGGCGGCTGGGTATGGACCACCTTCCATTCGTATCAGTGGGACTTGAATTACAAAAACCCCGCGCTCTTCCGCGCCATGGCCGCGGAGATGCTCTCGCTCGCTAATCGCGGCGTCGCGGCCCTGCGGCTAGACGCCGTGGCTTTCGTCTGGAAGGAGCTCGGGACCGCCTGCGAGAACCTGCCGCAGGCCCATGCGATCATCCGCGCCTTCCAATGCGTCTGCCGATTGGCCTGCCCGTCGCTCGTCTTCAAGTCCGAGGCCATCGTGCACCCGGACGACATCGCGCGCTACGTGGACCTGCGCGAGTGCCAGCTCTCGTACAACCCGCTCTTGATGGCCGAGCTCTGGGAGGCGGCCGCGACGAAGGAAGTCAAGCTCCTGGCCCATTCTCTGGCCAAGCGGCATGCGTTACCCGAGGGCTGCGCCTGGGTGAACTACGTGCGCTGCCACGACGACATAGGCTGGACATTCGCCGACGAGGACGCCCGCGAGCTCTGGATGGACCCGCGCGGGCACCGGGACTTCCTGAACGCCTTCTACCTGGGCGAGTTCCCCGGCAGTTTCAGCCGCGGCGTCAGCTTTCAATATAACCCGGCCACGGGCGATCGGCGCATCTGCGGCAGCGCGGCCAGCCTGGCCGGCGTCGAGCGTGCGCTTGAGTCCGGCGGCGGCGCGGAGCTGGCGACCGCCAAGCGGCGCCTCCTACTCCTCTACGGCGTAGCGTTCTCGGCCGGCGGCATCCCGCTCATCTACTTGGGCGACGAGCTAGCCGCCCTGAACGACTACGGCTACGAGGCCGATCCGGCCAAGGCGGCCGATAGCCGCTGGGTACATAGGCCGCTCTGGTCGGACGAAGCCGCCTTAAGGCGCGCCGACGCCTCGACCCTGGAGGGCTCGACCTTCGGCGCCTTCGCTCGCATGGCCCGTATCCGCGCGGCCCACCCGGTCTTCGGCTCCCAAGGCCTAAGCGTCGTCGACTCAGGCCATCCTTCGGTCCTGGCCTTTAGGAAGCAGTTGAACGGCGAGGTGCTGACGGTGATCGGGAATTTCTCGGAGGGCCCCGTGGCATTAGAGCCGCCCGCGCTTAGGCGCGTCTTGGCGGGGCTAAGCGCCCGAGACCTGCTATCGGAACGGCTCGTTACGCCCGACGAGCCCCTGGAGCTCGATGCCTGCGCCCTCGTCTGGGCCTACGCCGAATCCGGCGCCCCGGCCTAAAGGCGCCGATCGGAATCGCCCTCCGGCCCTCGCCGTCCTGGCTCGGGCCTCCGGGCCGGGCATGGCGCTCTCGCTCGCGTCCCTGCTCGCTCGCGCGCGGAAGCCCTGCGCTGGCTCGGACTTCCGCGCAGCGCCATGCCATCGATTCCGATCGTTGCCTTTATAACGAAGAAAGACCCAGGACAAGCCTGGGTCTTTCTTCGTTAGGCGCCGATCGGAATCGAACCGATGCATAAAGGTTTTGCAGACCTCTCCCTTACCGCTTGGGTACGGCGCCGTCGTACGATGAATATATAGAAAAGCTTCGGTTTTGTAAAGCGGTCTACTACAAAGACTTAGAAAAAGGCGGGCGGCGCTGAACGCGCCGCCCGCCTGCCCGTCAGGGTGGAAAGCCTAAACGATTAACGCGCGGTCGCCGCGCCCGCCTGGCCCTCGGCCTTGGCGCGACGCTTGGCGGCGATCGAATCCCAGAGGCCTACGAAGCCGCCGGCGATAAAGATGGTCGAGTAGGTACCGGAGACCATGCCGACGACCAAGGCCAGGGCGAAGTCCTTGATACTGCCGCTCGTAAAGAAGTAGAGGGCGAATACCGCGAGCAAGGTGGTCACGGTCGTGATGACCGTGCGGCCCAGGGTCTCGGTGATGGACTTGTCGATGATCGTGGTCATCTTGTCCGTGGGGTTGAGCTTATGGTCCTCGCGGATGCGGTCGAAAATGACGATCGTATCGTTGATGGAGTAACCCAGGATGGTCAGGATGGCGGCGATCGAGGTCGTGTTGAACTCCATGCGCGTCCAGACTATGAAGCCGATCATGATGGCCACGTCGTGTACGATGGCCAGGACGGCGCCGGCCGCGAACTGCACCTTAAAGCGGACGCTGGCGTAGATCATGATGACCGCCAGGGTCAGGAGGAAGAGCTTCCAGGAGTTATTGGCCAGGTCTTTAGAGAAGCGGGCGCCGACGAAGTCGGTGCGCATGGTCACCACGCGGCCGGCGCCGAAGGCGGCCTCCAGGGCGCGGTCGATGGCCGCGGGCACCGTGCTGCCGAAGGCCGGGTCGCTGCCGTCGTCGCCGACGCGGATGACGTACTGCATGGACTCGCGGCCGCCGACGTCCTGCACGGCGACGCTGCCGACGGAGCCGACGGCCGCGCGGATCTCCTCGACCGAGCCGAAGACTTCGTTCGCGTCGCGGGCGCGGCGATGGACGGGCACGGCGGCGGCGCTCAGGACGAAGTCGCCCTGGTAGGTCGGCACGAGCAGGGCGGCCGCCAGGCCGGCGCCGTCGCGTACCGCGAATTCGACGCCCTCGGCCCGCAGTGCGGCGGCCAGGTCGGCGATGGTGCCGACCGTGGCCAAGTTCCATCGGGCGGTGCGGCTCTGCGCGTCGTCGCCGGTAAAGACGACGGAGAGCGTCGTATCGCCGATCGAGAGCCTGGCGGTGGAGCCGCCCGCATAGCGCATGGTACCGACGGGGTACGCCAGCTGCACGTACTCGTTCACGCCCGCCTGGAAGTCCACGCCCAAGTTAAAGCCCTTCGTGGCGAGCCCGAAGACGGAGAGGAGCACGAGCGCGGCCGAAACGATAGCCGCGGGCAGGAAGGCCTTGTGGAAGCGTACGAGGCGTTTCATTTGACCCTCCAGCTGATGGACAAAGTATCCCTCTTAAACACGTCCGTATTGAAGTCGAAGAGGAGGCGCGAGACGAAGAGCGAGGTGAACAGCGAGGACATGTTGCCGATGGCCAAGCTGACCGCGAAGCCCTGGATGGGGCCGGTTCCGAGCTGGGCCAGGAAGAGGGCGGCGATGATGGTCGTGATATTGGAGTCCATGATCGCCCAGAAGGCCTTGCCGAAGCCCGCCTCGACGGCGGCCTTTCGGCCCTTGCCCTCGCGGAGCTCTTCCTTGATGCGCTCGAAGATGATTACGTTGGCGTCCACCGACATGCCCAAGGTCAGCACGAAGCCGGCGATGGCCGGCAGGGTCAGGGTCAGGTTGAAGGCCGACAAGATGGAGAGCATGAGGTACAGGTTCAGGACCTGGGCCAAGCTGGCGTTCACGCCGGCGCCCTTGTAATAGAGCAGCATGAAGGCGAAGACGGCGATGAGCGCTATGACCACGGCGTTCACGCCCTGGCGTATGGCGTCCTCGCCGAGCGACGAGCCGATGGCCTGCTGCGACTCGACCAAGAGCTCGACGGGCAGGGCCGCGGAGCGCAGGATCAGGGCCAGGTTATTCGCCTCTTCGACGTCGAAGCCGGTGATGCGGACGCTGGCCTGGATGGGCCCGGAGATCCGGGCGCCGGTGCGGACGCGGTCGTCGAGCACCACGGCCATGGTCTTGTTCACGTTGGCGCTGGTCAGCTGGAAGAAGGTTTCGCCGCCTTCGGCGTCCAGGCTGAAGAGCACTTCGGGCTGGCCGGTGATGGCGTCGGAACCGACGGTGGCGCTCTCGATATAGTTGCCGTCCAGGCCGGGTTCGGCGGTGATGACCATATAGGCGCCGGTCCACTCGTCTAGGCCGTAGGCGTCCTTGCGGTAGAAGCGGCGGGCGACGTAGCCCTCCGGCACGATGGTCGGGTCGGCCACGCGGAACTGCTCGTCGATGCCGTTCGGGTTGACGGCCAGGTAGTCGCGCAGCCGGGCGGTAGCCTCTTCGTCCACGATATGGAAGGCCAGGCGGCCGCGGCCCATGATGATGCCGTTGATGCGCTCGGGATCGGCGGCGCCGGGGATCTCGACGTAAATGCGGTCCTCGCCCTGGCGGCGGATGACCGGCTCGGTCAGGCCGAAGCGGTCGATGCGCCCGTTCAGGATCTCCACGGCGCGCACGACGGCGTCGTCGCGCTCCGCGGGGGAGAGCGTTCGGCCGGCGCGCTCCGCCAAGGCCTCGAGGTCGGCGCGGATGACGATGGACATGCCGCCCGAGAGATCCAAGCCGAGCTGGACGGCGCTGCCGTGCAGGTTCTTCAGCTTCAGGATGCGCTGTCGGTACAGCGACTCGAGCTCGGTGATGGCGTCGGTCCGATTATCGTAGGCCGCGAGCGCCGCCTTGGCGCTCCAAGCGGCCGGGGCGTCCATGCGGAGCTCCTTATAGGCCGTCTTGGCCGCCGCTACGAAGTCGTCGTAGCGGTCGCCCAGGGGGCTTTCATCCCCGGCCCTGACCTTGGACTCCAGGTCCGCGAGATCGAGGCGGGCCATACGCCATGCGTAGTCCCTGATGGCTTCGCGGGAGCCGAGCGCGAGCGACTGCTCTTCCTTGGGAGTCAGGTAGTACCACTGAATCGACGGAAAGAGGAAGGCGAACGCGACGGCAAGGACCGCGAGCACGACGAGGAATCGCTTGGTTTTATTCATGCTCTGACTCCGGTGCTGTCGGGTTATCGACGAGGCGCCGACGGACCCGGAGGCTCGTCGGCGCTTCGCTAGGAAAGGCGCGATAGTCGGCCCGTCGAGCTAGGTCGACGGGCCGCGCTCTCGCGACGCTTACTTCGAGGCTTCTTGCTTGGCTTCGGGAGCCGGGGCGGCATCGCCCTGGGCGTCGACGGAGGCGATGGCGGACTTGGAGAACTCGATCTTGGCGCCGTCGTCGACCTTGATGACGACGGTGCGCTCCTTGACGGAGGAGACCAGGCCGTGGATGCCGCCGATGGTGACGACCTTGTCGCCCTTCTTGACGGCTTCGATCATCTTCTGCATGGCCTTCTGCTTCTTGTTCTGGGGCCGGATGATCATGAAGTAGAAGATGAGGAAGACGGCGCCGAACATGACGACGGTCGAGAGCATCGAACCGGTGGCGGAACCGGCGTCCTGGATGAGGTTCAAGCCGGAGAATACGCTGTTCATACGAGCTGTCCTTTATAGGAAGATTGCGGCACAAGGTAGCACAGATGCCATGGACGGTCAAGTTTCGACCGAGGCGAGACCGAACGCGCCCGGAGGCGACGAAGGGCGCGCTCCCTTACGGAAACGCGCCCTCCTTCGCATTGAAAGCTAAAGCTTGGCCTACTTAACGACGCGGGTGCCGGCCTTGCCGTCGACCGCTTCTTGGGCCTTCTCCAGGCTCGTGATGACCACGAGCTTGCCGCCGCGCTTGATGAAGTCCACGGCCGCCTCGACCTTGGGGCCCATGGAGCCCTTGGGGAACTGGCCGTCGGCCATGTGCTTCTCCGCCTCGGCGACGGTCATGCTGTCCAGGACCTTCATGTCGGGCTTCTTGAAGTTGATGGCCACCCTGTCCACGCCGGTCAAGATGAGGAGCTCGTCGGCGCCGATCTGGCTGGCCAGGAGGGCGCTGGCGCGATCTTTGTCGATGACCGCGTCCACGCCGTCGAGCGTGCCGTCGGCCTCGCGGCAGACGGGGACGCCGCCGCCGCCGACGGCGATGACGACCTTGCCGCCCTTCAGGAGCTCATGGATGGTCTCCTTCTCGACCACGTCCACGGGGATGGGGCTGGCCACCACGCGGCGGTAGCCGCGGCCCGGATCTTCCTTCATGACCCAGCCCTTGGCCTTGCAGGCGTCCAGGTCGGCTTCCTTGAAGAAGGGACCCACGTACTTGGTGGGGTTGAGCATGGAGGGGTCGTTCTTGTCGACGACGACCTGGGTGACCACGGTGACCACGTCCTTCTTGACGCCGGCCTTGACGAGGGCGTTCATGAGCGACTGCTGCACCATGTAGCCGATGGAGCCCTGGGTATCGGCGACGATCACGTTGAGCGTGGCCGGGGGCACCTGGGCGGCGCCGGCCTCGTTGCGGATCAGGTGCACGCCGGCCTGGGGGCCGTTGCCGTGGGTGAGCACGACGTGGTGGCCCTCTTTGACGAGGCCCACGATGGCCGCCATGCTCTTGCGGGTATTCTCGAACTGCTCCTGGATGGTGCCCTGGGTTCCCTCTTCGATGAGGGCGTTGCCGCCGAGCGCCACGACGATAGTCTTCTTGCTCATGTCGAACCTTCCTTGTTAGCGAGCTTTCCCGCGATCCTACACGCGGATCACGCCGCACGGACGTCGCGATGGAAAGGGCGGGCCAGTATACTCCGCCCGACGGCCAAGCGACAATCCGAGCGGGCGGCGCCCGAGCCCGTATGCGCCATCATGCATAGGAATCGCATACGGTTTTGCCCCATCGCCCAAGACGCAGTACCTTTATACGACGGCCCCGGCCCGACGACGGCGGCCTAAATAATAAAGCCGAGGAGGCGTTCGATGGAGCTGCTCAAGGCCATAGGCGATAGGCGCGCGTATCGCGCGATCAAGGACGGACCCCTGCCCGAAGGGGCGCTCGCCCTGATCCTAGAGGCGGGGACGCTCGCCCCCTCCTGCTATAATAACCAGCCGTGGCGCGTCGTGGCCGCAGAGGGCGATAGCCTAGCCGCCCTCAAGGGCGCCCTGGCCGAGGGGAACGCCTGGGCGACGCGGGCGCCGGCGATCCTGGCCGTGGCCGCCCGCGAAAGCGAAGATTGCCGCCTGGAGGACGGCCGCGACTACGCCCTCTTCGACGCGGGGCTCTGCGCCATGAACATGATCACCCAGGCGACCGCCTTGGGGCTCGTCGCCCATCCCATAGCCGGCTACAACCCCAAGAAAGCCAAGGCCGCCTTAGGCATACCCGGCGATTACGTCCTGATCGCCCTGATCGTCCTGGGCGCGAAGGGCGAGATCGAGGGCCAGGACGCCGCGCTCCTGCAACCCTGGCAGATCGAGCGCGATCGGGGCCCCAGGCAACGGAAGGCCCTGGCCGAGACCGCCTTTAAGGGCGCCTGGGGGCGGGGCTGGGACTAGGCCGCGACGGCCGGGGCCTTAGTCCTGATCCGGGTCGTCCCGCCGCCGCTTGGAGCGCTTGGCGGCGGCGGCGCTACCGCCGGCCCCGCCGCTGATCGCCAGCCAGAAGCCCAGGTCGTACCAAAAACCGGTATTGAAGGTCTCGTACACCCGTATCGCCGGCTTAAAGATCTGGACGACCAGCGAGATCGGCGCTACCACGCCGTGCCAAAAACCCATGAAGAAGCCCGCGGGTTTCTCGGGTCCGTTCGCCCCGTCGCCCGGCAGGCAAGACGACAGGACGAGGACGGCGACCGCGCAAAGCGCGACGAGGGCTATCTTGCTTACTGACATGCGTTTCATACACGCTCCTCTTTCGTTCCAAGGCCGACGAGGCGGGCGCCACGGGGCCTTAGCGTAACGCGAAATCCGCCCAGGCCCGCGTCCAAGCCCCTAGGGAGCCTAGGATCGAGCTAAACGAGGCCTGGAAGTCGCCGAAGCGCTTATCCCCCGGCCTATGGGCGACGGAAAATATGTCATAACCATCCACCTCATACAAGGCTTGGATGGCCTCGTAGGCGTCGCGGTCGCGGATGACCCGCTCCAAGGCGCGGTTCGCCTTGCGGCCCGCATCGTAGGCCCCGCGGGCGACGGCCGAGCGCAGGAGGGACTCGTCGAACTCGGCGGGCGGCGGGCCGTCGCGGAGCGCGTCCATGAAGGGGCCCGAGCGTTCGCCCTCGGCGTAGGCGCCACTTACGAGCCGCAGCTGGAGCATCTCGAGGAGATAGTGCTTGTTCGTAACGTCCTGCAGGACCCGATTATACGGCCCCTTGAGTCCGATGGCGTCGAGCGCGCCTACCCAGACGAGGTAGGCCGAACCGCGGCCGGGCATGATGCTGGCGTGGTAGGGCATGACGAGGTCCTGCACGTAATGTAGCGCCCAGCCAGCGAAGCGGTGGGCCCAGTACTCCTCGCCGAGCGCCTTGGCGAAGCGGGCCAGGCGGCCGAACTGCACGGCCCGGAGCTCCGGATACGAGCGCCGCACCGCCGGGGCCGCCTTATAGACGAGGGCCCCCTCGCTGTAGAAGCCCATATGGAAAGGCGCTTGGGAACCGTAACTGATGGTCGGATTGCCGAAGGGCTGCGTTCCCCAACCGTAGAGCGCCCCGTACCAGGTAGCGTTATCCTCGAAGAGGCCGATGTCGAAGCCGTAGTCGGGCTCGTCGGAGGCGCTCGCGACGACCGCGAGGGCGCTTATGGCCTCCCCGCTCTCATAGGCGTAGAAGCGGGCGTAGGGATACTTGTAGTAGACGTAGGCGAGGTCAGCGAAGGGTATCTCCGTCCTCGCGTCGTCACGCTCCCCGGGCAGGGCCTTGCGGAACAGGCGGGGGCCGTATTCGGGGTTCAGGCGTAGCGCCATCATGAAGCGCCTGACCGGGTCGGGCTCGGCGTTGGACGCGAAGGCCAAGGCCGGCGGAAGGGCCGGGTACTCGGGTATGGCCGCGGCGCAGTGCGCCTCAAGCTCGGCCAAGAAGGCCGAAAGGGCCGCCTCGTTCCGGGCGATGAAGTCGGCGAGCTCGATCGCCCGGAGCTCCCGCGCGGCGAAACCGCCGGCCTCAAGCGCTATATGGCTGATCGTCGCATGGTCTTCCCAGGCCGATACGGACCCCGCGGCCGCCGTCAGGGCGAAAAGGGCGAGGACGATACGGATTCGCGCGTGCATGGGCACCTCCGATACGCTATTCTAATGGTAAAGACAGGTTTTTGACAGGAGGAAGCGTTGGCGCATCGCCTACGCCGATCACGCCGGAAAAAACGCGCGATCCCACTTGATTCTATTTCGGTATTGCGGTACTCTTTTAATGCAGTAGCGAGGCGGCGCGCCTCGGAGAAGGAGAGCGAGCGATGAGCGAACATTTCGGCGGCGATAAGGACAAGACCATGCGCCTGAAGGCGGTCATAGATAGGCTGGCGGCCGGGGCGAGCCCGGCCCAAGTCAAGCATGAGTTCCATGAGCTTATAAAAGGCGCGGACGCCGCCGAGGTGGCGGCCATGGAGCAATCCCTGATCGAAGGCGGCATGCCGGTCGAGGAGGTCCAGCGCCTCTGCGAAGTGCACGCCGACGTCTTTAAGGCCGGCCTGGAGCGCGGCCAGAAGGCCGAACGTATGCCCGGCCACCCCGTGCACACCTATCTAGCGGAGAATAAGGAAGCCAGGAAAAAGGCCCGGGCCCTGTCCCTCGCCGCCTGGTCGGGGCCGGCGGCCGTTAAGAAGGCGGCCGAGGAGCTCAAGCCCATCATCACCCACTACGAACGCAAAGAGAACCAACTCTTCCCCTTCTTGGAACGCTCCGGCTTTACCGGCCCGTCCAAGGTAATGTGGGGTAAGCACGACGAGGTCCGCGCCGCGTTCAAGACGCTGGAGACGGCCTTAGCCTCTGGCGACGCCGGAGCCGCGCGCGCCGGGGCGCGAGACCTAGCGCGGCGCATACGGACCATGATCTTCATGGAGGAGAAAATCCTCTTCCCCAACGCCTTGAAGCGCCTCTCGGAGGCCGACTGGGCGGCGGTGCGCCGCGGCGAGGAGGCTATCGGCTTCGCCTGGGTCAAGCCGGGCGCCGAATGGGATCCCGCCCTGGCGGCCCGCGGCGCGGCGGCTGAGCCGGCCGCGAAACCGGCCGGCGGCAGATACGCGAACCTGAACGCGGCCATAGCCGCCGCCGAGGCCGCTTCCGCGCCGGCGGCCGGCGGCTCCGCGTCCGCGGACCCCGCGACGCTCATCCCGCTGTCCGTCGGCGGCCTGCCGCTCGACTACCTAGACCGGATCATGAAGGCCTTGCCCTTCGATATATCCTTCGTCGACGCGAACGACCGGGTGATGTACTACTCCGACTCCCCCCACCGCGTCTTCCCGCGGAGCCCCGGCATCATAGGCCGCGAGGTGCAGAACTGCCACCCGCCTAAGAGCGTGGCGACGGTGGAGAGGATCCTGGACGCCTTCAGGAAGAAGGAGAAGGACAAGGCGGATTTCTGGATCCAGATGGGCCCCAAATTCGTCTACATATCGTATAAGCCCATCTACGACGACGCCGGGACCTACCTGGGCACCCTGGAGATGAGCATGGACGCCACCGAGCTGCGCGGCCTGGAAGGTCAGCGCCGGCTCCTGGACTGGTAAGCGAAGCGAGACCATCGGTCGGCCCGATCGGGTCGGCCGTCGCCGACGGGCCTTAGGCAGGGACGCGCATGCGCCCCCAGCCGCGGCCGTATCGCCGGCCGAACGAGGGGGTTCGAGATGAAGAAGACATTAAGCGCGAACGTGTCCTGGGTAGGCAAGGTCGACTGGGAGCTGGCCAAGTTCCACGGCGACGAGTACTCCACCCACAAGGGCTCGAGCTATAACAGCTACGTCATAGAGGAGGGCAAGACCGTCCTTATCGACACGGTCTGGAAACCCTTCGCCAAGGAATTCGTGGACAACCTGGAGGCGGAAGGCATCCTAGGGAAGCTGGACGCGATCATAGCCCAGCACGCCGAGATCGACCACTCCGGCGCCCTGCCCGAGCTCATGGCGCGCCGGCCCGAGCTGCCCATCTACTGCACGGCCAACGGCATCAAGTCGCTCAAGGGGCATTATCACGCCGATTGGGACTTCCGTCCGGTCAAGACCGGCGACGAGTTCGACCTGGGCAACGGCAAGAAGCTGGTCTTCGTCGAGGCGCCCATGCTGCACTGGCCCGACAGCATGTTCAGCTATATGACCGGCGACGCCATCCTGTTCTCCAACGACGCCTTCGGCCAGCACCTGGCCACCGAGCGCTTGTATAACGACCTCGTCGACCAGGACGAGCTCTACGACGAGTGCGTCAAATACTACGCCAACATCCTTACGCCCTTCTCCGCCCTGGTGAAGGCCAAGATCGACCAAGTCCTGGGCCTTAAGCTCCCGGTGAATATGATAGCCACGAGCCACGGCGTAATCTGGCGCGACAACCCCACGCAGATCGTGGGCAAGTACTTAGAGTGGAGCCAGGATTATAAAGAAGACCGGGTCACCATACTCTACGATACCATGTGGGATGGCACCCGCGCCCTGGCCGAGGCCCTGGCCCGCGGCGTAAGCGACGCCTCGCCCTCGACCACGGTCGTGGCCCATTGCCTGTCCAAATTCGACAAGAACGACGCGCTTACGGACGTCTTCCGCTCCAAGGCCCTGCTCCTCGGCTCGCCCACCATCAACAAGGGCATCCTGACCGCCGTCGCCGGAACCTTGGAGGAGATGAAGGGCCTGAAGTTCAAGGGCAAGAAGGCCGCCGCCTTCGGCTGCTACGGCTGGTCGGGCGAGTCGGTGAAGCTCATAGCCGAGGGCCTTAAGGAGGCCGGTTTCGAGCTCGTCGACGAAGGCTACAAGGCCCTGTGGAACCCGGACGCCGACGCGCTCAAGGCGGCCTACGAATACGGCAAGGCCTTCGCGGCCAAGCTGTAGCCCCGGACGCCCCGCGGCCGAGGCGAAGCGCCGCCGTAGGGGCGGTCGGCGCCTCGGCCGCCGCCAGGATTGACGGCGCGCGGAGGCCTGCTATACTCGTCCCATCCCCCTTAGGACGGTGATCGATGGACGACCCCAAGACCCTGCGCGCGGCCATGGCCCGCGGCGAGCTCCGCGGCCAGACGAGCGGCCTGGCTCCCGGCTACGCGCAGGCCAACCTCGTCATGCTCCCCAAGGCCGAGGCCTTCGACTTCCTCCTCTTCTGCCAGCGCAACGAGAAAGCCTGCCCCGTGATCGACGTGTGCGAGCCGGGCGACCCGTGCCCGCGCTGGGCGGCCCCGGGGGCGGACCTGCGGCGCGAGCTGCCGCGCTACCGCGTCTACCGCGACGGCCGGCTGGCGGAAGAACGCGACGAGGTCGCGGGCCTCTTTACCGCCGATATGGTGAGCTTCCTCCTAGGCTGCTCGTTTACCTTCGAAGGCGCCCTCCTGGCCGCCGGCGTGCCGGTCAGGCATATCGAGCTCGGGCGCAACGTGCCCATGTACGTGACGAAGCTCGAATGCCGCCCCGCCGGCGCGTTTTCCGGCCCCGTCGTCGTGAGCATGCGGCCGCTCTTACCGGAGCTCATAGAGAAGGCCGCCGCGATCACCGCGCCCTTCCGCAAGGCGCACGGCGCGCCGCTGCACGTCGGGGACCCGTCCGCCATAGGGATACGAGATATAAATCGGCCTGAATTCGGCGACCCGCCCGAGATCCGGTCCGGCGAGCTGCCGGTATTCTGGGCCTGCGGCGTGACGCCCCAGATGGCCCTCTCGCGGGCCAAGCCGCCCCTGGCCATTACCCACGCGCCGGGGCATATGTTCATCACCGACCTGCGCGACGACGAGCTGCGGGACGCGCCTACGGCGGCGGGCGCATGAACGACGCCGAACTCATCGATGAACGGATAGCGCGGCTGGAGCTCGCCGCCAGGGCCGACCCCGGCGGACGGGGCTTGGCCTCCGCCGCGCCGCTCGGCCTCCTTAAGCCCGCGGCGGCGGCCCTGGCCGGCGCCGGGCGGGTATTGATCGTTACCGGCTTCTGCGTCCGCCGCGCCATGGTCGGCGAGACCGACGGCCCGCCCGGCGCCGCCTCCTTGGCGGCCGTCCTATCGGGGCTCGGAAAATCGGTCGCCGTCCTCACCGACCGTTGGTCCTTGGCGCTCGTCGAGGCGGCGCTGCGCGCGCACGGACTGGCGACGGCGGCGGGATTAACCGCGGCCGGATTTGCTGCGGCCGGCCCAGCGCCGGACGCACCGCTAAACGCCCAGCCGGGCGCGGGAGCCCCGAACGTCGCCGGCCTCGCTGCCTCGGCGAACGCCCCTGCGGCATCGGCGGCATCGGCGGCATCGGCGGCCCCGGCGGCATCGGCGGCATCGACCGAAACCTCGGCGCCGCCGATCCTCATCTACGCCTTCGGGGACGAAGCCGGGGCGCTCGCCGCGGCGGCCGCCTTCCGGCCGGACCTGGCGCTCGCGCTCGAGCGCCCCGGCTCGGCCCCGGACGGAAGCCGCTACTCCATGCGCGGAGCCGCGCTCGACGACCTCGTCCCCGCCGCCGACGCGCTCTTTGCGCCGCCCGGCTGCGGGCGGGCCTGGGCGACACTCGCCATCGGCGACGGCGGTAACGAACTGGGCATGGGCGGCCTGCGCGAGGCCTGCGCGTCGGCGATATCGCAGGGCGCCCTGGTGTTCTGCGCCGCCGCGGCCGACTTTCCCGTGGTCGCCGGCGTCTCGAACTGGGGGGCCTATGCGTCGGCCGCGGCGGCGGCCCTCCTTGTAGGCGGCCGGGCGGCGGCGCGGGCCGTTTTGCCGCCGCCGGGCGCCGAGCGGGCCGCGCTGAGCGCCGTCACGGCGGCCGGGGGGGTAGACGGCGTGAGCGGGCTACCGGCCGACGGGGTGGACGGGCTCTCGGCGGCCGCGTACTTCGCGCCCATCGTCGATTTATACGCGCTGGCTACGGAGGATCTATGAGCGACAGGATGCGAAGCGTCGACCTGAACGCCGACCTGGGCGAGGCCTTCGGCCCCTGGCCCATGGGCCGGGATGCCGAGCTTATGGCGGCCGTCAGCTCGGCCAACATAGCCTGCGGCTGGCACGCCGGCGACCCGGCCGTGATGGCGCGCACCGTCGGCCTGGCCTTGGACGCCGGCATAGCCCTCGGCGCCCATCCGGGCTACCCCGACCTAGCGGGCTTCGGGCGGCGCTCGATGGCCATGGGCGAGGACGAGGTCTACGGAACGACGCTCTACCAGGTCGGCGCCCTGGCGGCCTTCGCCGCGGCCCGGGGGGCGCGGCTCTCCCACGTTAAGCCCCACGGCGCGCTCTATAATGACGCGGCGACCGACCCGGCCAAGGCCCGGGGCGTGGCGCGGGCGGTCCGCGACGCCGCCGGGCTCTATCGGGCGGCGGGCGGCGAAGGCGCCGGCGGCGCGGTAGCCCTCGGCCCATCTTACCCCTTCCTGGTAGGCCTACCGGGCTCCGAGCTGGAGAAGGCGGCCGCCGAGCTCGGCTTGCCCTATGCGCGCGAGTTCTTCGCCGACCGGGCCTACGACGACGGGGGCCGCCTCGTGCCGCGCGGCAGGCCGGGCGCGGTCATACACGACGCGGAGCTGGCCGTAGCGCGCACGCTGCGCGCGCTTGAAAAGGGCGTCGTGGCCAGCGTAGGCGGCCTGGAGATACCCATGCGCTTCGAGACGATCTGCCTGCACGGCGACGCGCCGGAGGCGGTCGCCTTCGCTCGGCGGCTCCGCGCCGCGCTGGAGGCCGCCGGCATCGAAGTCCGGCCGCTCGTGAAGCGCGATCGGGGCGGTCGATGAGGCCCGAGCCGCCCGCCGAACCGGCGGCCGACGGCGACGCGGGGCGGGCCGCCGACGGCCTACGCTTCTCCGTCGAGCCCTACGGCGAGTTCGCCTACCTGGCCTCTCTCGGCGCGGGTATCGACGAGCGGGCTAACGAGCTCGTCATGGCCTTGGCCGACGAAATCCGCGAGCTCCATAGCCGGGGCCAGGCGCCGGCCGGGCTCCAAGACCTCGTCCCCGCCTACGACTCGCTCCTCGTAGCGCTGGACCCCGATTCGGCCGAGCCCGAAGCCTGGGAACGAGCCCTGCGCGAGGCGGCCGCGCGCCTTGGCGCGGCGGAGCGCCGAGGAGTCCCGACCCGAGGAGCCCGTCCGAGCCGCCTCGTCGAGCTGCCCGTGGCCTACGGCGGCGAGTTCGGCCCCGACCTAGCGGGAACCGCGGCCGAACGGGGCCTGAGCCCCGAGGAGCTCATAGCCATCCACGCCGGCGCCGAATACCGCGTCTATATGCTGGGCTTCCTACCGGGCTTTCCCTATCTGGGGGGCATGGACGGCCGTATCGCCGCGCCGCGGCTCGGCACGCCGCGGGCCAAGGTACCCGCCGGCTCGGTGGGCATCGCCGACGAGCAGACCGGGGTCTATCCGCTGGAAAGCCCCGGCGGTTGGAGGCTCATTGGGCGCTGCCCCCTGCCCCTCTTCGACGCCCGACGCAACCCGCCGGCCCTGATCGCGCCGGGCGACCGCCTGCGCTTCGTTCCGGTCGACGGTTCTCGCTACGCCGAACTGGCCGAGGCCGCCGGGCTTTCCAGCGCGGCGGAAGGGGGCGCGCCGCCCGCCCGGCCCGATTTCGTCATTATCCGGCCCGGGCCGCTCTGCCTGGTGGTCGACCGGGGCCGGCGCGGCTACCGCGCGCTCGGCGTGCCGGAATCGGGCCCGGCCGACCCCGCGGGCTACGCCTTGGCCAACGCCGCGCTCGGCAACGAGCCGGGAGCCCCGGCGCTCGAATGCGCCATGGGCGGCCTAGCGATCCGATTCGACCGCGAGCTCGTCTTCGCCCTGGGCGGCGCGCCCGCCGCCGCCGAGCTCTCCGGGCGGCCGATTCCCTTCGGCCGCCCGGTCCGCGCCGCGCCGGGGGACGAGCTCTCCGTCGGCATGCCGAGCGCCGGCCTGCGCGTCTACTTCGCCGTACGGGGCGGCATACATACGCCGGCCGTCTTAGGGAGCGCGAGCAGCTACCTGAAAGGGGGCTTCGGCGGCTTAGGCGGCCGGGCGCTCAAGGCGGGCGACGGGTTCCGGGCCGGCGAGGCCGGCGCGACGGAGCCGCCCGCGATCGTACAAGGCCCCGCGATCGCCTTAGGCCGCTCGAAGGTCGCCGGCGAGCCGGCGCCGGCCTTCGTCCCCGCGCCGTCGAGCGGCCCGCTCACGATACGCTGCCTCGAGCTACCGGAGGCGCGCGCCCTGGGGCCGGAGCGCCTGCGCTCATTCTACTCCTCGAGCTATACGGTAGGCGCTCAGAGCGACCGCATGGGCCTGCGGCTAGAAGGCCCGGCGCTCCGCGCGGGCGGCGGCATCGTCTCGTCGCCGGTGCTGCCCGGTACGATCCAGCTGCCCGCCGACGGCCGGCCTATCGCGCTCATGGCGGACGGCCAGACGACCGGCGGCTACGCCCGGCTCGCCCAGGTCATCCGGGCGGACCTCCGGCTACTCGGCCAGGCCCGTCCCGGAACGACGCTGCGTTTCGCGCCCTGCGGCCTGCAGGAAGCGCGCCGCGCCTACGCGGAGCTCGGCGACCGGATCCGAACGGCCGCCGGCGCCTCGGGCGGGCTCGAGGAACCGGCCTCGTTCGCCGCGAGCCGGCGTTTCCGCCTGGTGGTGGACGGGCGGGAATTCGACGTTTCGGTGTCGGAGCTGGACGGCTGAACCGCGGCGGCCGCCCCTAAAGCGGCCTCGTCGCGCTCGTCTCCCCGCGGTAGGCCGGGCTGATCGCGCCGGCGCCGAGCTCGGCCAGGCGGCGTTCGAACTCGGGCCGCACGGCGGTCGGAACGACGAGCTCCATGGCCACGAGCTCGCCGAAGGCCTCGCGGGCGACCGCCACGCCCAGGCCCTGGGCCAAGGCCTTAACCCCTTCGTAGCGCTGGTACGGGAGCTCTATCGACGCGAACCGCGCCGGAATAAGCTCGGCGCGGGCGACCGCCGCCAGGACGGCCTTAGCCGCGTCGCCGTAGGCCTTGACCAGCCCCCCCGTACCCAGGAGCGTCCCGCCGAAGTAGCGCGTCACCACGACGGCGGCGTTCCCGAGCCCCGAGCCCTTAAGGACCGCCAAGACGGGCCGCCCGGAAGTGCCGGAGGGTTCGCCGTCGTCGGAGCAGAACTCGGTCACGCAGGCTCCCCCGCCTATAAGGAAGGCCGGTACGTTATGGGAGGCGTCGGGAAACTCGTCCTTGATCGAACGGATGAACGCGCGGGCCTCCTCGGGCGAGTCCGCGCGGGCGATAGAGGCGATGAACCGGGAGTTGCCGGCGCGCGTCTCGGCCCGCGCCGGGCCGTAGGGTACGACCAGCATAGGCGGCACTATAGCATAAACGCCGCCCGCTCTGGACAAGCGCATCCGGCCCTTCTATAGTTTGAGCATGGCTCACGACGTACTTATCGTAGACGACTCCATGGTAGCCCGCATGGCGATAAAAAACTTCCTCTCGACCACGGGAGCCTCGATCAACGAGGCTCCGAGCGGCGAGGCGGCCCTTGAACTGCTGGCGAAGGGGCCCGTCCCGTCCATCGTCTATCTAGACCTGACGATGCCCGGCATAGGGGGGGCGGAGACCCTCAAGCGGATCCGGGCGTCCCATCCCGCGCTGCCGGTCGTAGTCATAACGGCCGACGTCCAAGCCCAGACCTTAGAGGAGCTCGGCGCCCTGGGCGTCAGCGGCGTCATTCGCAAGCCGGCCGACAAGGTCTCGGTCCTAGCCTGGTACGGCCGGGCTACGGCCGGCTGATCGCCATGGACGCCGCCCTCAGCGAGCTCGAGCTCGACGCGCTCCGGGAGCTCATGAACACGGGCGTCGGGAAATCGGCCCGTTCCCTCTCCGAGCTCCTCGGGCGACCGGTCGTGCTCTCCGTCCCCTTCGTCGGCGCATTGGACGGCCCCGGCGCGGACGATTTCTTCAGCCGCGAATTCAGGCCGGAGGCGACCTACGCCTCCGCCGCCCAGGAATTCTCCGGCCCGTTGGCCGGGCGCGGCCTCTTCGTCCTATCGAACGAGGAATGCTCCTCCATCGCCGCGCTCATCGGGCTCGCCCCCGAGATGACGGAGGGCGTCGTGGTCGACATCGTCGAGGAGCTCTGCAACCTCGTCCTCGTCTCCTGCGTCGGCTTCATCGCGGGGGCCCTCGGGGGCAAGGCGCAGTTCTCAAGTCCGAATTTCACCGGGCGATGGAGCGCCGTCGGTTTCGACCGCGCCTCGTTCGCCGAACCCGAAGCCCAGTCCGCCCCGCGGCTGGGGCTCAGGACCAGCTTTAAATTCAAGGACTCGCAGGCCGACGGCCATCTCCTCTTGGCGGTCTCCGGGCGCTCCGGCCCGTGGCTACGCGCCGGGCTCGCGTCCTATATCGAGGGGCTCCTATGCTCAACGACATAAAGGTCGCCTTCGCGCTCGAATCGACCGAGACGCTCAACGGCATGGAGCTGGCCATCCTGGCCTTGGAGCAGGGAGATCCCGAGGCCCTCGACGCCCTCTTTAGGCACGCCCATACCCTGAAGGGCTCGGCCGGCATCGTCGGGCTGCGTCGGCTCGAGGCCTACGCGCACCAGCTAGAAAGCAGGCTCAGCAAGCTCCGCGCCTCGGGCTCTAGGCCCGGCGCCGAGGCCTGCGGCGCCCTCCTAGCCTGCAAGGACCGCTGCGCGGCCATCCTGAACGAAGAGCCGCTCTCGATGGGCGAGGAAGACGCCCCCGATACGGGCCCCGCCGATGAGCAGCTCGACGAGGCCGACCGCCGGAGCATAATCGGGCTCGACGAGGCCCTCGGCTACGCCGACGGGACGGCCGCGGACGCGTCGGCGCCGGCGGCTCCGGCGGCGGAAGCGCAGCCCCTCCCCGCGGACGACGAGCATCCCGAGCATCTCGATCAGGCCCGGAGCGCGCCCCTGGACCGCCAAGGCGGCATACGCGTAAGCGACGCCAAACTGGACGTCCTGGTCAACTTAGCCGGCGAGCTGGTCACCGTGCAGGCCCAGTTCTCGCGCATGGCCTCCGATTCCTCCGACCGCGCCATGCTCGGCCTGTCGGAGAACTTAAAGCGCCTGGTCGGCGAGCTACGCTCGGCCGCCATGGATATGCGCCTCGTCCCGGCCGACACGCTCTTCGGGCGCTTCAGGCGCATGGCCCGCGACCTGTCCAAGGAGCTGGGCAAGGAGGTCGAGCTCGAAATCAAGGGCGGGGCGACCGAGCTCGACAAATCGGTCATCGAGGGGCTTTCCGAGCCCATGGTCCACCTGGTGAGGAACGCCCTGGACCACGGCGTCGAGACGGCCGGGGAGCGGCTGGCGGCCGGCAAGCCGGCGGTCGGGCGCCTCTCCATCTCGGCCGGCCACGAGGGCGCGTCGGTCCGCATCGTCGTCAAGGACGACGGCCGCGGCGTCGACCCCGCCCGCATCCTGGCCAAGGCGCTCGAGCGCGGCCTCGTCGCCCCGGGCGAGAACCCCTCCAAAGAGGAGCTCTTTAAGCTCCTCTTCGCGCCGGCCTTCAGCACCGCCGTCGCCGTCTCCACCGTCTCGGGCCGCGGCTACGGACTGGACATCGTAAAATCGGCCGTGGAGCGCCTCGGCGGCGAAATCCGCCTAGAATCCGAGCCGGGCCGCGGCGCTAGCTTTATCCTGGACATCCCGCTGACCATAGCCATCATCGACGGCTTCCTGGCTAAGCTGGCCGACCGCCTCTTCATCGTCCCCCTGGGGAACGTGGCCGAATGCTACGAGCGCCCCCGGCCGCCGGCGGGCCTGCGCGAACGGCTCATCGAACGCAACGGCGAGCTCATCCCCCTGGTGCGCCTGGAGGAGGTCTTCGGCATAGGGGCCGAGGGGCTCGACCGCGAAGCCGGCCCAAGCGGCGCCGGCCGAAGCGGCGGATCGCAGGAGATGATCGTGGCCACGGCCTTCGGCGCCAAAGTCGCCCTGGCCTTCGACCGGCTGCTCGGCGGCTATCAGACCGTCATCAAGCCGCTCGGGGAGCTGGCCAGCCGCATGACCGGCATCTCGGGCTCCGCCATACTGCCCGACGGCGCGGTCGCGCTGATCCTGGACGTGGGGAGCCTCTCGCGCCTGGTAAGGGACGGATCGTAGCGGAACCAGCCATGAAGAAATACCTAGTCCTAGCCGGCAACATCGGCGCCGGCAAATCGACCCTGGTGGGCCTCCTGGCCGAGCGCCTGGGCTTCAGGCCCTACTACGAACCGGTGGCGGAGAACCCCTACCTGAAGGACTTCTACGCCGACATGGAGCGCTGGGCCTTCCATTCCCAGACCTTCTTCTTAAGCCATCGCGTCAAGTCGCACCGCGCCCTCATGGACGATCCCTGGTCGGTCGTGCAGGACCGCTCGCTCTACGAGGACGCCGAGGTCTTCGCGCGCAACCTCTACGAACGAGGCTCCATGAGCAGGCGCGACTGGGATTGCTATAACGAGCTCTATAGGACCCTGACCGGGCTCCTACCGCCCCCCGACCTCGTCGTCTATATCAAGGCCTCGGTACCTACCTTGAAGCGGCGCATCGCGCGACGCGGCCGCGGCTTCGAGGCGGACATACCCGACGAGTATCTGGAAGGCTTGAACCGGCTCTACGAGGAGTGGATAGGCGGCTTTACGCTGTCGCCGGTCCTGGTGGTACCCGGCGACCGCATGGATTTCGTGGAGGAGAGCCGCGACCTCAAGGCCATCATCAAGAATATCGACGAGCGCCTGCGCGACCGGCAGGGCATACTCTTCCCCGTCGGCGTGGAAGGCGCCCGCCGCAGGCCGTAAGGCACGCCGCGCCGGCTCCGAGCCACGGCGCGACGGCTCCCGGCCCCATGCCGGCTCCCGGCCCCATGCCGGCCCCCGGCCTTATTCCGGCCCCTAGCGCTTGCGCGCGACGAAGGCCTCCACGACGGAGCGGTAGGCGGGATCGCGCCAGGCGTACTCTAAAATAGCCTCCAGATAGCCGCCGGGTTCGCCGGTATCCAGGCGCAAGCCCTCGACGCCCTTCCAGGCCACCTTGCCCTGGGCGATGAGCTTATTAAGCGCGTATAAGTGATAGTATTCGCCGCCGGTATGCGCCTCCCAGCCCTCCTTGAGATGCTGGAAGAACTCCGGCGTATAGAGGTAGCGCCCGATAGATATCTCATGACTGGGCTCGGCGCCCTTGGCCGGCTTTTCCACGAAGCCCCGGACGCCCAGGCCGTCGGGCGCCGGGTCTATCACGCCGTAGCGCGATACGTCGCCCGGCTCATGGCAGGCGGCGAGCACGGAGCGGCCGGTCTTCTCGTAGACCTCGATGAGCTGCTTAGCCAAGGGCTTGTCGCCGAAGTGCAGGTCGTCCGGATAGGCGACCACGCAGGGCTCGCCGCCTAGGAGCGGCGCCGCCTGCAGGAGGGCGTGGCCGGTGCCGCGCATCTCCGTCTGGCGGACGAAGCTGAAGCGCGCCTTGGGCGGCGCGACGGCCGCCAACTTGTCGGCCTTGCCTTCCTTGGCGAAGACCGATTCCAGCTCCACGTCCCGGTCGAAGTAGTCGTCCAGGGACTTCTTGCGGCGGCTCGTGATGATGACGATGTCCTCGATGCCCGAGGCTATGAACTCGTCCACCACGAAGGCGATGGCCGGGCGGGTGATGAGCGGTAGGAGCTCCTTGGCCACGACCTTGGTGGCGGGGAGGAAGCGGGTGCCGTAACCGGCGGCGACGATGATACCCTTCATGCCCCCATGATAACCGGGCGAGAGGCGGCATGTAAACGTCCGGGACGGAAAGGCGGGCGGGATCCGTGAAAGGCGCCTAGTCGGCGTCAGCGCCGCCGGCCGCGGACGGCGCGTCGGAGCCGGCCTCGAAAAAGGCCAGGATGCGGCGCCAGACCCGATCGCGGACGCTGTCGTAGAGCACCAGATTATGCATGGCGTGCGTCGCCCCGGGCATATCCATGAGGACGAGCTCAGTAGCGGCCCGCTTAAGGCCCGCCGCGATGATCAAGGCGTTCTTCATGGGCACGATGCGGTCGCGCCTGGCATGCATGATCAGGACGGGGCAGCGCGTCGAGGCCAGGCCGCGCTCCATGTCGCGCAGGCCCATGGCAATGCTATAGGCCTGCCGGGGATAGCTCCCCAAGTAGCCTTTCCAGTCGCCGTCGCCGTCCTCGCCCTCGCGCTCCGGGTCGGGGTAGCCGGGCCTCATAGCCGGAATTATCAGGCCGACCGCGCGGGCGAAATAGGCCAGCGGGTTCATCACAACCCCGTGCCGTAGGAGCGCGTTCACGACCGCCGGGCTTCCCACGGTCGCGATGGCCGCCGGTCCCGGCTCGCCCAAGGCGGCCAGCCGCCCCTCCATCGCCAGGAGTAGGGAGCCCCCCATGGAGGTCCCCACGGCGCAGACGCGGCGGTAGCGCGGCGCCAGCCGCCTGTAGTCGTCGCTCGCCAGGGCCAGGTACTGCTCCCAATTCGTCGAAAGGATATCGCGCCAGTCCGTCCCGCAGCCGGGCAGGAGCGGCGCGTACAGGTCCCAGCCGAGCTCATGCGAGAGCTCGACCAGCTTCAGAAAATCGGCCGGCGTCGAGGGGAAACCGTGGACGCAGAAGAGGAGCCGATCGTGGCCGCGGAAGCTCTCTACGGGCGCGGCCTCCGGCCAGCGTAGCCGAGTCGGGTCGGGCCGGCTATAGGCCGCGTCCGGCCGATAGCGGAGCCGGGTCGCGCTGAAGACGAAGGCGAAGGCGGCGGCGGCGAGGGCGCATAGGCCTAAGGCGGCGGCTAAGAAGACGGGCATGCGCCAGATTCTGCACGCGCGGGCCCGTCGGCGCAAGGACCCCGAGGGCAGCCCGCCGTTCTCGGCAGCCGCCGACCGGCTCGTCGCCCCCCCATTAAGCGAATAGTAACCTCCATATCACGTTCGGCTAACGAAGCGCGCGCACTATACGGCGGAGTAGAACGTTCGAAAGAGGCGCGATATGAACTACGTGATCCTGGCGGCCGGCTCCGGCAGCCGCATGGGCTCCCTGTCGAGCTACCTACAGAAATGCATGTACCCCGTTTTGGATAGGCCCTTCCTTGAATACACCCTGGAAAGCATACGCGATTCAGGCGCCTTCCGCGTCGGCCGCGACCGCTTGGTCCTCGTAGTGGGGCACAAGGCCGAGCAGCTCCACGCTTACTTCGGCGAGTCCTGGAACGGCGTTCCGATCGCCTACGCGTTCCAGGCCGAGCCCTTGGGCACCGCGCATGCCCTGCTCCTCGGCCGGGCGGCCGGCGAGCCGGGCGAACCCTGCCTGGTTATCCAAGCCGACGTCTGGGTCGACCCGTCCTATCTACGGGCCGTCGTCGAGCATCCGGCGGAGAACCTGCTCTCCGCCCATCGGCATGAGTGCGATCGTAGGCATGACGAGCGACTGGACTTGGACGGCGATCGCGTCGTCCGCTCCTTCGGCGGGAGCGGCCCCTACGTCGAATGCGGCGTCTGGAAGATGGGACCGGCGCTCGTCGACTTCATGATGAGCCGCAAGGCGGACGAGTACCGAGCCCTCATCTCGGTCCAGGCGGCTATCGAAGCCGGCGTCGAGGTAAGAGCCCTGGAACGGGAGGAGTGGATCCACCTAGGGGGCACCGAACCGGATACGCGGTCGAACCTGGCGGCGCTGTACCGGTTCGCGCTCGCGAGGGAGGGGCTATGATCGTCGCGAAGACGCCGCTTCGCCTGCCCTTCGCCGGCGGCCTCAGCGACATACGCGAGTACGCCGACCGCTACGGCGGCCTCACGATCAGCGCGACCATAGACAAATATATCTACGTCGCCGTAAAGCCCCATCACGAGCGGGGCTTCGAGCTCCGCTACCTCAACGCCTACGAAAAGGTGGACAAGGCCGACGATATCCGCCATGCGCATATCCGGGAAGCCATTAAGCTCTGCGGCCTCGAGGGCGAGCCGCTCGAGCTGGCCGTGATGAACGACCTGCCGCACGAAGGGGGCCTCGGCTCGAGCGGCGCCCTGAGTTGCGCCCTCCTATCGGCGCTCTACGCCTATAAAGGCGAGGCGGCGGACGACGAGCGCGTCATCGAGAACGCGACGAGGCTCGAAATGGACGTCCTGGCCGGCGCCTCGGGCTACCACGACCATACTATCACCCAGCTCGGCGGGCTCAAGGCGCTGGCCTACGAGGGCGGTAGGCCGCGGCCGGTCGAGCTCGGCGCCGAGGCGGAGACGATCCGGAAATTCCTCAAGCGTTTCATGCTCTTCTACTCGGGCTACCACGCTAAGACCAGGCCTTCGCTGGTCTTGCTCGCCGAGCATTTCGACGAGGCGAAGCCCGCCTTGGATATGATCAAGCGTAACGCCTCGGAGCTGGCGCAGGCGCTGGCGGCCGGCGATCAGCAGAAGGCGGCCGCCTGCGTCCGGAGGCAGCAGGAGCTAAAGCAGACGCTGCCGGGCGCCTTCCAGAACGACTTCGTGGTAGAGACCATGCGGCGGGCAGAGCGCCTGGGCGTCTACGCCCAGATTCCCGGCGGCAAGATCGGCTCGTTCCTGATGGTGTACCGGCCCAAGGGCCTCAAGCGCAAGAAGGTGGCCGAGCACTTCGGGGACCTGAAGCCCATTCCCTTCTCGTTCGTGGACGAAGGCACGAAGGTGGTCAGGCTATGAGGATACTCTACGGCATTACGGCGAACGGCAACGGGCACCTCGCCCGCTCCGGCCGAGTCGTCGAGGAGCTAAGGAGGCGCGGCCATGAACTCACCCTCGTCATCAGCGGCTCGCCCGGCCGGGATCTCCTGGGCGAGGAGCGACTACGGCCCTACCTGCGCTTCGACGGCTTTTCGTTCGCCGAAAAGGGCGGTAAGGTGAGCGCACTTTCCACGGTCTTAGCCTCGCGCCCCCTGCGCTTCCTTAGGGACCTGGCCCGCGGCATCCCGCCGGGGCCGTACGACCTGGCGGTCACCGATTTCGAACCCTTGGTCGGCTGGTACGCGCTGACGCGGCGGATACCGTCGGCGGGAATCTGCCATATGTACTCGTTCCTCTACCCCGGCGTGCCCAAGCCGCCGGCCCGCTGGTTCGAACGCCTCGCCTTCCGCTGGCTCGCCCCCGCCGAGGTCATGCTGGGCATCCACTGGCATCCCTACCACCGGCTCGTCGTACCGCCCTTCGTCGAAGCCTCGCGGGGAGGCCCCGCCGATCCGGCGACGGCGCTCGTCTACCTCCCATGGGAAAACCCGGCCCTCTACCTGCCGGCGCTTATGGCCCAGACTGGCTACCGTTTCGTGGTATACGGAGGCGACGAGCGCGCCGAGACGACCCATCGCCGTTTCCTGGATGCCCGGACCGCCGGCGCTGAGCTCGTCTTCAAGCGTCCCGATCCCGAAGGCTTCCAATGGGACCTCGACGCGGCGGCGACGGTAATCGCCAACGCCGGTTTCGCCTTGGCCGGAGAGGCGCTCGCCAAAGGCAAACGGCTTATCATGAAGCCGTACGCCGGCCAACTTGAACAAGAACACAACGCCCGGGAGGCGGAGCGCCTCGGTTTCGCCATAAGGCTTGAGGCCCTCGACGCCGCCGCCCTCGCCGAAGCCTTACGCGCAGCCCGCGACTCCGACGCGACGAAGGCGCCGCCTCTCGCGTTCCCCGCTATGCTTCCCCGCTTCATAGCGTGGCTAGAAGAAGGCGCTCCCGAGCCGGACGAGGCCCGTCACCGGGACTTCTGGGCCTCGGCGCTTCCGTAGCCTGGTTATCGGAAGCCCCCCCGCCGCCCGTATTTCAAATTCTCGACGAAAACGCTATACTTCCGGCTATCTACAGCTGACGCGCCGGCGGGCGGCCCCCCGGATCGGCGGGGCCCGGGGCGCGCGGGAGTGACTATGATCGAGGATAAAGACCTGGCGGGAACCGTCCTATACGAAGACGCCGACCACCGCTTCATCTGGCTCGGCGCGGACGCCAAGAACCGCGAGGGCGTCGTGCAGACCATGCAGTACCTGATCATCGACAGGGGGCGCGGCATACTCCTGGATCCGGGCGGGGTGCACCTTTTCTCGCGCGTGGTCGCCGCCGCGAGCCGCTACATATCCATCGACAAGATCGATACCATTTTCTTCAGCCACCAGGATCCCGACGTCTCCAGCGGCATCGCCCTCTGGCTCGGCGTCACGCCGGCTACCATCTACATATCCGGGCTCTGGGTCCGCTTCCTGCCGCACTTCGGCATCATCGACAAGACGCGCGTGAAGGCCATCGAGGAGGCCGGCAAGGCCCTGAGCCTGGCCTCCGGCGCCAGGCTCGCCTTCGTGCCCAGCCACTATATGCATTCGCCGGCGGCCTACTCGCTCTACGACGAACGGGCGCGCATCCTGTTCACCGGCGATATCGGCGCGGCCGTCTTCCCCGAGGGCGAGGACGTCCTCTTCGTCGACGACTTCAAGGGCCACGTCCGCCATATCGAGGGCTTCCATAAGCGCCTCATCGCGTCCAACTCGGTCGCCAAGCGCTGGGTAGAGAACGCGCGGCGGCTGTCGCCGGCCATGATCGCGCCGCAGCACGGCGCCGTGTACCGGGGCGATTCGGTCGGCGCCTTCCTGGACTGGCTCGCGGCCCTGCGCTGCGGCGTAGACGAGCTCGAGCCCTTGTACAGGATGTAGGCATGGACCGAACCATGAGCCCCGCCGTCCCGCCCGCAGCCTCGTGCGACGACAATTACGCGACCGCGATCAAGCGTTTCGTCGTCGGCTATAACAAGAGCGTCGTCCTTAACTCGGTAACCCAGCACTCCCTGGATATCCTGAACGACGCGATGAGCGACATCGAGCGGGGGCTGACGAGCATCGTGGCGGCCTTCGAGGAGATCAGGGCCACGAGCGGCAGCACCGCCTCGAACGCCGACCGCATCGACGGCATGATGGCCGAGATACTCTCGGGCAACGCCGGCGCCGAGAGCGGCATCGCCGAGCGCATGGACGACGTCGAGCGCGGCGTGGCGACGGCCAAGGAGATCGGCGCCATGTTCGGCATGCTCAAGGAGAAGACCAAGAGCGTGGCGGGCATCACCTCGTCCATCCAGGACGTCTCCGACCGCACCAACATCCTGGCCATCAACGCCTCTATCGAGGCGGCCCGGGCGGGCTCGGTGGGCAAGGGCTTCCGTATCATAGCCAACGAAGTGCGCACCCTGGCCGGCCAGACCGGCGACTTCGCCAAGCAGATCGACGCGAACCTGGGCGAGTTCTCCGGCGCGGTCCAGGCCATAGCCGGGCGCATGGACGACTTCGTAGCCCTGTTCACGCGCTTCCGCGAATCCTTCGGCGAGGTGAGCGCCGCGTTCAAGGAGAACGCCGAGAGCGTGCGCCAGGCCGGACAGTTCCTGGCGCAGATTACCGGCGCGATACGCGAGGAGACCCTGGCCTTGGGCGACGGGCTGCATTCCCTGGAGCGCATCTCGGCCAACGTCAAGGACACGCACGCCGTCTTCGGCGCGCTCAAATCCAGCCACGCCTTCCTGGACAGGCTCCTGGACCGCGGGGAATAGCGGGGGGCGGCATGGCTATTTCGGCGCGCCCCGGGCGGCCCCTGGTGGTCATTACGGACGAACGGCACGGCTCGATCGCGGAGGAAGAGGCGGTGTTCGGCCCGCTCGGGGCCGAGCTCCGCGTGGCCGCCTGCCGCAGCGAGCGCGAGGTAGCCCTGGCCTGCGCCGAGGCCGACGCCGTGCTCCTTAACATGGCGCCCATGGGGGCTGCGGCCATCGGCGCCCTGCGGCGCTGCAAGGTCATCAGCCGCTACGGCGTGGGGCTCGACAACGTCGACCTGGCGGCCGCCGCCGCGCGCGGCATAGCCGTCCGCGCCGTGCCCGGCTACTGCGACCACGAAGTGGCCGAGCACGCCCTGGCCCTGCTCTTGGCGCTGAGCCGCGGCGTAGGCGCGCGCGACGCCGCGGTCAAGTCGGGCGCCTGGAACCTGCCCTGGCCCCAGCGCAGCCTGCGCGGCGGGACGATCGGCGTCCTGGGCTTCGGCGGCTCCGGCCGCGCCTTCGCCCGCAAGGTCATGGCGCTCGAGCCCGCCCGCGTGCTCGTCTGGAGCCCGCGCGTCGACCGAGCCCGGGTCGACGCGGAGCTGGGCGCGGCGGCGGCGGCCTACGGGGTCGAGGCCCGGGCCGCCGACTTGGACGAGGCCTTGGCCGCGTCCGACGCGCTGTCCCTTCACCTGAAACTCTGCGACGATACGCGCGGCTTCATGGACGCCGCGCGCCTGGACAAGATGAAGCGCGGCGCCTTCCTAATCAATTGCGCCCGCGGAGCGCTCGTAGACGAGGGCGCCCTGGCGGCGGCCTTGGCCGAGGGCCGATTGGCGGGCGCGGGCCTAGACGTCTTTATCGCCGAGCCGCCGACGGGGAGCCCGCTCCTCGCGCTGCCCGGCGTCGTCGTCACCGACCACACGGCCTATCGGTCCGACCGCTCGCTAGCGGAGCTTAAGCGGCGCTGCGCCCTGAACGCCGCCGAGGCGCTGGGCTTAGCCAAGGGGGAAGGATGACGCGCGCCCGCGGCTTTATTCGACTAGCCTGCATGTTCGTCGTCGCGACGGCGCTGCTCGCGGCCTGCGGCGCGCGGGAGGAGGGCCGTCGCCCCGCGAAGGCTACGATGGTCATAGCCGGGAGCTTCGGCGACGCCGGCTTCTTCGACGGGGCCAAGGACGGCTTTAGCCTGGCCGCCCGAGACTTCGGCCTCGTCCCGGCCTACATAGCCTGCGAGGACCAGTTCTCCCGCTTCGCCGAGGCCCTGCTCGAGGCCGCCTCGGACTCCGAGGTGGTAGTCGCGCTGGGCTATCAATTCGCCGACCTCATCCCCAACCTGGCGCGCAGCCGCCCCGAGGTCTACTTCATCTACGTCGACGGCGAGGCTCGGGGCGTCCCGAACCTCCTCTGCGTCGACTTCTTCGAGGAGCAGGGCTCCCATTTGGCCGGCGTCTTGGCGGCCTCCGTGAGCGCGTCCGGGCTGCCGCGAAGCCGGCCGGGCGTACGCGTCGGCTTCATAGGCGGCATGGACATCGCGCTCATCCGGGAGTTCCAGATCGGCTTCGAGCGGGGAGCCCGCGCCGTCGCGCCCGGGGCCGAGCTCCGCGTCGCCTACGTCGGCGCCTTCGACGACCCGGGCCGGGCCGAACTCCTGGCCGAGGAGCTGTTCGAGGAAGGCGTGGACGTGATCTACGCCGCGGCCGGCCGCAGCGGCCTGGGCGCGGTCGAGGCCGCGCGTCGCCGCGGCCGCTATATCATCGGCGTCGACGTGGACCAGCGGCCGATCGCGCCCGAGACGATCTTGGCCAGCATGGTCAAGGACGCCGGCCAGGCCGTCTACCGCCTGCTCGGCGAGTTCGTAGCCGAAGGCCCCTCGAGCGGCATCCGGCGCTACGGGCTCGCGGACAAGGCGATTGGACTGGACTGGGGCGGGGAGCCCTACCTGGTTCCGACCGAAATCCGGGAACGGGTCGAGCTCGAGGCGCGGCGCCTCATCGCGCTCGAATTGCCCGTCGCGCGGCCATGACGCCGGCCGACGACGGCGCGGCCGCCCTCCCGGCAGATAGGCGCCGGGCCGAGGCGCGAAGGATGGGCGCCTTCTTCGCGCTCGCCTTCGTCGGCATCCTGGCGCCCATCGCCGGCCTGAGCCTCGCGGTAACGGATAGGCTCGTACGGGCCGTCCGCGAGAACACCGTGGGCGCGGCCCGCGAGTCGCTCATCGAGCGCAGAGCCATACTCCTGGGGTCCATACAGGCGGCCAAGCGCAGCGCCTACGAAGCCGCCCATAATCCCGACGCCTCCCGGCTCGTAAGCCTGCGGTCCGGCGGCGCGCCGGGCGAGGAGGCGGCCCTGCGCGACTCGCTCCGCGCCTACGCGACGAGGCTCATCCGCGAGCTCGGCTATTACACCGGCATCGTCTACCTCGACATCGACGGCGAGCCCGTCTTCCAGGAGGGGGCGGCCGGCTTCATCGCCCTCTCGCCGCCCGCGCAGGCGCCGTATTTCAGGGCGGCCCAGCTCGGGAACGTTACGCTCTCGGGGCCCGGCTACGTGGCGGCCGACGGCCGTTCGTACCTGGCGGCCGCCAGCCCCATGTTCGGCCCCGACAACCGCTTCCTCGGCGCGGCCGTGCTCCTCATTGCCGAGTCGGTCTTCTTCGAGGACGCCATGAAGCCGCGCCTTGACGCGCGCTTTTCATACGGCGTCGTCGACGCCGAGGCCTTGGTCCTCGCCGGGGCGGAGCTCGGCGCCGGCCGCTCGCTGCACTACGCCAGCCCGAGCGCGGCCGCGCTGGCCGAGGAGATACGGGCCGGTACGCCCGAGGAACGCTATATTCAGGTCGTCGACGGGAGCGTCCGTCTCTGCGTACTCGATTCCCTCGGCGTCATGCCCTGGTACCTAGCCGCGCTCGTCCCCGCGGAGCAGGTGAAGCGCCCCGTCGCCGCGGCGTACGCGCTCCTGGCCGGCATCGTCGGCGTATCGGCCGCCGGACTCGCCTTCGGTCTCGTACGCAGCTTCCAGATCAGGAGGGCCAACCTAGAACTCGCCGCCGCCATGGACGAACTCCGCGACGCGCAGGAGCATGCGCTCCAAGCCGAACGTTCCGCGGTGCTCGGCTCGGCCTTGGCGGGCATGGCCCACGAGCTCAACACGCCCATAGGCGTGGCCCTGACTTCGGCCTCGTTCATCGGCGAGCAGCTCGCGGAGCTCGGCGCCGAGACCGCCGGGGCGAGGACGGGGACGAAGGCCGAGCTCGACCCGAGGATCGTCCGCCTAGCCCAGGCGGCGTCTATCGTCGAATCGAGCCTGAAGCGGTCCAGCGCTATCGTGAGCTCGTTTAAGCGCGTAGCGCTCTCGGGCGGGGATGAGCGACCCACCGTCGTCGACCTGGCCATGGCCGCCGAAGACGCGCTCCACATGCTATCGGCCCCGCTCAGGGCCGCCGACGTGCATACCGTCATGCGCCCGGGCGCGACGATCTACGTGCGGAGCTCGCCGAACGCCCTCGCTCGGGTCATGGCCTCGGTCGCGGCGCTCGCTTCGGGCGGGGCTCCCGGGCCCAAGCTCCTGCAGGCCGGGGCCTCGATGCTCGACGGCAAGGCCTGCCTGGAGCTTTCGCTCTCCAGCCTGCCGAGCGCCGAGGCCGCCGCCGCGGCCGGCGGGGCCGCGATCGGCGCTGCCGCGGCGCGAGCGAAGGCGGAAGGCCGCCGGGCCGCCGCGGCCGAGGGCTTCGCCCCTGCCCTCGGCGAGCTGGCCGTGCTGCGCGTCCTTATCGAGAAGGACCTGGGGGCCCAGGCCGAGTTCGAGCGGGAGGGCAGGACGAGGCTCAGGATCCGCATCCGCATGGATTGCGCCTGAATCCCGTCGGCCGCAAGGCGCCCCGTACCGAGCTTTTCCTTGACAGCGCGCTAAAGCGGGTCTTTAATTGGGGCGTGACGATCGAATTTAACCAAGGCGAGATCCGGAGACCCTGTCCGGATCTCTTATTTTTTCCCGAAAGGCGGCCTTGATGCTTTACGAATTCAGATACCTGGCCCCGCGGACCAAGGCGGAGCTGGCGAAGGTTCTCGCCGACCACGCCGAAGACGGCAAGTACCTGGCCGGCGGCACCGACCTCTTACCGAACATACGCAACGGCCTTATGAAGCCGGCCTGGGTCATCGACGGCAAGAAGCTAGCGGGCGCCCAGGACATCGCCTTTAGCCAGGCCGACGGCCTGGTCATAGGCAGCGCGGCGACGATCAACGACGTCCTGCGGTCCAAAGATGCCCGCGAGCGCTACCCGGTGCTCTGCGCCTGCGCCCACGAGCTGGCCAGCCACCAGATACGCAACCGCGCCACCGTGGCCGGCAACGTGGTCAACGCCTCGCCCTGCTCCGACATGGCCCCCGCCCTGCTCTGCCTGGGCGCCTCGGCCGTACTGAGCTCGGCCGCCGGGGAGCGGCGCGTGCCGTTCTCCGAATTCTTCGCCGGCGTCAAGAAGACCGTCTTAAAGCCGGGCGAATGGCTCGAACGCATCGAAGTCCCCGCGGCCTCGGCGGGCGCCCGCGGCGCGTACAAGAAGCTCAAGCGCATAGCGGGCCACGACCTAGGCATCGTCGGCGTGCTCATGGTGAAGGGCCCCATGGGCCTGCGCTTCGGCGTGAGCTCGGCGGCGCCGACCCCCGTGCTCGTCCCGTCGGTCGCCGAGTCCGACGCGCCGGAGGCGGCCGTCGCCGAGGTGCTGGCCGCCGTGTCGCCCATCAGCGACGTGCGCGGCAGCAAGGAATACCGGGAGCACATGATCGGCGTCTACGTCCGCCGGCTCCTCGCGGAGGTTAAGTAGCATGAAGATCAAGCTGACCGTTAACGGCCTGTCCTACGAACGGGACTGCGCCGAGCACCGCACCCTGCTCCGCTTCCTGCGCGAGGACCTGGGCCTGACCGGCACCAAGGAAGGTTGCGGCATGGGCGAATGCGGCGCCTGCACCGTCATCATGGACGGGCGCGCCGTGAACTCCTGCATGGTCCTGGCCGTAGAGGCCGACGGCGCCGTCATCCATACCATCGAGGGCGAGGCGAACGGCCCCTCCCTGTCCGACATACAGAAGGCCTTCGAGAAGCACCACGCCGTGCAGTGCGGCTTCTGTACCCCCGGCATGGTCATGTCCGTCAAGGAGCTCCTTGCCCGCAATTCCAAGCCGGACGCCGAGGAGGTCAAGGAGGCGGTGGAGGGCAACTTCTGCCGCTGTACCGGCTACGTGCAGATCGTCGAGGCCGTCGCCGAGCTCGCGGGCTCGGGCGATAAGGGAGGGCTCGAGCATGTTTGACGATCTATCGCCCGCCGAACTGCGCTTCGTCGGCAAGGAAGCCGGCCGTCCCGACATGACCGAGAAGCTGACCGGCGAGGCCGGCTTCGTAAGCGACATGATACTCCCGGGCATGCTCCACGCCCAGGTAAAGAAGAGCCCGCACGCGCGGGCGCGCATCAAGCGCATCGATACGGCCAAGGCCGCCGCCCTGCCGGGCGTCCGCGCCATCGTCACCGGCGAGGAGCTTAACTACCACATCGGCCTCTACATCGTCGACAAGTACATCCTGGCCAAGGGCGAGGTGCGCCACTACGGCGAGGCCGTCGCGGCGGTCGCCGCCGAGACCCTGGAGCAGGCGCGCGCCGCCGTCGAGGCCATCGAGGTTGAGTACGAGCCCCTGACGCCCGTCCTGCACCACATGGACGCGCTCAAGCCCGACGCGCCGCTGGTGCACCCCGAGCTCGGGACCTATTCGTATATGGCGGCGGCCTTCACGCCCAAGCCGGGCACCAACGTCGCCAACCATACCAAGCTGCGCAAGGGCGACGTGGACAAGGGCTTCGAGGAATCGGCCTACGTCGTGGAGCGCGAGTACTCCTGCCCCTCGGTACAGCACGTGCCGATGGAGACCCACGTGGCCGTGGTCCAGTGGGGCAAGGGCGACAAGGTCTCCATCTGGACCAGCGCCCAGTCGCCCTTCACCGTACGTAACCTCTTCTGCCACGCCTTCGGCCTGTCCCACGCCCAGGTACGGGTGCAGATCCCCTACGTCGGCGGCGGCTTCGGCGGCAAGGCGGGCATAGGCGTGGAGCCGCTCTGCGCGGTGCTGTCGCGCAAGGCCGGGGGCAAGCCGGTCAAATTCCAGGCCAGCCGGGAGGAGGAGTTCAGCCTCCTGCCCTGCCGCTCCGCCCTGACCTACCGCATCAAGACCGGCGTGGCCGAGGACGGCCGCATCCTGGCCCAGCACATGACCATGTACTGGGACTCGGGCGCCTACGCCGACTACGCGGTGAACGTCACCCGCGCCTCCGGCTATTCGGCCTCCGGCCCCTACGAGATACCCAACGCCTGGATCGACGCGTACACCATCTATACCAACAAGCCTTACGGCACCGCCTACCGCGGCTTCGGCCACGTGGAGTTCCACTGGGCCATCGAGCGGCACATGGAGCTCGTCGCCGCGGCCATAGGCATGGACCCGCTGGCCTTCCGCCTAAAGAACGCGCTCAAGCCCGGCTCCAAGACCCTGACCGGCGAGACCATCCTGGCCAGCACCGGCGACGTGGTGAAGTGCATCGAGGAGGCCGCCCGGCGCGTGAAATACGGCGAGCTCACGGCCGAGGAGCGGGCGCGCGAGAAGGCCACCGGCTGGAAGATCGGCAAGGGCGTCGCCGCCCTGCAGAAGGCCCCGGCCATGCCGCCCTTCACCGCCACCGCGGTGATACTCAAGATGAACGAGGACGGCTCCGTCCTGGTGAACCTGGCGCTCACCGACTACGGCCAGGGCACCTACGCGTCCATACGGCAGATCGTGGCCGAGCGCCTGGGCTTCCCCCTGGAGAAGGTGAAGGTCGCCTTCGAGAACGACACCGACCGCGACCCCTACGACTGGCAGACCGTGGCGTCCAAGGGGCTCCTGCTCTCCGGCAACGCGGCCATACTGGCGGCCGAGGACCTGTTGAAGAACGCCTATGCGGTGGCCGCGGAGGCCCTGCACGCCAACCCGCGCGACCTAGGGCACGACGGCGAGCGCGTGTTCCTGAGGCACCATCCCGACCACGGCGTTAAATTCTCGGCCATGGCCGTGGGCTACGCCATGCCCAACGGCAACGGCATAGGCGGCCCGCTCATAGGCGTGGGGCGCTACATCGCGCAGGGCCTCTCGCACCTCAACAAGGAGACCGGCGAGGGCAACCCGGCCCTGGATTGGACCTTCGGCGCCCACGGCATGGTGGTCGAGGTGAACGAGGAGACCGGCGAATACCGCGTCCTGAAGATAGCCAGCATCTACGACGTAGGCCGGGCCATCAACCCGGACATCGTGCGCGGCCAGGCCATCGGCGGCATGATGCAGGGCCTGGGCACGGCGATCTGCGAGGGCTACATCTACGACCAACAGGGCCGGCTCTTAAACCCCAGCTTCACCGACAATAAGATACCCACGGCCAAGGACCTGCCCCTGGAGATCGAGTGCGCCGTGGTGGAGACGCCCCAGATCGACGGTCCCTACGGCGCCCGCGGCGTGGGCGAGCATTCCATGATCTCCGTGGCGGCGGCCCTGGGCAACGCGATCCAGAAGGCCACCGGGGCGGAGATCACGCACATGCCCATGCGCTTCGAGGACGTCTGGCGGGCCATCGTCAAGAAGGAGCCCATCGACAATTGGATCACCAAGTCGCCGGTCGGCTCCTGCCGCTCGGCGCCGGAGCTTCGCCGGCACGAGTAGCCGGCGCGCCGCCACGGATAGCGAATGGTTCTAACGCGGGGCGCCCTAAGGACGGCCGTCGGCCGGACGGGCACGCCACCGCCTGGTACGACGTCGGGCCGCCGCGCGATAGGCGCGGGGCGGCCGCGGACGAAAGGAGTTCGGCGTGGACAAAGAGAAAGACATCACCGGTAAGAACGTGGTGATGGGCCTCCAGCACACCTTCGTCATGTTCGGGGCGACGGTGCTGGTCCCGATCATCACCGGGCTGGACGTGGGCGTGACGCTGTTCGCGGCCGGCGTCGGCACCTGGATCTTCCACTTGGTCACCGGCTTTAAGGTGCCGGTATTCCTCGGCAGCTCCTTCGCCTTCATACCGGGCATCGTGGCCGTCGGCGCCAGCCAGGGCCTACCCTACGCCCTGGGCGGCATCGTCATAGCCGGCCTCCTCTACGTCGTCGTGGCGGCCATCTTCAAGTTCGTCTCGTACGAGAACCTGCACAAGATCCTGCCGCCGCACGTCACCGGACCGATGATCATACTCATCGGCCTCATCCTAGCGCCGGTGGCCGTACAGAACGCTAACGGCACCTTCTCCGAGGGCATCGTGAAGGCCATCGGCGTCAACGGCTGCTGGGCCATAGCCCTGTTCACCTTCGCCGCCGGCATCTTCGTCAAGATCGCCCTGCCTAAGATGGGCCAGAAGTTCCTGGGCAACCTGCCCGTCCTCCTCGCCCTGATCGCCGGCTACGCGCTCTCCGTCGTCATCGGCGTCGTGGACTTTAGCTCCGTCCGCGAGGCGGCCTGGATAGGCCTGCCGAAGTTCACCTTCCCGAAATTCTCGGTAGAGGCTATCACCGTCATGGTGCCCATCGCCATCGTCACCATGGTCGAGCACTTCGGCGACGTCCTGGCCATCGGCAACGTCGTCGGCAAGGACTTCATCAAGGATCCGGGCGTGCACCGCACCTTGATCGGCGACGGTATCGCCACCTCCGTCTCCGCCCTGATCGGCGGCCCGGCCAACACCACCTACTCCGAGAACACCGGCGCCGTGGCCCTGACCGGCGTCAAGAACCCGGTGGTCATGCGCATCGCGGCGATCTTCGCCATCGTGCTCGCCATGATCCCCAAGTTCACCGCCCTCATCGGCACCATCCCCGGCCCGGTCATCGGCGGCATCTCCATCCTGCTCTTCGGCATGATCTCGTCCATCGGCATCAAGAACATGGTCGACGCCAAGGTCAACCTGTCCAACCCCAAGCTCCTGATCATCACCGCGACCATGCTCGTACTCGGCCTGGGCGGCGCCACCTTCGCCTTCGGCGCCGTCAAGCTCTCCGGCCTCGGCCTCGCGGCCATCTTCGGCATCGTCCTGAACCTCATCCTGCGGCCCAAGGACGTCACCGCCGAGGACAGCTGATCGTCTTCCCTTAGGCCATCGGCCTAGCTCATGCGGCCGCCCGCGAGGGCGGCCGCCGCTTTTTTTAAAGGAGATCAGATGCCCGGATTAAGAGGCTGCCTCGTAGCGCCGCCGCCCTGGGACGCCCGCGTCGCCGGCGTCTTCTCTAAGGCGATCGCCCTGGCCCTGCCGAGCGGCATCCTCATCAGCGTCGTTCGGGATGAGGAAGGCATGGAGGCGCTAGCGCTGTGGCCCGGCGCCGAGGCCTACGCCCGCATCGATGCGGCGGCCAGGGCCGGCGCCGCGGGCGACCGGGCTAGGTCCGCGGCGATCGCGGCGATCGAAGCGGCCTATGCGGCGGCCGAGCCTTGGGATCCCCGGCCCCGCCTGGCCGAACTATCGCGCGCCTTCGCCGCGGCCGGCCGGGGCGGAGCGCCAGCCGCCGCCGCGGACAGGCTCCGGGCCGCCTTACGACGGGCCGAGGCCGCCGACCGGGGCCGCCGCGGCGGCGCTGACGGGGCGGGCGACGACGGCACGATTCGGGGTAGCGGCCCTTACGGCCGGGCCTTCGCGGCCATGCGGGAGCGCGACGGCTTCCCGGCGGCGCTCGTGGGCTTCGGTCCGGGGACCACGCCGGCCGGCGACGATTGGTTGGCCGGCTACCTCTGCGCCGCCGACCTGGCGGGCGGCCGCGGCCCCGGCGGCGCCGAGGCCGCGCTGCGGAACGAGATCGTACGCCGACTCGAGCGGACCACGGCGGCCGGCCGCAGCCTGCTTACGGGCGCGCTGGAAGGCGTCCCGCCGCGCTATCTCTGCGACCTCGCCGAGTCGCTCGCCGCCACCGAGCCGAGCGCCGGCGCCGCGGCGGCCGTCGACGATGAGGCCGGCGGGCCGGACGCCGGCTTGATCGCCGCCGTCGAATCGGCCTTGTCCCACGGCGCCAGCTCCGGCCGCGACGCCGTCGACGGTTTCTTAAGCGGATTACTCGGCCTCGGCGCTACCGCCGCGGCTTAAGCGGTGGTATACTCGATGATTCAGGGGGTCAGATGAAACGACTACGCGTCCGCAAGGACTCATATTACGATTCGGTTTTCCTCATGCTGGCGGCCCGCGGCATCAAGGGCATGGACGGCGTGGACGAGGCCGTCGTCGCCATGGCCACGCCCATGAACGTCGAGCTGCTCGTGGACCTGGGCTTCGATAAGGCCGAGCTCGAAAGCCTGAGCCCGAACGACCTCGTCGTCGCGGTCGAGGCTCGCGACGAAGGCGTCATGGAGGCGGCGCTCAAGGAGGCCTTCGACGCCCTCACCCGCAAGAAGCAGGCCGCCGCCGAGACGGGCTTGGCCCGGGTCGGCTCCATGGCCTCCGCCCTGAAGCTCGACCCGGCCATTAACCTGGCCGTCATCTCGGTACCGGGCGCCTATGCCGCGCGCGAGGCCCGCAAGGCCCTCGATGCGGGCCTGCACGTCATGCTCTACTCCGATAACGTCAGCCTGGATGACGAGATAGCGCTCAAGAAGCTCGCCGTCTCCAAGGGACTCCTGGTCATGGGACCCGACTGCGGCACCGCCATCGTCAACGGCAAGCCCCTGTGCTTCGCCAACGTCGTCAGGCGCGGCCCGATCGGCGTGGTCGCCGCCTCGGGCACCGGCCTGCAGGAGGTCTGCTGCCTGATAGACCGCTACGGCTCGGGCGTAAGCCAGGCCATAGGCACCGGCGGCCGCGACCTGAAGAACGCGGCGGTCGGCGGCATGACCAGCCTGCTCGCGCTCTCGGCCCTAGCCCAAGACCCGGCGACCAAGGTCCTGCTCGTGGTCAGTAAGCCCCCCGCCCCCGAGGTGGCCGAGAAGGTGATCGCGGCGCTCGAAGCCTCGGGCAAGCCGGCGGTCGCCCATTTCCTGGGCCTAGCCCCGCGGCCGGACCGCGGCAACGTCGCCTTCGCCGCCGACCTCGAGGAGGCGGCCCTGCTGGCCGCCCGGCTCGCCCTCGGCGACGATACCCCCGAGCGGGCCCGCGCGAACATCGCGGACGACTCGGGCAACGACCGCTACAACCGGCCCCGCCCCGGCGCCGTAACGGCGACGGCGGCCGCCGAGGCGAGCAGGCTCGGCGCCGGCCAGAAATACCTGCGCGGGCTCTATACCGGCGGCACGCTCTGCGACGAGGCCATGTTCATAGCCCATAAGGAGCTCGGCGGCGTCTATTCCAATAACCAGACGGACCCGGCCTGGGTCCTCGCCGACCCCTTCCAATCCAAGGCCCACTGCGTGGTGGACCTGGGCGACGACGCCTTCACCTCCGGCAAGCCGCACCCCATGATCGACCCCGGCGCCCGCGCCGAGCGCATAGCCCAGGAAGGCGCCGACCCCGAGCTCGCGATCATGCTCCTGGACTTCGTGCTGGGCTACGGCTCGCACCCCGACCCGGTCGGCGCCTGCCTGAAGGAGATCAAGGCGGCGCGGGCGGCCGCCGCGGCCCGCGGCGGCTACCTCCCGGTCGTCGCCTCGGTCACCGGCACCGAGGCCGACCCCCAGGGCATGGCGGCGCAGATCGCCGCGCTCGAGGCCGAGGGCGTCGTCGTAATGCCGTCCAACTACCGCGCGGCCCTCTTGGCCGTGGAGATAGCCAAGCTAGCGCAAGGAGGCGCCCGATGAGCGACGCCGTAAAGGCCTTATTCGCCAACGAGCTACGGGCCGTCAACGAAGGCCTCGAATCCTTCGCCGAGAATCTGGTCAAGGAGGGCGCCCGCGCCGTCCACGTGGAATGGAAGCCGCCGGCCGGCGGCGATCTCAAGGCCGTCGCCGCCCTGGACGCCCTGGCCTCGCGGGCGACCGTTGACATCGAGGCGGCCAACGCCGAGGCCGTAAGGCGCATCCAAGCGGCCAAGCCCACGGTCGTCGGGATCGGCGTCGCGGCGGACGTAGTGCCCGGCATGGCCAAGGACCTGATCCTGCATGCCGGCCCGCCGGTGGCCTGGAAGGATATGTGCGGCCCCCTGCGCGGCGCGGTCATAGGCGGCCTTATCTACGAGGGCCTGGCTAAGGACGCCGCCGAGGCCGAGCGCCTGGCCGCCTCCGGCAAGGTGCGCTTCGACCCCTGCCACCACCACGACGCGGTCGGCCCCATGGCCGGCGTCATGACCGCGAGCATGCCGGTCTGGATCGTGAAGAACCAGGCCTTCGGCAACCGGGCCTACTGCACCCTGAACGAGGGCCTGGGGAAGGTGCTCCGCTACGGCGCCTACTCCGCCGAGGTCCTGGACCGCCTGCGCTGGATGCGCGACGAGCTGGCGCCCATACTGTCGGAGGCGCTGGCCCTGCGCGGCCCCCTGGACATGAAGACCATCATCGCCCAGGTCCTGCAGATGGGCGACGAGGGGCATAACCGCAACCGCGCCGGCACCTCGGTGGTCATACGCGAGCTGGCCCCGCATATCGTCATGCTCGACCGCCCGCGCGAGGCCCTGGCCAAGGCCCTGGCCTTCCTGAACGCCAACGACCACTTCTTCCTGAACCTGACCATGCCCGCCGCCAAGTGCACTGTAGACGCGGCCGCCGGCATCGAGGGCTCGTCCATCATAACGACGATGGCCCGCAACGGCACCGAGTTCGGCATCCGCGTCTCGGGGCTCCCGGGCCGCTGGTTCACCGGCCCCTCGGGCGTCATCGACGGCCTGTACCTGCCGGGCTTCGGGCCGCAGGACGCGGCGCGGGACATAGGCGACTCGGTGATCACCGAGACCTCCGGCATAGGCGGCTTCGCCATGGCCGCGGCGCCCGCGATCGTGAAGTTCGTGGGCGGCTCGCCCAAGGACGCCATCGACTTTACCCTGCGCATGTACGAGATCACGGCGGCCGAGAGCCAGTCCTACCAGATCCCGGCCCTGGACTTCCGCGGGACCCCCACGGGCATAGACCTGCGCAAGGTGGTGGAGACG
>ERZ1066115.61-NODE-61-length-41262-cov-15.992331_pt1 | contig 41262 bp, 33 predicted proteins | sample MGYA00382762_ERZ1066115 | MGnify/ENA primary metagenome ERZ1066115 (study PRJEB33369, sample SAMEA5778345) | biofilm metagenome | biome: Industrial cooling water; feature: Water cooling tower basin; material: Biofilm | place: United Arab Emirates | collected... | reverse complement strand
CGCCAGCCCGGGCGGCAGATCCTTGATATGGATGTCGCGCTGCGGGTAAGGGAGCTCCACCCCCTCCCGCTTGAACGCGTCGAAGATCGCGTAGTAGAGCCGGCTCTTCAGGACCCGCGGACGGTCGATATACTCCCGCGACCAGACCCGCAGGTTAAAGTTCAGCGCGCTGTCGCCGAAGCCGTCGAAGAGCACGTCGGGCCCGGGCGACCCGAGCACGCCCGGCTCGTCTTCGGCGACCTTAAGCAGTATCCGCTTAATCGTCGCCGGATCCTCCCGATACGACACGCCGACGGGGAAGTTAAACCGTATGTTGCGGTCGTTATGGCTCCAGTTTATGACCGTCGCCGAGACGAACTGCGAGTTCGGCACGATGACCGCGATGTTATCGTTCGTCAGGATCGTCGTGGCTCGCATCGATATCTTCACCACGTTACCGGACACGTTGCCTATCTCTACCCGGTCCCCGAGCTTGACGGGCCGCTCGAAGAGTATGACCAGGCCGCTCACGACGTTGTTCGCGATCGTCTGCAGGCCGAAGCCCACGCCGACGCCCAGGGCGCCGAACAGTATCGTCAGGCTGCTTAAGTCCAGGCCTGCGCTCTGGAAGATGACGATGAAGCCGATGGTGAGCACGAGGTAGCGTAGGATCGACGCGGCGGCGTCCCGCACGCCGAGCTCGATGCTGCTCTTGGCCATGAGCTTGTGCACCGCCCAGCGGTGCAGGCGTTTAGTCGCCCATACCAGGGCGAGGCTTAAGGCGGCGATGCTCACCAAGGTCCAGAGCGTTACGGGGCTCGACCCGAGGCTGAAGAGGGGGCGCGTCATGAAGGCGCGGACGGCGCCGAGCGCGTTCAAGACTAATTCCATGAATCAAGTATGGCCCTATACGGCCGCGCATGCAAACCGGGCGACCGCCGGCATAAACCGAGCGACCGCCGATATAAAGCGGACGTCCGCCGGCGCATCGTAGCCGCCCGAGCGCCTGCCTGCGGGAAGGCCCGGCCGATTTGCGCTATAGTATCCGGGAGCGCCGCGACGAAACCGACGCCGGAGCTTACGCCCCGGCCGGCTTCCCGAGCTATCACGGAGGATACACCATGACCATGATCCGAAACCCGCGTCGAAGCGCCCTCGTCGGCGCTTTTATCATTTTCGCCCTCTCGGCGGCGGCGGCCCAATCCGGCTCCCCGGCGGAGCTCCGACCCGACTCCAAGCCGGCCCGCGTCACCGTCTATCGCGACCGCGCCTTGGTCACCCGCGTGGCGGAGCTTGAGCTACCCGCCGGCGAAAGCGTCGTCATCCTGTCCGGCCTGCCCGCGGCGGCCGACCGCGCCAGCTTCCAGGTGAGCGGATCGGGCGCCTTCGCCCTGCGCGACGTACGCGCCTCCGTGCGGCAGCTAAGCCGCGACGTCTCCGCCCAGCTCAGGGCCCTGGAGGACCAGAAGCGCGCCCAGGAGGATCTGCTCCTGGCGGTGAACGACGAGATAAAGGAGGCCGAGGCCGAGCGCGGCTTCCTGGACGGCATGGCCAAGCGCCTGACTACCGGCGCCGCGCCCGACGAGGCGGCGCCCTTGGACACCGCCGCTTGGGCCAAGATGATCGACTTCTATCGCGCCCGGAGCGAGGCGGTCAACCAGGTCGTCCGAACGGCCAGGCGCCGGGCCCAAGCGCATCAGGCCGAGATCGACCGGCTCAACCGCGAGATCAGGGCCTTGGGCGGCGGCGCGCGGCTCTCGGTGGTAGAGGCCGAGCTTACGGTAGAGGCCGCCGCCCCGACCCGCGCCCGCGTCGAGCTCAGCTACCTGGTCTCCGGCCCGTCGTGGAGCCCCGACTACGTCCTGCGGGCCGACTCCGAGGGCGCGCGACTCGGCGTACAATACCGCGCCATGGTCAGGCAGAGCACCGGCGAGGACTGGGACGGCGTCGCCCTCTCGCTCTCCACCGCCCGGCCCCAAGTAGGCGGCTCCATGCCCGAGCTCTCGCCTTGGGTGCTCGACGTCTATCGCCCCCAGCCCGCCCCGCGCTATTCCGGCGGGGCCGAACGTAACGCCGCCCCCGCCGCTCCCATGATGGCCGAGTCGGCCGCGGACTACGAGAAGCTGGCAGAGCCCATGGAATACGTGACGGCCGAGGTCTCCGACGGCGCTACCGCCGTGACCTTCCGCGTGGCGGGGCTTTCGAGCGTCGCCTCCGATAATAAGGAACGCAGCCTGAGCGTGGCCGCGCTCGAGCTGCCCGTACGCTATTCCTACGCAGCGGTCCCCAAGCTCTCGCCCTTCGCGTACTTCCGCGCCGAGGCGACGAACGACTCGGCCTATCCCTTCCTGCCCGGCCCGGCCCATATCTACGTCGACGGCAGCTACGTGGCCGACGCCGCCCTGGGCTCGGTCCCGAGCGGCGGCCAGTTCAGCGCCGACCTGGGCATAGACGAGTCGGTCAAGCTCGAACGCGTCTTGGTGCGCAAATTCGACGAGACTACCGGCGTCATAGCCCGCCGCTCCAAGACCAGCTGGGAGTACGAGATACGGGCAAAGAACGAGAAGCGCCGCGAAATCACCCTGCTCGTCTATGACCAGCTGCCGCGCTCGGCCAACGAGCAGATCGTCGTCAAGGCCGTCGCCCCGGCCTACGCCAAGGATAGCGACGCGCTCAAGAAGCTGGACGGCGAGGTCTTCGAGTGGACCCTGCGCCTGGCCCCCGGCCAGGAGGCCAAGCTACCCTTATCCTTCAGCGTGGATTATCCCAAGGGTACGCCGATCACGGGGCTGGAATAGGCTATGCATCGCGGGCCGCCCGGGGATAGGCCGACGGCTCGCGGGCGCGAATCCCGCGAGTCGCCCGGCGCCCGCCGGGCGGCCCGCTATCGTTCGCCGGAGCTCACGAGCTCGGCTATGGATACCCGTACATCGATTAGAGCCGTGAAATACTGTAGCGTTTGGAGGAATTGGGTCTTCAGAGGTGAAATGGTTAAAAAAAATTGGCGTTATTGCTTGTAGAATCACGTATCTGCGTTAAAATAACCTTATATTCCCGCACCGTTGACTAGCTAAAAACGTACTACGGAGGCGAAGCATGAGCTTCCCGCGTCGACTCGTCCTTGCGGCCCTGGCGGCCGCGGTTCTATCATTTCCCCTCCGCGCCCAATCGAACGAACTGAGCCTGAGCTTCCTGCCTACCGTGGCGGTGCCGCTGGGGCCGACCTTGTCCGACGGCCTGCCGTTCTACGCCCTCGGCGGCGGCGGCAGCATCCGCGGCGAGTTCGCGCCGGCCTTCGCCAGGTGGCTATTCGGGCGGGCTTTCTTCGATTATGAATTCTTGCCGATCAACGGCGCTTCTTCCGATAGCCTCTCGCTCGTGTACGGCGGCGGCGCCTTCGGCGCGGCTTATTCGCCGACTCCGCGCGTGGCGCTCAAGGCGAGCGCGGGCGGCGGCCTTTACCTGGCCATGTCCGAGGCCGGCAGCGTACGCAATCCCTTCGTCGAAGGCGGCGCCGAGCTCCAGCTGCGCCTATCGCCGACCGTGGCGGCGGGCCTAGGCGCGAGGTATAAATATCTTAGCGTGCCGGGCGCTGCGCTCTACCAGGGCCTATCCGTCCAGCTCGGCGTGGTCTACGACCTGGCCGGTTCGCGCAAGGGGAGCGACGTCCGCCTGGACCAAGAGCTCGGGGCAGTCTTCCCCCTATTCTATAGCTACTATGATAAGAATCCCTTCGGCGCGATACGCCTGGTTAACGCCGAGTCCATACCCCTGGATAAGGTCAGGGTCCTCTTCTACGCGCGGCAGTATATGGACGCCCCGCGGCTCTGCGCGGAGTTCGATCGGCTGCCGGCCGGCGCGACGAAGGAGCTGCCCGTCTACGCGCTCTTCAACGACGCCATCTTCCGGGTGACCGAGGGCACGAAGGCCGCGGGCGAGTTTGCGCTGGAATATTATTACCTAGGCAAGAAGATCACCAAGACCGTCCCCGCTACGCTCGCGGTGCAGAACCGCAACGCCATGACCTGGGACGACGACCGGAAGGCGGCGGCCTTCGTGACGGCCAAGGACCCTATGATCTTGGGCCTAGCCAAGGGCATCGCGTCCATGGTCCGGGGCGATACGGGCGCCGCGGCGGTTTCGACCGAATTCCGGACGGCGTTAGCCGTCTACCAGGCGCTCGGCGCCTCCGGCGTGGGATACGCCGTCGATCCCAAGACGCCGTTTACTACCCTCTCCGCCGCCGAGTCGGAGATCGACTTCCTGCAGTTCCCCAGCCAAACCCTGGCGTATCGCGCCGGCGATTGCGACGACCTATCGGTGCTGTACGCCGCGCTCTTGGAGTCGGTCGGCATCGAGACCGCGCTCGTAACGACGCCCGGCCACATCTTCGTCGCCTTCAACGCGGGCCTAAGCCCCGAGAACGCCGCGCGGGCCTTCTCGGACTCCGCCGACCTCATCGTCCGCGACGGCAAGGCCTGGATACCCGTCGAGGCGACGCTCATCAAGGACGGCTTCCTGCGCTCCTGGTCCGTGGGCGCCTTGGAATGGCGCGACGGCGTCGCGCGCGAACGGGCCGGCTTCTACCCCGTACGGGAGGCTTGGAAGACCTACGAGCCGGTCGGTTTCGCCGAGGCGGGAGCCCTCGTCTCCCTGCCTACGCAGGATAGGCTCCTGTCGGCCTACCGCGCCGAGCTTGATAAGTTCTCGCGCGCCCAGATCATGTCGCGCGTCGCCGCCTTGCAGGCGCAGATTAAATCGGGCAAGGACGCCGATCGGGCCGCCAATCGCCTGGGCATACTCTACGCTCAGTTCGGGCTGCTATCGGACGCCAGGGCGCAGTTCCAGTTCGCCATCCGTTCGAGCGAGCTGCGAGAGGCCTTGGTGAACATGGGCAACGTCGAGTTCCTCGACGGCAAGATGGCCGAGGCCAAGGGCTTCTATGAGCGCGCCCTCAAGGCCGCCCCGAACGACGTAGCCGCGCTCGTCGGCCTTGCCCGCGCCCAACAGGCCTTGGGCGAGCTCGCCGGCTTCCGCGAGTCCCTGGCCAAGCTCCAAGATACCTCGCCCGCCGCCGCGGCGCGGCATTTCCCCGCAGGCGGCGCCTCCGCCCGCGCCTCCGAAGCCGAAGATAGGAAGGTAGAACTATGGACCGAGTGAGGCCCGGCTTATATCGCCCTCGCCGCCGCCGTATTTCCGGCCTAGCCGCGCTCTGCGCCGGCTTGGCGCTCCTGGCCGGGACCTGCGACAATCCCGTGGACCTCCTGGGACAGGTGGAAGTCTCGGTGATGAAGGCGAACGATAGGTACTTGGAGGTCACCGGGATCGAGATACCGCTATCGGGAGGTACGTTTAGCCCTACCGGAACGATAGAGATCGTGTTCGATCGCGCGATAGATCCGAGTTCCATAGATCCCACCAGCGTAATCATCCATGAAGTCGGCGGCGCCGATGTTGACTATCCCGCGCAGGGAGTCTCCTATCTTGCGGATTCGCGCACCTTGCGGATAAGGGTCTATCCGTATCTAAAAGTTAATACCGACTTTACTCTTTCCGTTCTCGGCGTAAAGGGGCTGGACGATAGCGTTATCCATGATGCGGCGACGGTCCCATTCAAGACGCGGAACATACTTGCCGGTTCGATCACGGCATTGTCGGCCGACGACGCCGATAGCCATCCGGGGTACACGATCAGCGAGGTCGTGGATATGACCCTTGAGACGAACGATCTCTATGCCTACGTAAAACTCGATATAAGCATAGACGGCGGCGCCACTTGGGTATACCGAAGCCCGGCTTGGATGCCGAACGGCACCATAGAACTATCGAATTTTAATTTGAGCACGGAGCTCGGCGTCGTCGGGGACGGACCCGTCAACTTATTGGTTCGTTTCCTCGGCAATACGTCCAACGCCGGCGATCCGGCGGATATCGGAACCGAGGATACGGCGAGCATCATCCTTGATAGAACGCTACCTGCGATGCCGGCGGACGCTCCGGACCTGTATGCCGGCGATGATACGGGGTTTTCAAGCGCCGACGACATCACTCGCTACGCGAGCGGGCTCACGTTCAGCGGCGGCGGCGTGGAATCGGGGGCTACCGTATTCTTAATGACGGGCGCGACGGAGCTGGGCTCCCTAACGGCCGGCGATTCCGGTACCTGGTCCATCGATGCGGCGCGTCCTGACGGCGTATATGAGATCTACGCCTACGCGGAAGATCGGGCCGGCAATAAAAGCGCGAATACGGACGCCGTGACGGTGCATGTCGATTCAACGGCGCCCTCAATATCGGTCGCCAACACCTACGCCGCCGCGGCGGCGAGTCAAATTTACCTAAACTCGGGGACGTATACCTTCACCGCCGCCGTGACGAACGGCGGTACCGAGCCGTCCCCTATCCAGAAGGTCGATTTCTATCTCGATGGAAGCGCTACCGGGTTGTCGAACCTAGCGGCGACCGACGCCGTCGCGGCGTACGACTGGGCCTGGGACACCTCCGTCAGCGCGGAAGGCGTCTACTACGTCAAGGCGTACGCGGTCGACATGGCCGGGAACGATGCCGTCAGCGTCAACGCGAGGTATCTCGATAAGACCGCGCCGACCGTGGGCGGTTTGACGAATACCTATGGAGGGACGAACCAGAACTACCTTAAGGACGGTACGTTCACGGTAACGGCGCCGGTGACGAACTCCGGAACGGCCGCGACCGCCATACAAAAAGTCGAATTCTATAAGGATACCGCGAGCGCCGGGCTCGTTAACCTAGTCGCTACGGACACCGTGAGCGCGTATACCTGGTCTTGGGTCACGAGTTCGGATCCGGACGGCGTTTATTATCTCAAGGCCAGGGCCTTCGATAACGCGGGGAACGTATCTTCATGGGCCGCGAACCAAAGAATCGTCGATAAGACCGTTCCTAGCTTCTCGTCCTTCGTCTTGAACGCCGGCGCCGCATACGCGACGAACGCGACCTTAAGCGCCTCGCAGAGCATAGGCGGCGCGGATGAGATGTATTTCGTATACTACACGTATAGCGGCACGAGCTGGGTCTACGGCGGCGCCACGGCCCCGAGCGCTTATGCTGCTAGCGCTTCCATAACGGTCGCAGCCGGCGACCAAAGCAAGTTGGTATATCTCTACGCTAGAGACTATGCGGGTAACTACGCGATGAACGGCGGGAACCTACCCTACGACACGATCATCCTCGATACGACGCCGCCTTCTCCTCCGATCGTCGGGGTCAATGTGACGCCGATAAGCGGCCAAACTACCGCGTCCTCCGTGACCTGGACCTGGTCTTCGGGCGGCGGCGGGAACGGTACCTATCAGTGGGAGTTTAACGACGCGACTCCCGACCTTAACGTCAATAGCACCACATCCTCTACGCAATCCGTCGACGGCGCCTATACCCTGTACGTGCAAGAACGGGACGCGGCCGGTAACTGGTCCGCGGTTAGTAGCCTACCCGTTCGTCTTACCCCGGTCATTCCTTATAACGGCGCGACCGTCGTATCGAGGTCGACCAATATATACTGGCGCCCCGTCGTCTTAACGTTCGGTTATAAGCTCGAGTTCGCCACTTCAGCCCTGGGGCCATGGACGGCGGTGTATAGCGGTACGTCGACTTATTATGATCCTCCCCTCAGCCTTGAGGCGTCTATAAAGTATTACTATAGGGTGAGCTCGAAGGATGATAAGCTCACTTATACGGTTCGCTATACGGGTAGTTTTACCACGGGTTCAAGATAGCGTGATCGATCCCTGCGGCGTCCTCATAGGCCGTCGCGCGTTTAGGCGCGGCGCGGGCGGATGAGGGCGCCGTTTTATTGTTGGATCGATTTATGACGCGTCGCGGAAGCAGGCCGGCTCGCGGTCGCTAGCCGACGATCGCCCAGCTCAGTAAGCCTTCGGAAAGCCGGTTCGCGAACCGATCCGCCCCCCTGAGTCCCTCGCCGATCCCGATGGCCCGCATGCCGGCGGCGCGTATGGCGTCGACGCCGGCCTGGGCGTCCTCGACGCCGACGCAATCGGCCGGGCGGACGCACAGGGACTCGGCGACCGAGAGGAAAATCTCGGGGTCGGGCTTGGGGCGGCAGCTCGACGCGTCGGCGACGGCGTCGAAGGCGTCGGCCAGGCCGAGGCGCGCGACGACCTCGGGCGCGTTCCGGGAGGCGGAGGCCAGGCCCAGCTTGACGCCGGCGGCCTTGAGCTCGGCTATGAGCTCGCGCGCGCCGGGCAAGGCGTCGCCGGGCTTAAGGCCGCCCAGGAGCTCGCGGTAATAGGCGTTCTTGCGCTCGGCTAAGGCTTCTTTCTCAACTCGGCCGTAGCCGGCGGCGCGGGGGCCCAAGAGGAGCTCCAGCGATTCTAGGCGGCTCCGTCCTTTCAGCGCCTCGTTGGCGGCTTCGTCGAAAGGCCAGCCTTCTTCGTCGGCCAGGCGTTTCCATGCCAGGAAATGGAGCCGGGCCGTGTCGGCGATGACGCCGTCCAGGTCGAAGATGACGGCCTTGAGCTTGGGGCGCAGGTCCAAGGCGGCCTCCCGTCCGGGCGCCAGCTCGATCCGGTCGAAGAAGTGACGGATGCAGAGGGGCGCCGGTCCGTCCCACGCGTAGCGGGCCTCGGCCCGATTCAGGGAGACGCGGAGCCGACCGCCCCGCAGGTTTAGGTTGAAGCGTAGCGATTCCAGGCGCTCGGGCAGGCTCGGCGCGAAGCGGTACGACCCGCCGTCGTCGCGGAAGCCGGCGAAGCCGTAAGCCAACGATAACCAGGAGCCGCCCATGGCCGCGACGTGGGCGCCGTGGGCGGCGTTGCCGTGCAGGTCGTCTAGGTCGAGGGTCGCCGTCTTCATGAAGTAGTCCCATGCGTCTTGGATCCGGCCCGCCTCGGCCGCCATGACGCTCATGACGCAGTGGGAGAGGGACGAGTCGCCGGTGGTGAGCGCCTCGTAGTAGGCGTAGTCGCGCCGCTTTTGGGCGGCGCCGAACTCGCCGGCCAGGAGCAGCTCCGCGAGGAGGAGGTCGGGCTGCTTGAGCACCTGCTTCCGGTATATATCGAGCGGGTGGTAGTGCAGCAGCAAGGGATACTTCTCGGGCGGCGTAGCCTCGAAGTCCCAGCGTTCGCGCTCCAGGAAGCCGTCATCCTGCGGGATGACGCCGCTCGCTTCGTCGTAGGGAAGGTACATGGCGTCGGCGGCGCGGCGCCAGGCGCCGAGCTCCCGCTCCTCTAGGCCTAGGCGCCGGGCGAGCGCGGCGTAGGCCCTAGGATCGCGCGAGCGGAGGCCCGCCAAGGCCTCGGCGGCCCCGCGCAGGTTATGGCGGGCCATGTAGTTGGTGTAGGCGTTGTTGTCCACGACGGCGCTGTATTCGTCGGGGCCGGTTACGCGCTCGATGCGGAAGCGGCCGTCCCGACCGAAGTGCCCGAGCGCCAGCCAATGGCGCGCGGTCTCGGCCAGTATCTCGCCCCCGCCGCCGGCCAGGAAATCGTCGTCGCCCGCGGCCGCCAGGTAGCGCATGAGCGCGTAGGCTACGTCGGCGTTCACGTGGTACTGGGCGGTGCCCGCCGGATAATAGGCGCTGGTCTCGGCGCCCGAGATGCTCCGCCAGGCGAAGAGCGCGCCCGGCCTGCCGCCCAGCTCGCGGGCGCGCGCGCGCGCCGTCGGGAGCGTGGCCGCCCGGTAGGACAGGAGGGCCTTGGCGAGGTCCGGCCGCGTATACCCGAGGAGCGGCAGGAAATAGATCTCCGTATCCCAGAAATAGTGCCCCTCGTAGCCTTCGCCGGTCAGGCCCTTGGCCGGCAAGTTCGTGACGCCGTCGCGGCCGGCGGCCTGGAAGACGTGGAAGAAATTGAAGCGCAGCGCGGCGGCCAGCCCGTCCGGCCCGCCCAGGCCGAAGCCGACGGCGTCCCAGAACGAGGCGAGCTCGGCCGCGTGCGCCGCGAGCGAGGATGCCTGGCCCCGCCCGGAGGCCTCCGACGCCGCGTCGAGGGCCAGGCGCCTGAGCGCCTCCGGCTCGCCGGCCTCCGGTTCGGCGCGGACGCCGGCGCCGGAGGCCTGGTCGCGCCGATAGCATAGGGAGCGCCTGAGCTCGAACGCGTCGCCGGGACGGAGCTCGAACGAATAGGCCGCTGACGGGCCGAGCGGGTCGTCCTGGGAGACCTCGACCGTCGGGCCGATAGGCGAGGCGGCGGCCGCCGCCGATTCCGTCGGGGCGGCGCGTCCGTCCCGACGCCGTAACGATCCTTCGGCGACGACGGCGACGCCCATGCCCAGGCCCGAGCGCTCGGTCCGGAAGCCGAGCGATACGGCCGCGCGAGCGCCGCCTTCGTCGCCCCGCGAGCCCGGGCCGAAGGCGCGCGGTTGGAGCGCGGCCCGCGCGGAGACGTCGCGATAGGGAGACCCGTCCCCGCGCGCGGCGATGCGGGGATCGAGCGAGGGGGAAGCGGGCTCGCCCTCCCTCGGGGCCTCCGTCGCGGCCGCGCGCGCGGCCCCGACGAAGCGGAGGCCCGCCCTAAGCGTCACGGCGACCGTCGCGTCGCAGCGAAGCTCGAACGAAGAGTAGGCCAGGCCGGGCTCGGCGAGCGAGACGAAGCGCGAGCTCCGGATCTCGAGGGCCGCGCCGGAGGCCAAGCGCCAGCGGGCGCGCCGATGAAGGACGCCGTCGGCCAGGTCGAGCCGTCGGCCTTGAGACTCCAAGCGGCCGCCGGCTTGCAGCGGCCTCCCGTCTATCTCGAGCTCGACGCCTAGGCCGTCCGGTAGGTCGACGATGGTCTCGTGCCGGCGGGCGTAGCCGTAGGCGTCCTCGCCGTAGGCGATGGGGCCGCTCTCATAGAAGCCGTTCACGTAGGTCCCGCGCCCGTCGGCGGGGCCGCGCGGGGTTTCCTCCGCCGCGCCGCGCAGGCCGAGGTAGCCGTCGGAGAGCGCGAAAACGCTTTCCGGGGCCGCGAAGGCGGCGCGTTCGTAGGCGCCGGCGGGCTTGCCCTCGCCGGTTTCGTAGTAGCTACCCTCTAATATATCCCAACCGGGCTCGATCCTTAGTCGTTCGTTCATGATGCGCTTCATCCTATCGTATGCGAGCGCCCCGCTCGGCGCGGGGCTTCAGGTTAGTTTCTCTTCGCGATCTCGCAGCTACGCGGCTTCGCGGCTTCGCGGCTTCGCGGCTACGGAGGCCCGGCGCCTTAAGGCACCGCCGGCGGAGCGCAGGAGGCGCGGACGGCCAGCTTGGTCGGGAGTATCGTGCGACGCTCGGCGGGCTCGCGGCCGCCGATCAGGTCCACGATCATCTCCGCCGCCTTCTCGCCCAGGGCCGCCGCCGGCAAGGTAACGCTGGTCAGCGGCGGCACCACGAAGCGGCTGGGAAAGTCGTCGTCGAAGCCCGCTATAGAAATATCTCTCGGTACGGCGACCCCGGCTTCGCGCGCGGCCTGCAGGGCCCCGTAGGCTATGGCGTCGTTGCCGGCGAATACCGCGCCGGGCCGGGGCCGAGCGGCCAGGAGCTCCGCCATGGCGGTGCGCCCGGACTCCTCGCTGAAGTTGGCCACGCGGACGAGGGCCGGATCGAAGTCGATGCCGGCCGCCTCGAGGGCCTCGCGGTAGCCGGCCAGGCGTTCGTGCGCGGCGTGGTAACGCTCGGGGGCGTGGGCCACGGCGGCTATGCGCGTATGGCCGAGCCCGACGAGGTACGAGCAGAGCTCCCGCGCCGCCGCGCGGTTGTCGATATCTATCTGCCAGGCCCCGCCGCGGACGGTGCCGATGACGACGGCGGGGATGCCCGCCGCGGCCAGGCCGGGGAGCCCCGCGTCGTCCTCGAGCGTGTTGGTGATCAGCGCCCCGTCGGCCCCGGCGGCGCGCGCCAGGGCGGCCATCTCGGCGCCGGAGGCCGAGCCGCCGCAGGGCACGAGGGCCAGGCTGCAGCGCCGGCGGTTCAGCACCGGCGCTATGCCCTCTATGAGCCTCAGGATATAGGCGTCGGAGTAGATGGAGGCGGCGTGGCGTACGATCAGGGCTACGCTATGCCTGGCGCTCTTGGCCAGCTCCGCGGCGCGGGGGTCGGGCTCGTAGCCCAGCTCGGCCGCCGCGGCCAGCACCCTGGCGCGGGTCTCCTCCGGGATGACCTTGCCGGGCGTCGCGTTCAGCACGAAGGAGACGGTGGTCCGGGAGACGCCGGCCATGGCCGCCACGTCCTTGGACGAAACGCGTCGCTTATCCATGACTACTCCTTGACCGAGCCGGCCAGCACGCCGCGGATGAAATACTTCTGCATGGAAAAGAATACCACGAGCGGCAGCGCCATGGAAACGAAGGCGGCCGCGGTCAGGTACTCCCAGCCGCCGCCGTAGGAGTTGACCATGTTGGCTATGGTCACGGTCATCGGAGCCACGTCCGGCGTGCCGCCCAGGTAGATGAGCGACACCAGGAGGTCGTTCCAGACCCACATGAACTGGAATATGCCCAAGGACGCGATCGCCGGCAACGAGGTGGGCAGTACGAGCCGGAAGAACACGGTCGGATGCGAGGCGCCGTCCACGAAGGCCGATTCGAGCATGGACGGCGGCAGTTGGCCGATGAAATTCCGTAGGAGATAGATGGAGAAGGGCAGGCCGTAGGCGGCGTGGGCCAGCCAAACGGCCAGGAAGCTGCCGGTGACGCCGAGGGCGTTGAACATGCGCAGCACCGGTATCAGCGTCAGCTGTATGGGCACCGCGATGAGGCCTACGACGACGAGGTAGAGCCATTCCTTGCCCTTGAAGTCCATCCAGGCGAAGGCGTAGGCCGCGTAGGCGGCTATGGCCATGGGGATGAGCGTGCCGGGCACGGCGACGACGAGGCTGTTGACGAAGCTGGCGCCCATGTTGGCCCGCGACAGCACGTTGACGTAGTTATCCAGGGTTAGCCGCAGCGGGGCCCTGAAGGCCTCCCACCAGCCGCTCAGGGCGATGAGCTCGCGCGGCCTTAAGGAGCTCACGAGGAGCCCCGCGGTGGGGACGAGCCAGGCGACGCAGATCGCGCCGAGGATCAGGTTGATCGCCGCCCGCGAGGCGAGCCGCCGCGCGGAGGGGCGTTTATCGCGCGCTGCCATGGCGGGCCGATCCTTCCTTGTAACGCTTGACGTTCATGACGATGACCGGCGCCACGGCGAAGAGCAGAAGCAGGGCCAGTGCGCTGGCCCTGCCGAAGTGCCGGAAGTTGAAGAGCTCCTTGTACATGCGGTTGGCGATGACCTCCGTCTCGAGCGCGCCGTTGGTCATGACGTAGACGATGTCGAAGACCTTGAGCACGTTGATCATGAGCGTCGTGGCGACCACGGCGATGGTCGGCGCGGCGAGAGGCAGGATGACGCGCAAGAATATCTGGAATTCGCCGGCGCCGTCGATGCGCGCCGCCTCGATGAGCTCGGTCGGTATGCCCTTGAGGCCGGCGGATAGGATCACCATGGCGAAGCCCGTCCACATCCAGATGCCCACCATGATGAGCGCGGGGTTATTGGTGGCCTTGTCGAAGAGCCAAGCCTTGGGCTCGAAGCCGGGTATCAGGGCCGAGGCGATGGCGTTCACGGTACCTACCTGAGCCTCGCCGGCGGGCCTGAATTCGAACATGAAGCGCCAGATGACGCCGGCGGCCACGAAGGATATGGCCATGGGTATGAAGATCGAAGCTTTCGCCAGCGGCTCCCAGCGAACCCGGTCGGATAGGAGGGCGATGAGGAGGCCGAGCCCCAGGGTACCGGCCGTAAAGAAGACGAGCCACGCCAGGTTGTTCCGCAGGACCACGAGCATGGCCTTGTCGGTGAAGACGCGCGCGAAGTTCTCAAGGCCCACGAAACGTTGCCCCCGGGCGTCCCTGAAGGCGAGGATCGCCGTCTCGACGATGGGGTAGACGAGGAAGAGCCCGAGCAGGGCGACGGTCGGCGCGAGCCAGACCCAGGGCCTGGCGCCCGCGCGTTTCCCGCCCCGGCCCGAGCGGGCTAGGATGGGCTCGGCCGCGTAGACGTAGGCGGCGAGCGACGCCGGCACCAAGGCTACGGCGGCTAAGAGCGATACTAGTCTCAAGGCGGGTACCTCCTCCTCGTCCGAAGGCCCGCGGTCGATGTAGGGCCGGCCGCGGGCTGAAAGGCTGCCTAGCGGTAGGCGTCGGCGCGGACGCGCTCTAGGTCGGCCAGTATGCGGTCGAGCGAGGCGGGCTCGCTGACGTAGGACACGATGCCGGCCCAGAAGGCCTCGTTCATGGCGGCGGGCATCATATCGGAGGCGTCGAAGACGACGATCTCCGACTCGTTCAGGATCTTGGCCGCCTCGCGGGTAAGCGGGTCGGCGTAGGCGCTGACCGGGACGTTCCGGTTGGTGGATAGGGCGCCGGTCTGGGCCCAGAAGCGCTGGCCGTCCGCGGAGGCCATGAACTCCAAGAAGGCGGCGACCTGGGGCGACGGGCTGAAGGCGACCACGCAGTCGCCGGCGCCCTCGACGGCCTTGGCGTAGCGCGCGTCGATGCTGGGGAAGCCGAAGAAGGCGAAGTCCTGCCCGGCTACCAGGGCGGGGAATTGCTCCTTGATGAAGCCCTGGATGAAGCTGGCCTGGTGGTGGAAGAGCGCGCGCGGCGGCTGCTGGAAGAGCGGGGCGTGGGCGGCGCCGAAATTGGTGGAAAGGATGTAATTCTTGCCGCCGTAGGCCATGGCCGGGTCGGCGACGACCTGGCCGAAGTACTCGAAGGCGCGGCGTACCTCGGGGCCGGTCCAGGCCAGGCGGCCCTCGTACCAATCCTTGTACTTGGCGGGCCCGTGCAGGCGCAGGAAGATGTTCTCTACCCAGTCGGTGCCGACCCAGCCGGAGGCCGCGCCGCTTTCTACGCCGACCGCCCAGGGCGCTATGCCGGCGGCGGAGGCGCTTCGGGAGACCGCGAGCATCTCGTCCCAGGTCCTGGGCAGGGCGACGCCGAGCTGGGCGACGGTCTTGGGATTGTACCAGACCAGGCCCTTGATGGCCGCCTTAAGGTAGAGGCCGTAGAGCTTGCCGTCCACCGTGCCCAGGTCTATCCAGCCCTGGGAGAAATTCTTCTTGAACTCGGCCATGTCCATGGCGGCGCCTAGGTCGACTAAGCGGCCCTCCTTGGCCAGCTCCATCATGGTGCCGGGATTGGGGAGTATGGCCACGTCCGGCGGATTGCCGGCCTGCACGCGGGAGGTGAGCACCGCGTTGATGTCGCGCGTGCCTTCGAAGAGCACCTGGACGCCGCTGCGCTTGGTGAACTCGGCCGCGATCCCGCGGGTGAAGACCTCGGCTTCTTGGTCGCCCCAGACGGCCATGACGGTGATGCTGTTCCGATCTGCGCCGCTATCCTTGCCGCCCATCGCGGCGGCGGCGCTTACGGCTAGGAGCGCGATGAGCGCTAGCCCGATACAACGTTTCATAGAAACCCCCTTGGTATGGTGTAGTGGATTGGTTGTTGATTATGTGTGTTAGTAACACGAGCCACTAAAACAGATGCTAGCACCGCTTAGCCGATCGCGCAAGTCTTTTTTTGCAAGCTCTAAAGTGAAACGGAAGAACGCGCGCGTTCGCGCTTTATCGCTAATCCGGCGATGCTTTGAACTTACGCGAAGAGGAGATCGAGCGCCTGCCCCGCGCAGGCGATGAGGAAGACGGCGGAGATGGCCCCCATGTTCGCCCCCTTGGTCTGGTGCGAGTAGCCGCGGCGGCGCATGGCCAAGAGCTTAGGCATGGCGAACGCGCCGGCGGCTAATGCCGCCGTGAACGACGGACCCGGCAGGACGCCGGCGACCGAAAGCCATATCCACGCCCCGAGGGCCGCGGCGAGCTCCGCGTATATCGGCCAGGCCGCGCACTTCGGCCCCAGGATCACCGCGATGGTCATGCGGCCGGCGGCGCGGTCGCCCTCGAGGTCGCAGGCGTTGTTCACCGAGAGGATGGCCGCGATGACCAGGCCCTGCGGCAGGGCTGCCAACAGGTCCCGAGCCTCCAGCCGGCCCGAGACGGCGAAGACGGTGACCGCGAAGAAAACGGGCCCCAGGAAGCCGCCGGCGAAGAGCTCGCCCAAGGGGGTGGATGAGATGGGCCGAGGTCCGGCGCTGTAGAGGAAGCCCACGAGGAGGGAGGCGGCGCCCAGGGCGACGATGGCGGGGCCGCTTGCGAAGGCCAAGACGAGGCCCAAGACCATGGCGAAGGCGTAGCAGGCGGCGCTGACGGCCAGCGCGGCACCGGGGGAGACGCCCTCGTGCACGATGACCTTGCCCTCCTCGCGGTTGTAGCGCGGGTCGTCGACGTTGCGGTACCAGTCGAAGTAGCTGTTGAAGCCGGTGGTGCCCATGTCCACGGCCAAGGCGGCGGCGCCGACTAAGGCCGCCTTGAGCGGCGAAACGGCGCCGTGGCGCCAGGCGGCGTAGAGGAGCCCGAGGGCGAAGGTGCCCATGCTGACGATCTTGGTGCGTAGCTCGACGATGCCGGAGAATTGCCTGAGGGTCATGGGCCGATGGTAGCCGCGGGTCGGGCCGCCTTTCAAGCGCCGGCCGAGGTATGGGCCCCGCCCGAGCGCTGAAGAAGGATGGAAGGGCCCGGGAGGGAAGGGAGGGCGGGGCGCCCCTTCCTCCCCATCCCGCCCGCCCTTCTCTCCCGGAAAAGGAAAATATCGAAACACGGAATCTACGCGGAGCGGCGTCCGCGAAAAGGGGATCGCGTTGCCGGACAAGTCTTTGCTTGACGCATAAACCGGTTTAATATAGGCTTCCTACGCGAGAAGCGGGGCGCTCGGGCGCATGAATTTGCGCGCCGCGGCCTGAGAGCCTATGCTTAGCTGGCCGCGCCGTAACCGCTTTCGACCATCTGCGGAGCCGTCCCCCTGGCGGGGCGGCAGCCTTCCGATACGAGGACGAGCCATGAAGATTCTATCGCATACCGTAAAGCCCAAGATCCCCAAGGCCCTGGCGCCGCTCGAGGAGATGTCGCATAACCTGTGGATCTCCTGGAATTTCGACGCGATCATGCTGTTCATTCGCCTGGACTACGACGTGTGGTCGGCCTCGCGCCAGAACCCGGCGACGATGCTGGGCATGATCTCGCAGGAGCGCTACGAAGAGGTGGCCAAGGACGACTCGTACCTGGCGGCCCTGAAGGCGGTCTACGATAAGTTCAAGGCCTATAAGAAGGGCCAGACTTGGTACAAGGGCGAGTACAAGGACATGGTGGCCTACTTCTCCATGGAGTACGGCATGGACGCGTCCTTGCCCATCTACTCCGGCGGCCTGGGCATCCTGTCGGGCGACCACATGAAGACGAGCTCCGACCTGGGCCTGCCCCTGGTCGGCGTAGGCCTCCTGTATCGCCAGGGCTATTTCCGCCAGTACCTGAACGCCGACGGCTACCAGCAGGAGCAGTATCCGGAGAACGACTGGTACAACATGCCGGTGCACCGCTGCGAGAACGACAAGGGCGAGCCGGTCAAGATCGTCGTGGACATCGCCGGCGAGCACGTGGCCGCGCAGGTCTGGGAGGTCAAGGTCGGCCGCTCGTCGCTCTATCTCCTGGACACGAACATCGACGAGAACACGCCGGCCAACCGCCTGATCACGGCGACGCTCTACGGCGGCGACAAGGAGACCCGCATACGCCAAGAGGTGCTCTTAGGCATCGGCGGCATCCGGGCGCTGCGGGCGGTCGGGGTGAACCCGGCGGTCACGCACATGAACGAGGGCCACGCGGCCTTCCTGGCCTTCGAGCGCATGCGCGAGATCATGGCCGAGCGCGGCTTTACCTTCAGCCAGGCCCTGCAGGCGCTCTGGCCTACGAATATCTTCACGACGCACACGCCGGTGCCCGCCGGCAACGAGCGCTTCGGCATCGACCTGATCGACAAGTACCTGCGCGGCTGGGCCAAGGAGCTCGGCGTGGACTGGAAGACCTTCTTAGGCCTGGGCCGCGAGCGGCCGGAGGACGACGCCGAGCCCTTCTGCATGACGGTGCTGGCCCTGAAGGTCTCCGCCTACGCCAACGGCGTGGCCGACCTGCACGGCGTGGTCTCGCGCCAGATGTGGAAGGGGCTCTGGCCCGGCTTGGACGAGGCGGAGGTGCCCATCGGCCACGTGACCAACGGCGTGCACCCGCGCACCTGGATCTCCAGCCCCATGCTGGAGCTCCTGGACCGCTACTTCGGCCCGCGCTTCGAGGAGGACCCGACCAACCTAGAGCTTTGGGACCGCATCGAGCGCATCTCCGACGAGGAGCTGTGGCGCACCCACGAGCGCCGGCGCGAGCGCCTGGTGGCCTTCGCCCGCGACCGGCTGCGCAAGCAGATGCGCCACATGGGGGTCTCGGAGAAGGGCCTCGTGCGCGCCGACGACGCGCTGTCGCCTTCCATCCTAACCATAAGCTTCGCCCGGCGCTTCGCCACCTATAAGCGCGGCAACCTGCTCCTTAGGGACCCCGAGCGCCTGATGCGCCTCCTTTCGGACAAAGATAGGCCGATCCAGATCATCTTCGCCGGCAAGGCGCACCCGCACGACATCCCCGGCAAGGAGATCATCCGCGAGCTGGTGCACTTCTCGCGCCGCGACGAGGTCTTCGGCCGCTTGATCTTCCTCGAGGACTACGACATGACCATGGCCCGCTACATGACCTCGGGCTCGGACGTCTGGCTTAACACGCCGCGACGGCCCATGGAGGCCTCCGGCACCTCGGGCATGAAGAGCGGCATGAACGGCGTCTTGAACTGCTCCATCCTGGACGGCTGGTGGGACGAGGGCTACGACCCCGAGTTGGGCTGGGCCATAGGCAAGGGCGAGGAGTACGCGGACACCGACCTGCAGGACGAGGTGGAGTCCAAGGCGCTCTACGACCTCTTGGAGCGCGAGATCGTGCCCACCTTCTACGAGCGCGGCCGCGACAACCTGCCGCGCGACTGGATCAAGATGATGAAGAACTCCATCCGCGAGACGGGCAAGCGCTTCTGCACGCACCGCATGCTCATGGAGTATACCGACAAGTACTACAAGCCGGCGCTGGAGAACGCGGCGCGGCTCAAGGCCGGGGACTACGCGGCCGCCAAGCGCGTGGCCGAATACCTGGACCTGGCGCGGCACGAGTGGTACGCGGTAGCGGTGGAGGACCTGCGCTCGACGGCCCGCCCGGTGATGGAGCGCGGCGACGCGGTGACGGTGGAGGCGCGTGTGCGCCTAGGCGCCCTAGGGCCCGACCACGTGCAGGTGGAGCTGTACCACGGCCCGCTGTCGAGTACGGGGCAGATCATGCACGCCAAGCGCGTGCCCATGAAGGCCGGCGCCTTCCAGGGCGGGGCCTACGACTTCACGGTGAAGATCGACTGCGAATCCACGGGCCAGTTGGGCTACGCGGTCCGCGTGCTCCCTAAGCACCCCGACCTCGTGCACCCCTTCTTGCCGGGGCTGGTGCGCTGGGCGTAAGGCTCTAAGCCATCCGTTACGATTCGACGATGCATGAGCGCGGCCGCCCTTTCGGGGGCGGCCGTTTATTTTACCAGCCGGCGGCTAGCTCGATGAAGCGCGCGAGGCCCAGTTCGACGAAACCGCGGGTCAGGGGCCGCGGGCGCCCTTCGGGGCAGACGACGAAGCGCCGCCCTACGCCGAGGCGATCGGCCAGGTTGCCGGCGCCGCGCGGGGCGGCCTGGCTGGGGAAGCGCTTAAAGACGGCGCAGGCCAGGGGGCGGCCGCCGCGCGCGAGGATCAGGTCCAGGGCGGCGCCGTCGGGGCTTTCGGCGTAATAGAGCTCCGGTCGCGGGGCGGACGCCGAAGCGGGCAAAGGTGCGTCCAGCGTGTCGCGGGCGTCGATGGCGGCCGCGGCTTGCTCCACGGCGTAGGCCTGCCAGCTTACGGCGGCTTCGTGGCCATGCAAGATCGCGTCGCTCGCCGAGCGAGCGCCTAGGAGCGCATGGGCCAGGCCTTGGTCGCGGAGATAGAGCCGGGGCCGCGAGCGGGCCGCGGCCGTAGGCCAGGCGTTCAGGTAACGAATCAGGCCCAGGGCCTGAAGCCGGCGGACGAAACGTTCGACGGTCGGCGCCGTCGCGCCGAGCTCGACGGCCGCCGCCGAGGCGTTGAAGGCGCGCCCTTGGCCGGCGGCGACGGCCGCAAGGAGCGCGAGCGCATCGGCGCGCCTGGGCCCGTCGCTCCGCCTGGAGGCCAGCTCGTCGGCGAGGCGTCCGGCATAGCCCTGCAGATAGTCCATGGCCGACGCATCGTCCGCGGCGAAATAGGCGCCGGGTAGGCCGCCCCTGAACCAATGTTTCTTGAGCGAGCCGGGGCCCGCCTCGAAGAGGCTTAAGGGGTCGAGGGCTATGGATTCGCCGGCCCCGTCGTCCTCGTAGTCTTTGTCGTCCGGCGCTCCAGCCGCCGGCGCTCGGCCGCCCGTCTGGAGGGGGCGGGCCGACGCGGCCGGACGGCGCCGGCGGCCGAGGACGAAGCGGGGCCCGCCGGCGTCCGCGGGACGCGTAGCCGAGAGCCCGAGCGCCAGCGCGAACAGGCTTTCGTCGGCGTCGTCGACGGCGACGAGGGCGGCCGATTCCGAGGCGGCGACGAGCTCCGCCGCGGCGCGAGGGAGGCTCCCCCGGATGAGGATGCCGCGGCCGAAGGGGCTCCGCTCGACGAGCCCGCTGAGCAGGGTAGAGAGGCCTGAGCCGGACGTCGCCGCGACTTGGACCAGGTCGCGGTTCTTAAGGCTTGCTATGATCGCGCTCGTAATGGCTCTGGAAATTAACACGTCAATATAATACTTTAAAATTTAAAAAACGGCATTAAAACTCACCATACGCCGGATGCCCCGCGCGCCGACCGTCATCTTGCTCTACACTATCCCCGATAAAGAAAGACCAAGGAGGTCGGGGATGAAACAGGGATCGGCCCGCTACGACGTCTGCATAATCGGCGCGGGCGTCTGCGGCGCTAACATAGCCAGGCGCCTATCGGCCTACGAGCTGGACGTCGTCCTGGTGGACAAGGAGGCGGACGTCTCCTTCGGCGTGTCCAAGGCCAATTCCGGCATCGTGCACGGCGGCTTCCACCACAATAAGAAGTATTTAAAGGCGCGGCTGGAGATCCAGGGCGCCATGATGTTCGACCGGCTCCGCCAGGAGCTGGACTTCCCGTTCAAGCGCTGCGGCATCGTCGTCGCGGCCCTGCACGAAGACGAGATGCGCGCCATCGAGCAGCTCTACATGCAGGGCGTGGACAACGGCGTCATCGGCATCGAGATGTGCTCGCGCGAGCGCATCCTGGAGCTGGAGCCTAAGCTGAACCCCGACGTCCTAGGCGGCCTCTGGGTGCCCGGCGGCGGCATCGTCGAACCCTACCGCTTCGTATTCTCCCTGGTCGAGAGCGCCAAGAAGAACGGCGTCCAGATACTTACCGACTTCAAGGCGGCCGCCGCGGCCCGCGCCGGCGACGAGTGGACCGTCCGCGCCGAGGACGGCCGGGTCGTCAAGGCGCGCTACGTGGTCAACGCCGCCGGGCTCTACGCCGACGAGGTATCCGCCGTGTTCGGCGCCGAGGAGTTCAAGATCAAGCCGCGCAAGGGCGAGTACTACCTCCTGGACCGCCTGACCAAGGCGCGGCCCGACCGCGTGGTCTTCCCCGTGCCCACGAGCGTGTCCAAGGGCATGCTCGTCATCCCCACGGTCGAAGGTACCGTGCTCATCGGCCCCACCGCGGAGGCCGTCGGCGACAAGGCCGACCTGGCCACCACCCGCGACCAGCTGGAGAAAATCCTCTCCAGCGCGCGGACCATGATCCCCGCGGTCTCCGAATACGACGTCATCACGAGCTTCGCCGGCCTCCGGCCTACGCTGGAGGAGGACTTCTACATCGAGATGAGCAAGGCCGTCCCGGACCTGGTGCAGGTGGCCGGCATCCAATCGCCGGGCCTGACGGCGAGCCCCGCCATAGGCGAATACGTGAAGGACCTCTTAAAGAAGGCGGGCCTTAAGCTCCGCGAGAAGCCCGACTACGACCCCTTCGTGGGCAAGCGCCCCCACGTCAAGGACCTCTCCCCCTACGAGGTGGACGAGCTGGCCGCGGCGGACCCGGCCTACGCCAACATGGTCTGCCGCTGCGAGAAGGTGTCGGAGGCGGAGATCGTCGCGGCGGTACGCGCCGGCCATACCACCTTGGACGGCATCAAGTATTTCACCCGCGCCCAGATGGGCCGCTGCCAGGGCGGCTTCTGCACCTACAAGATCGTCAAGATCATCATGCGGGAGACGGGCCTCTCCTGGGACCAGATCACCAAGAACGGCGGCGACAGCCGCATCCTGAAGGACGCGCTATGAAAGAGCTTAATTTCGACGCGGCGGTGATAGGCGGCGGCGCGGCCGGCATGGCGGCGGCCCGCGAGCTGGACGCGGCCGGCTTCTCGGTGGTTATTATCGAGCGCGAGGAGCGCCTGGGCGGCATACTCGGCCAGTGCATCCACAACGGCTTCGGCCTCATCGAGTTTAACGAGGAGCTCACCGGCCCCGAGTTCGCCGAGCGCATGCAGGAGCGCATCGAGGGCACGGGCATCCGAACCTTTACCGGCGCCACGGTCATGGAGATGGACGCGCGCGCGGAGATCAAGACCCTCTACTGCTACTCCGCGAGCCTGGGCGTCCTACGCCTGAACGCGCGCGCCGTCGTGCTGGCCATGGGCTGCCGCGAGCGCAACCGCGGCAACATACGCATCCCCGGCGACCGGCCCGCAGGCGTCTACACCGCCGGCCTGGCCCAGCGCCTGGTGAACATCGAGGGCCTCGTACCGGGCAAGAACGCCGTCATCATCGGCTCGGGCGACATAGGCCTCATCATGGCCAGGCGCATGAGCTGGGTGGGCTGCAAGGTGCACGCGGTGGTGGAGATCCTGCCGTACCCCTCGGGGCTGACGCGCAACATCGTGCAATGCCTGAACGACTTCGGCATTCCCTTGTACCTGTCGCACTTGACTACGCGTATCATCGGGCGCGAGCGCGTAGAGGGCGTGGAGATCACCCCCATCGAGAACGGCGCCCTCATGCATGAGAAGGCCTTCGTGATCCCCTGCGACACGGTGCTGCTCTCCGTCGGCCTGGTGCCGGAGAACGAGCTGTCCAAGGGCGCCGGCGTGGAGCTCAACCCCATGACCGGCGGGCCGATGGTCGACTCCATGCTCATGACCAACGTGCCGGGCGTCTTCGCCTGCGGCAACGTGCTGCACGTGCACGACCTCGTGGACTACGTGGCCGAGGAGGCCCGGCGCGCCGGCGCCAACGTGGCGCGCTGGCTCAAGGGCGCCAAGCCCGCCCGCGAGGCTAGGCTCAAGTCCGGCCCCAACGTACGCTACCTGGCGCCGAGCCGGGTCGACCTGGACGGCGATAATAAGCTGTACCTGCGTACCCTGATCGTCAAGAACGGCGCCTCGCTCGAGGTCAAGGTGAACAACCGCGTCGTGAAGACCAGGAAGCTGGCCCATATCCAGCCCTCGGAGATGATTACCGTGGAGCTGGGACCCAAGGACCTGGAGTCCGCCGCCGGCCTGCCCGACCCCACGGTCGAAGTGGCCATAGTCTAAGGAGTCGACCGTGAGCGAAGAACTAGTTTGCATCACCTGCCCCATGGGCTGCAGGCTCTCCGTGGACCGGACCGAAGGCGGCCTGGCCGTCACCGGTAACCGCTGCGCGCGCGGCATCAAGTACGCCGAGGAGGAGCTCCTGGCCCCCAAGCGCATGGTCAGCGCCACCGCGCGCATAGCCGGCGTCGAGCGGACCGAGCTGGACGGCATAGCCCGCCTCCCGGTGCGCACGAGCCTGCCGTACCCCAAGGAGGGCGTGCCCGGGCTCCTTAAGGCAATATACGCGCTCGACGTGCGCCTGCCGGTCAAGCGCGGCGCGGTCCTGATCGCCGACTACGAGGGGAGCGGGGTAGACGTCATCGCCGCGCGCAGCCTACCGTAGGCGAGGCCGGACGGCCGGACGGCCGGACGGCCGGCCATCCCGGCGGCGGGACGGCCGGCTGCAACCGCCGACGGCCGCTCGCCCGTTCCGGCCGGCCGCAACCCTAGCCGGCCGCGCGGGTCGAACCTGTGCAAGGAGTCATCGATATGTCGCAAGCCAGCGGCGCGGCGCAGGTCCTCATCGCCATCGTCCCCATCGTGGGCATCGTGATGGGCGGCGTCGTCGCCTTCTTCTACCTCCTGTGGTCCCATGGCGAACGTAGGCTCATGATCGAGCGCGGCCTGTACGAGCCGGCGCGCTTCGACTTGAACACCTTCAGCCTGCTTTCCGGGATCCTCCTCACCGCCGTCGGGCTCATACTGAGCGTCGTCTTCATCGGCGTCGCCGGCTTCGGCTACGCCATGCTCGGCGGGCTCGTCCCGCTCGGCCTGGGCATAGGCCTCCTGGCGTTCTACGGCGCGCGGGCCCGCGAACGGGCATGATCCCGAGCCCCGCCGAGGGCCGGGAACCCGCGGACGCGGAGATCATAGCCCGCGTCCTGGACGGCGAGCGGGACGCCTTCGGCCTCCTGGTACGCCGCTACCAGCGGCGGGTCCTCCGGCTCGGCTACGGCTTCTGCAGGGATCCCGACGCCGCCGAGGATTTCGCCCAGGACGTGTTCATGAAGGCCTACGCGGGCCTCGGCGGCTTCCGCGGCCGCTCCAGCTTTTCGACCTGGCTTACGCGCATCGCCTATAACACGGGCCTGAACGCCAAGCGCAAGGCCGGCCGCTACGAGCCCCTGGACGCCGAGCCGGCCGACCTGCGCTCCCTGGGCCCCGAAGAGCTGCACCTGCGGAACGAGGCGGCCTCGGCGCTCAAGACGGCCTGGGCGGCGCTACCGGAGAAGTATGCGGTCTGCCTGGACCTGTATTTTAAAGAAGGCATGAAGTACGACGACATCAGCGAGGTAACCGGCTTCCCCGTGAACACCATCAAGTCCCACGTGTTCAGGGCCAAGCGGGAGCTCCGCGCGGCCCTAGGCCTGGAAGGAGGCCATGAATGAACTGCTCGCATTTCCTAGCCCGGCTGGATTGCCTGGAGCCGGCCGGAGGCGCCGCGGCGGGCGGCGGGTCCGCGCCCTTCGCCGGCGGGTCTCCTGGCCGCGGCCTCCCGGCCGACATGGCCGAGCACGCCGCCTCTTGCCCCTCCTGCGCCCGCGTCGCCTCCGCGCTCGGGGCCGCCCTGACGCTCTACGCCCTGCCCGAGGCGGAGCTCCTCGTCGACCTGGCCCCGCGTATCGATGCGCTCCTGGCCTTCGTCCCGCCGCCCCGGCGCGAGATAGCCATGGGCGGCTGGATCGGCGTAGGCGGACTGATCGTCGCCGGCATGGTGAGCGCGCCGTTCATGGCCGGCTACGCCGCCATGCGCGAGGCCTACGGCGCGGGCTACACCCTGCCCCTCGCCCTGGTATCCGGGCTGGCCTTAAGCGCCTACCTGGGGCTCTTTATCGCCAGCCATCTCGTCGGCTTCTCGAAGGCCTTCTACGCCCGCTTCGCCAAATAAAACGGGCGCCCCCGCGGCGCCCGTTCCTTCTTCCTTATTCGGCCTGCGCGGCGATGACGCGCCGCCTCGGGCCGCCCGGCTAGGCCGGCCCGTCGATATCGCCTAGTCGCCCTCTTTGATGATCTCGATGCGGACGCCCTCGGGCGTGTCCTGCTCCTCCTTAGGAGGGACGGCCACGCGCAGTATGCCGTTCTTAAAGAGCGCCTTTACCTGGGACTGCTCGAACTTATCGGCGGGAACGTAGTATTTCTGCTTCTCGATGTCCTTAAGCTTCAGGCGCCGCTTAAAGTAGCGCACCCCCTGGTCCGGGGCCGCGTCCAAGCCGATGCGGGCGGCGAACACCATATAGTCGCCCTGGAAGGTCAAGGAAATATCGCGCTCGTCGAAGCCCGCCAGGGCGAACTCGAAGATGAGCGAGCGATCCTCGGTCATGAAGATGTTCATAGGCGGATACGAGTAGGTGGGGTACCAGTCGGCGTTCTCGTCCTGGTCCGCCCTAGACCAGGGGTTCGGCCCCGGTCCCGGCCCCTTCGTCGGCCCGAAATTATCCCTCATCTGATCGCCGAAAGTCTTGGCGGCGTCGAAAATCTCGTCGAGCATGGACCCGATGTCCACGTACATGCGGTTGCCCTTCATAGCGTACCCCCCGAAGGCGTGCTTCCTTTGGCCCCTCCGTACGGAGCGTAGCCCGGCGGGCCCCTCGCGGCGTCCGCCATTATATTAAAATACGATTATTCAAGTCGCTTTGCAAGCCTCGCGCGGGCGCTTAGCGTCCCCATCGACGCTTCGTTACGGGGGGCGCCACGCATCGAATGCTCGGGCGCCGAGGGACGGACGCGCCCCCCGGCCCGAGCCTCCTCGCTCGCGTCCGCGGGCTCCGGGGTCTCGGGCCTCCCCCGGGCTTGCCTGGGGATCCCTCGGCCTTGCCAGCCGGGCGGGCGTCGTACACAATAGAGGCATGCGGCCGTTCATCATCTGGTTCAATATGCTTAGCTTCACCGCCCTGACGGCGGTGATACTCGCCGACTGGCTCCTTTATCTCAAGTACAAGAAGCCCTGGATACCGCCCTTCATGGCCTACCTGGCCGGTTACGCCGTCCAGCTCCTCGTCCAAACCTTCGCCTTCTTCGCCCTGCTCTACGATCCGGTCCTGGCGGCTTGGGCCCTGCCCGCGGCCGGCATATCGCGGACCGCCATATCCTTCGTCTTGGCCATAGCCGCCCCCCTCATGGTCGCCGGCATCCACGGCCCGGCGGCCAAGCGCCCCGCCGTCTGGGCCGCGGCCGTATCGAGCGCGCTCATCGCCGCTTGGCCGCTCGCGCCCGGGCCCTACGCGATGGCGGCGGCCATAGCCATGAACATAGGCTTCAACGCCTATATGGCCGCGCTGTTCGTCATCGGCGCCGTCGGCGCGGCTCGACGGCGGCCCCAAGCCCTCATGGCCGACGCTATGGTCATGTGCATGCTCAACGCCGTCAGCTACGTCGTCCTGGTCGCGCTTGCCGTCTGGGCCGTCCTGACGCCCGGCGTTCCGCTGTCGGGCGAGCTCGTCGTGGTCATCACCGGGGCGGCCTGCCTGGTCTGGAGCGTCGCCGGGCTGATCCTGTTCATGCCCTTCCTACGCAAGGAGGCGCCGGAGGCCGCCGGCGTGCCGCAGGCCTTCGGGGAGCGCTACGGCCTGTCCCCGCGCGAGCTGGACGTAGTCCGCGCCGTGGTGGCCGGCCAGAGCACCAAGGAGGCCGCCTTCGGCCTGGGCATATCGGTAAAGACCGTCGAGGCGCATCTCTACAACGCGTACCGCAAGTGCGAGGTCTCCAGCCGCACCACCTTGCTGAACCGCGTCCGCTCCTGGGAGTCGGGCGGCCTCTAAGGCCGCGCCCATGTCGGCCCCGACGCGCGCCGGGCCTTAGCGATAGAGGCCGACGCGATAGATCTTTAAGTCGGGCTCGAAGTCTAAGTACGCCGCCACGAGGGCGATGTTCTCTAAGGACTGGGCCCGTAGCTCCTTGCGCAGCGTGCCCTCGGCCTTAAAGGCGCCCCAAGGCAGGCGCAGGGTCTGCGGGCCGCCCGCGAGCTCGAGCGGGGCGCCGTAGTAGCTCCAGGGGAAGGCGTTATCCTTGGTACGCACGAAGACGTAATAGCGCCCGCCCGGCGGCGCCGAGAGCCTGAGCTCCACCCCGGCGTAGCCCGAGGCGTCGAAGCGCCCCGCCTCATGGTCCAGGCGGACTTGTATGAAGCCGCCGCCCTTCGTAACCACCTTGCCGGCCAGGCGCAAGGCCGGTCCGTCGGGCGTGTTCACGACGCCCGGCTCTATCAGGTCCGAACGGCCGCCCATTACCCGGTCCGCGAAGCCGCGCCAGGCCCAGCCCGGGGCGTTCATCAGCCCCGCTTGAAAATCGGCTAAGGTCAAATCTTGCGCGGCGAGCGGGGCGGCCATGGCCATGGCGATAAAGCCGGCTAAATATCTCATCTTTACAATATACTCAAATCGAGGGCCCTCGTGGGACCAGAATCGGCGCCGCTCGGTGGAATCCCCGAGCCTGCGCGCGCCGGAATAGGGGATACTCCGTATTTTTAACATAGCCTTCGCGCCCTATCATCGGGGCTAGGAGGATAGAAGATGTATTCATCCGAGCCCTCATCGGAGGCTCGCCCCGCGCCGGCCCGCGTCTTGGCGGGGCTCGCGCCCTGGCGGAGCTATAGTACCCTTCTCGTCGCGAACCTGGTCGCCGTCGCGGCGGGACAGCCCTACGTGACGAGCCTGACCGGCCAGGCCTTGGACGGCGCTTACTTGGCGACCGTGCTTTCTATGAACGGCGGCATCACGCTCGTCGCGCTGCTCCTGGGCTATCTGGCGGCCCGGCCCCTGGGTTTAGGCACGCCCGTCCTAGACGCGTGGCTCTACGGCAGGAAGGCGCGGGTCGGTTCGGTCCGACGGCTGCTCGTCTACGCGCCGCTCGTCGGGCTCGCCCTGGGCGGCCTGCTCGTCGGCCTGGACCTGGCCTTTATGGCGGCCGCGCCGGCGGAGGCGGCCAGGCTGAAGGCCGGGATCCACGCGGCGCCTGGCCTAGGCGCGTCGATCCTAGCCATGCTCTACGGCGGCATTTTCGAGGAGACGCAGCTGCGCTTCTTTATCCTGACGGGCATAGCCTGGATCGTCGCCGCGCTGACGGCCGCGGTCGGCAAGCGTTCGCTCGCGCCGAGCCGCTTGGCCTTCGGCGTCGCGCTGGCTTTAAGCGCCGTGCTTTTCGGGCTCGGGCACCTGGCGGCCTTGGCGGCCATAGGCGCGGCCACGCCGCTCCTGGTGATGAGGACCATAGTCCTGAACGCCATTCCCGGGGTGGCCTTTGGTCTTTTGTATCTAAAGAGGGGCCTTGAAACCGCCGTCATGGCGCACGCCTTCGCCGATCTGGCGCTGCACGTGATAGCGCCGGCGCTCCAGGGGCGTTTCGCCTAGGAACTAGGGCTCGCGCGGCGTCGCGGGGCTTCCGGGGTCCGGGGCCCGTCGGGCCCGGTCCCGACCGGGCGGCTGGATAAAAAAAGGCGGGCGGCCTTTCGGCGCCCGCTTCGTCGCCCCGGCGCCGCGCGCATGCGGGCGCCGGGGGATCGGTCCTTTTCCTTACTTCGCCGCTCCGTAGATGAGCGGGTAGTCCTTAACGCGGCCGGCCGCGGCCCAATCCTCGGGCACGACCTTCCAGTTGTCGTCGCGCACGGGCTTGATCACGCCCTGCTGCTTCTCGAACCACTTGAGCATGTAGAAGCGCAGGTCCTTGGTGGTGCTGGAGGTAACCAGCTCCAGGCGCTGCAGCTGCTTCAGGTCCAGGCCTACGCCGCGGGTCAGGTGGTTGCCGCCGCCGGAGGCGCGGTAGGAGTTGATGGCCACCGTGTAGGTCTTGGCCAGGTCGAAGGGGCTGCCGTCGGCCATGGACAGGATGGTAACGCGGGAGCCGGCGGGCTTGGTCACGTCGATAACGTACTTGATGCCGGCGACGCTGTCGTAGTTGTACGGGCGGACGCTGGTATCGTAGCTGTTGTAGCGGGCGTTGAAGACGAGCTTGCCTTCCTTGTCCTTGGCGAAGGACAGGAGGTTGTCGTCGGCGCCCTTCATCTGGTTGAACTGGTTCTGGTAGTTGAACTCCATGAACTTCTTGATCTGCTCGCCGGTCAGCTGCATGGTGTAGAGGAAGTTCTCGTACTTATACAGCGTGAACATGTCGCGCACCTTGATGGTGCCGTCGGCGGTCGTGGGCAGATAGGCGTTCTGGTCCAGGGGCGCCGCGAAGGAGATCTGAGCGGGCTTCAGGCCCATGGTCGGGTCGTTGGTCAGCTCGAGCTGGATGCGGTGGATGAGGTCCACGAAGGCGCTGTCGCCGAAGAGGGCGTCGTCGGAATGCATCTTGCCTTCCATCTTACCGATGGGGCGCTCGACCCAAGCCAGGAGCTCGGCCTTATAGGGCTCGAATTTGGCCATGAACTCGGGATCCGCGGCCACGCCCTTGAGGGGCTTTAAGATGCCGGAGATATCCTTGCGCCAGGCCTGGGCTTCCTTGTCCCAGAGGAGCTGTACCTGCACCACGGGGATGGACTGGGCGCCGGCCAGGCCGCCGTAGATCGGCACGACCTTGCCGCTGGGGTCCTTCACGTCGACCGACTTGGTCTTGGTCTCGGCGTTCCAGCCCTTGCCGTCCCAGCCCTGGTGGTCGTGGCCCACGAAGACCAGGTCGAAGCCGGCGACGCGCTCGATGACCAGCTGGCTGGCGCTCTCGTTCTTGGGCGTGTCCGCGTTAGCGCCGCCGTAGGTCCAGTCCACGCCGGCGTGGAAGAGGCCGATGAGCAGGTCCGGCTTCTCCTTCTCCATGATGATCGGCACCCATTTCTTGGCGGTGTCGACCATGTCCAGGACGTCCATGCCCTCCCAGAAGGCCTTCGGGAGCTGATGGGTGATGCCCGGCTCGGTCAGGCCCAGGATGGCGATCTTGACGCCCTGGCGCTCGACGATGGCGTAGGGCTGGAAGTAGGGCTCGCCGTTATCCTCGCGGACGACGTTGGCGCAGATGAAAGGCGCCTTGAGTTCCTTTACCAGCTTGTCGTAGACCGGGTGGCCCGCCTCGATGTCGTGGTTGCCCACGGTCACGGCGTCGTAGCCTAAGTAGTTCAGGGTCTCGGTCCAAATGTGGGGGGCGTCGGTCTTCTCGAAGTTGTAGTAGTAGACCGTCGGCTGGCCCTGTAGGCTGTCGCCGTTGTCTAGGAGCACGACCTCGCCGCGGGCGCGCTGCTCCCTGACCACCGTGGCCACCTGGGCCATGGAGGTGTCGAGCGGCTTACCCGTTATGAAGTCGTACGGAAAAATGGCGCCGTGGATGTCGGTCGTCTCGATGATGGTGATGGTCAGGGGGCTCTCGTCGAACTTGTCGAACTTGTGCGCGCACGAACCCAGGCTGAAGGCGACGGCCAGGACGACGAACAGCGTCGCTACCTTGCCCATGTGTTTCTTCATTGCGATCCTCCTCTATAGCTAACGCCGCCGCTCGTTATGAAAAGCGCGGTCGACGCCCCTCCGTAAAACGGAAGGGCGATTATTATACCCCGTAGTAGGTCGGAACGGAAGCGAAAAGTTATGCGGATGTTAATTATCCGTGTAATCGGCGCCAGGCCCCGGGGCGTTAGCTCTCGTCGGCGATCTCATCTTCGCCGGCGAGCGCGGCGATCGTATCGCGCAGGTTGAGCGCCGCGTCCTCGTAGCCGGGTCGGGCCGCCAGCGCCCGGCGGAAGAGAGCGGCGGCCTCCGCGTAGCGGCCGGCTTGGAACCGGATGACGCCTAGGTTGTTCAGGGCTTCGGGCAGCTCGGGCTCGAGCCTCAGGGCCGCGGCGTAGCTTCCCTCGGCCTCGTCGAGCTTACCGAGTTCGTAGAGGGCTAGGCCCAGGTTAGCGTAGGTATCGGCGGCCGGAGGGCCTAAGGCCAGCGCCTCCGTGAAGGCGGAGCGGGCGTCGCGGGCGCGGCCGGAGCGGAGGTAGGCCAGGCCGAGGTTGAAGGCCAGGTCGGCCGAGACGCGATCCAGGTCCCGCGCCCGCCGGAGGCGCGCGATCGCGGTATCGTAGTCGCCGCTCGCCAGGGCGGCCTCGCCCTCGCCGGCCAGGCCGCGGACGCGAGCCTCGTCGCCCGAATCGGGCTCGGCGCCGGCCACGGCCTAGAACCCGAGCAGCCCGGGCAGGAAGATGCCGGCGCAGACGAGGCCTGCGGCGGGCAGTATGACCAGCATGAAGAGGTCAAGGGGCCACCGCGCCTTCTTCCACCCCGACATCGCGTTGGATAGGAACACGACCGCGACGCCCGCGATGAAGCTCATCACCGGGTAGGAGAGGAACGGAACCCGCGCCGTAAGCTCGCGTAGCCAGGCCATGAAGCCGATGTCCAGGGCGTTGGAGAAATAGACGAAGCTGACCGCGTAGCCTAGGAGCACCGGCGTATAGCGCTGGTCGGAGCCGAAGAAGACGCGCAGGAACAAGAGGCCGTAAAAATAGAGCACCAGGGCTATCGGCGATCCCCAGCCGCCCAGGCGGCCGGCGATGAGCTCCTGCGCCTGCGGGAGGCCCAGCATGGCCAAGGCCGGCGGCGCGAGCAGGACGAAGGCCGCCCAGCCGACTACGTTAAAGATCTTCTGCCTGAGGCCGCCTACGGGCTTGGCCCCGGCCTGCGGCATATTCGCTGACGCGTCGCCCATGATCGCTCCTTGGCCGCGCCGTCCTAGCGGACGAGCTGCGGCTTGTTCGAGATGACGCCGACGCAACCCAGGGCTCGTACCCTGGCCGCCTCGGCCGGATCGTCTATCGTCCAGGGCAGCACCGGGCGGCCGCCGATAGCCCGCTTGAGCCCCATGCCCAGGCCGCCTACCAGGACGTGCTTCGGCTTTAAGAAGTCCGCCCCCGCAATCCACCGGCCCTGGCCGCGGCGCAGGTACCAGGGGAGCTCGTCGTCGACGCAATAGATCACGCCGACGGGAACGCCGGGCGCTAAGGCCTTGAAGCGGTGAGCCGCCACCGGATTGAAGGATGAAACGGCTACGGATTCCGCGCCGAGCCTCATGGCGGCCAAGAGCTTGGCCAAGGCCGCCTCGAGGCCGATGTCAGCCGTCGTCGGCGCCTTGATTTCTATATCGAAGTACGTGGCCGGCGCGAACTCCTCGAGCACCTCGGACAGGAGGGGGATGCGTTCGCCCGCGTAGCGCGGGTCCTTCCATGATCCGAAGTCCAGCGCGGCCAGCTCGCCATAGGCGGCGGCCTCGACGGCGAGCGCGCTGCCCGGACTCGTGCGCGCCGCGCTCCCGTCGTGTATGACGACGATCTTGCCGTCTTTCGTGAGGTGTATATCGAGCTCGATGCCCGGCACGCCGTAGTCGCGCGCCAGGCGGAAGGCGGCCATCGTATTCTCCGGCGCCTCGGAGGACAAACCCCGGTGGGCGAAGAGGAGCGGGCGCTCCCGGCCGGGGAAGAGTGGGGTGAGCGGCACGGCGTTTACTCCTCGGGACCTTCCGATTCGGGGGGCGCCGCGGGCGGCGGGGCCATCCCGAGCTTGCGCTTGAGCTCGGCCAAGGCGTCGTCGGCGCCGAGCGCCGCGATGCCCGCGGCCGTGGCGGCCGCGGAGGGCTTGCCGTCGTCGAGGAGCGGGTCGGGGTCCTCCCCGGCCGCCATCCGCAATTGGGCCAGGAGCAGGTCGGGGTCGACCGAACGCTCGCCGGCCGCGGCCAAGGGGAGCTTCTCGCGTATGCGGGCCACCTTGGCCGCCAGCTCCTCGCGCTCGGCGGCCAGCGCGGCGCGCTTGGCCTCGAGCTCCGCCAGGCGGGCGCGGGCGGCCGCCTCCAGCTCGGCGGCGCCCTTCTGGGCGGCCAGCTCGGCCCGCTTGGCCCACTGGACGAGCTCGTCGCCCAGCGCGCCGAGCTCGCGCTCGGCCGCCTTAAGCGCGGTCATGAATTCCAGGGCGTAGGCGCGCGCGTCGGCCGCGCCCAGGCCCCGTAGGTCGGTATCGTCCATCTTTTCGGCCTAGAGCTTTAAAGTCACGCCGGCGCCCAGCTGGTAGCCGCCGTAGCTGGAGAAGGGGCCGCCGATGGAGTCCGCCAGGCCGAGCATGTAGTCGAACTGGGCTTCGATGAAGAATTTCATGTCTCGGTTGAACAGGTAGGATACGTAGGCGCCCGCCGAGACGCCGTAATGGCTGAACCACGGATCGTCGGATTCGCTATAGTTCTCCTCGAGAAGCCGCAGGATGGCGTTGGTCGAGCCGGCGAAACCGGCGCGGGCGCCGAGCTCCAGCCTGCGCATATAGACGGCGTATTGACCGCCGACGATGACGTTCAGGGGCAGCCACATGTCGGTATCCAGGATCAGCTGGACGGCGGCGTAGGGCATGAAGCCGAAGAAGCCGCGCGTGGCCTCCGCGCGCGCGCCGAGCATGAAGGAATTGGCGCCGGAGAAGGAGCCGTTAAGGACGCCGTAGGTATGCCCGTACAGCGACAGGTCCACGCCTAGGCGGGGGATCTCCCGCAGCTGCGTATCCTTGACGACCGGGGCGCCCGCGTAGCGGATGACGGCCGTGGACACCTCGGGGCCGACGTCCTTGATGAGGAGCAGGCCGACTTCGCGCTCGTCGCGGTAGCCCTCGAACTCGCCGCCGACGATCACGGCGTACTCGTCGCCTTTTTGGATGCCCATATTGGAGCCCAGTTGAATCTTGATGTCGCCGTTCTGCACCCCGAGCACGCGGGTGTTCAGGGTAAAGGCGGGTATGCTCCTGATCTCGAACTGCAGCTGCATCGGGATGCCGTCGATGGCTTCCTGGATGGACTTGAACTGGGTCTCGCGGCTGGTGCCGGAGGTCTCGACGTTCGCGATGCCCAGGAGGGTGCCGTCTTCGACGTTTATGAAGCTGACGTTGGTCTTGATGTCGGTCTGCCATTCGCGGTCGTTGACGTATTGGCTGTTGAACGACGTAACCACCGGCACGGCGATGATGAAGGCGCCGACCAGGCGGTTGAATTCCGCTTCGGTCAGGAAGGCCTCGCCGAACTGGAAGCGCTCGGGCAGGACGAAGTTCTGCTCCTTGGCCCGCTTGATCGTGCCGATGAACTCGTCGAGCCCGCTCGACGAGAAGCGCTGCTGCATGCCGATGATGGTGAAGCGCCCTAAGTCCACGAAGACGCGCTGGATGTCGATGTCGATGGTGCCCAGGGTCTCGAGCGGAATGTTCCACCCGTAGTAGCCCAGGGAGAAGATGGCGAGCTCTTTCTTCTCGCTCACCTGGGGTTGGGCGAAGGCGTTCGCCGTCAGGGCGACGAGGGCTAGGACGGCCAGGGCGGTACTTGAACGTGTTCTCATGGCAACCTCCGTGCTTGGTGCAGGCTAATGTTCTCCCAAACGACTCGCGCTGTCAATGACGCCGCGTAGCGCGCGGGTATTGAAGCGCCGCGCCCGGGCGCGCTATCGTCGCCGTCGATGCAGCGCGGATACCTAGACACCGAAGACGCTATCGTCGCCCTAGCTACGCCCCCCGGCGAAGGGGCCTTGGCCGTCCTGCGCCTGGCCGGCCCGGGAGCCGTAGGCCGCCTGGCGGCGGCCTTCTCCCGGCCCGCCGCCTTGGCCGCCTGCCCGGGGCACGCCGCCGTTTACGGCCGCCTCTTAGGCCAAGGCGGGGAGCCGGTCGACGAAGTCGTCGCCTTGGTCTTCCGCGCGCCCAGGAGCTATACCGGCCAGGACGGAGTCGACCTCATGTGCCACGGCGGCGCGGCGAGCGCCGAACGAGCCCTGGCGGCCCTGGCGGCCGCGGGCTTTAAGCCGGCCCTGCCGGGCGAATTCAGCTTCCGGGCCTACCGGGCCGGCAAGCTCGACCTCGTGCGCGCCAGGGCGGTGGACGAGCTCGTGCGCGCCAGGACCGTCGAGGCCCACGAGGACGCGCTCAGGCGCCTGTCGGGCGAGCTATCGGCGGAGCTGGCCGCCCTGCGCGCCGAGCTCCTGCGGCTTTCGGCCGCCTGCGCCCTGCGGCTGGACTACGGCGAGGACGAGTCGCCGGAGGATTTCGCGGCCGAGCTCCCGGCCATACGCGCCTTGGCCGCGCGTTGCCTGGCCTTGGCGGACAGCTATCGCGTCGGCCGCCTCCTTAAGGAAGGGGCCGTGGTCGCCTTGGCCGGCAAGACCAACGCCGGCAAGTCCTCGCTTTTCAACCGGCTCTTAAAGGAAGAGCGCGCGATCGTGTCGCCGCATCACGGCACCACGCGCGACTACCTGGAGGCGGAGCTCGACCTGCGCGGCGTGCCCGTCAGGCTCGTCGATACGGCCGGCTTGCGCGAGGCGGCCGACCCCGTCGAGGCCGAGGGCGTACGGCGAACGAAACTGCTCGCCGAGGGGGCGGACGCCTTGATTTACCTCGTCGACGCGACGCGGGGCCTGGATCCCGAGGACGAGGCCTTCATCGCCGCTCACCCGAGCGCGCTCCGCGTATGGAATAAGGTCGACCTGCCCGGAACGCCCCCGCCGCCGCCCGGCTGGGTGGCCGTCTCGGCGATGGACGGCCGGGGCGAGTCCGCGCTGGCCGGAGAGCTCGCGGCCCTGCTCTTAGGGAAGGACGAGGGCGTCGCGGCGACCGGCGACGGAACGGGGGGCGCCGCGGGCCGGACCGCCGCTCGGCTTTCTACGTCGGCCCAGCGGGATGCCCTTTTAGCCGCGGCCCGCGCCTTGGAAGAGGCCGCCGAAGCCGGCGAGTCGGGCCTGCCCCTAGACGCCCTCGCGCTCGACCTCGCCGCGGCCCAGGCCGAGCTCGCCGGGCTCCTGGGCGAAGCGAGCGGGGAGGACGTCCTGGACGCCCTCTTCTCCAATTTCTGCGTGGGGAAGTAGCCATGGATTATGCCTGTATCGTAGTGGGCGGCGGCCACGCCGGCGTCGAGGCCTCGTTGGCCGCGGCTCGGCTCGGCCATAGGACCCTCCTTATTACCCAGAATCCCGACGCCATCGGCCGCATGTCCTGTAACCCCGCTATCGGGGGCCTGTCCAAGGGCAACCTCGTGCGCGAGGTCGACGCGCTCGGCGGCCAGATGGGCCTTCTCATCGACGGCGCGGCCATACAGTGGCGGCTCCTCAACCGCTCGCGCGGCCCGGCCGTGCAGGCGCCGCGCGCCCAGGCCGACAAGGCCCGCTACGCGGAGCTCGCCCGCCGCGCGGTCGAGGGCCAGCCGCGCCTGGATATCCTCATGGATACCGTCGTCGAGCTCCTGTATTCGGCGGACGGGACGCGGGTCGAGGGCGCGATCACCGAGCGGGGCGGCCGCATCGGCGCGCGCGCCGTGATCGTGGCCGCCGGCACCTTCATGGAGGGCACGGTCTTCGTGGGCGAGTGGCGCGCGCGCGCCGGGCGCCTGGGCGAGCCCGCGGCCCTAGGCCTGGGCGGCGCCCTCCGCGCCCGGGGCCTGAGCTTGGGCCGCATGAAGACCGGCACGCCCGCCCGGATCAAGGCCGGCAGCGTCGACCTGGACGCCCTGGAGCTTCAGCGCGGCGACCCGGATTGGTTCCCCTTCAGCTTCGCTGGCGAAGCGACGCCGCCGGCCGACGTGCCTTGCCGCGTCGCCTATACGAACGAGCGCACCCACGAGCTCATACGTAGGAACATGGCGCGCTCGCCGCTGTATTCGGGCGAGATCGTCGGCCGCGGCCCGCGCTACTGCCCCAGCATAGAAGATAAAGTCGTAAAATTCCCCGATCGGCATAGGCACCAGATCTTCGTCGAGCCCGAGGGGCTCTATACCGACGAGCTCTATTTGAACGGCCTCTCTTCGTCCTTGCCCGAGGAGGTGCAGGAGGGGTTCATCCGCACGATGGACGGCTTCGCCGAGGCTAAGCTGGTGCGCCCCGGCTACGCGGTGGAGTACGATTACGTCGACGCCCGCGAGCTGTATCCTACCTTGGAGTCCAAGCGCATAGCCGGGCTCTACTTCGCGGGGCAGACGAACGGTAGCTCGGGCTACGAAGAGGCGGCCGCCCAGGGGCTCATGGCCGGCGTCAACGCGGCGCTCGCGCTGTCCGGGGCCGAGCCGCTGATCCTCTCGCGCTCGGAGGCGTATACGGGGGTGATGATCGACGACCTAGTCACGCTCGGGGCCAAGGAGCCGTACCGCATGTTCACGAGCCGCGCCGAGCACCGGCTGACCCTGCGGCACGACAGCGCGGACCGTAGGCTCACTCCCTACGCCGCGGCCATCGGGCTGGCGGATCCCGAGCGCGTCGAGCGCTTCAAGGCCAAGGCGGCCGGCATGGACGCGATCATCGAGCTCCTCGCGGCGCGCCGGGTGATGGGCTCCGACGCGGCGGCGTGGCCGGAGCTCGCCGGGCGGGCAGGCGAAACCGTGGCCGAGGCGCTGCGCGACCATCGCCTGGCCGAGCTCCCGTTGACCGCGTTCCTGCCCGAGCTCGCCGCCTATCCTGCCGAGTGGTTGAGCGGGGTCGTCCTCGACCTCCGTTACAAAGGGTATATCGAAAAAGAGGAGCGCCTGGCCGCCAGGCTAGGTAAGCTCGACGGGCTGCGTATCCGGGCCGATTATGATTATGACGCCGTCCCCGGCCTCTCGACCGAGGCGCGCGAAAAATTAAAGGAGGCCCGACCCCTTACCCTGGGGCAGGCCTCCCGCGTGCCGGGCGTACGGCGTTCGGACGCCGCGCTCCTGGCTATCCGCCTCTCGTCCCGGTCCGCTTAGCGGGCGCCGAAACCGCAGAGCGCGGCCAGGTCGTCCTTGGCTTGGTCCAGGGCGCCTTGGTACTGGGCCTTCATCTGCCCTACGTTCTGCTTGTAGAAGGCGGCGAACTCGGGGTCGGACATGGGATCGATGCGCACCGGGCGGCCCATGCGGGCGGCCATCTCCTGCTCCTTAGCCTTGAGCCGCGGCGCGTACTGCTTGCGTATCGCCTCGTCTACCTTCTTGGCGTCGTCCAGGTACTGCTTAAGGAAGCCGCCGAGCTGGCTAAAGAGTTCGCGAACGCGCTTCTCGCCGAACGGCGCCGTGCACAGCGCCTTGAGTCCCTCCTCCACGGCCGCGAACTCGGCCTCGGCGCCGCCGTCCGCGCTGAGCGGTAGCTGTAGGCGGGAGGCCAATACCTCGAACGCGCCTTCCCTCGCCGCCTCGCGCCTATCCTTGGGGACGGCGGCGAGCTTAGCCTTGAAGTCCACCTCGGCGGGGTCGGCGAGGTACTCGCCGGCGATACGCTTGCCTTCTTGCTTGGCCTCGGCGGCGGCCAGGGCTATCGGGTCGACCTTCAGGTCCTTGGTGCGTTCCATGGCGATCTCTAGGGCGCTCTTAATGGGCATCTTTCTCTCCGTTCTCAGGGGCTAAGATCCTGCCGGTCCCGGGGTTCGCGGGGGCCGTAGCCTGCAGGTCGGCGACCATGATGCCTATCTTGTCGAATATAGACAGGGCCACGATCGCGCCGACGGCGTACTCGGCCGCGGCGTAGGCGCGCTCGGGCAGGGGGGCGACGAAGCGCAGGAGCTCGAAGGTGTAGAGCGCCATGGTCGTCGCTATGGTCAGCTTGCCCATGAAGCTGGTCTTGGGCGTCACGCTCTTCTTGACGACCAGGACGGCGAGCATCATGCAGGCCTGCCCGACGAGGCGGACGCAGAGGAGCCAGAGGAACCAAGCCGGGATGAGATGAAAATAATAATAGACGATGGAAATGACAAACAGGACCGCGTAGTCGCTGGCCGAATCGAGCATCTTGCCGATGCGCGTGACCTCGTGCCCCCGCCTCGATACGAGGCCGTCCAGGAAGTCGGTGATAAAGACGACGGCGACGAGGACGATGAGCGGGGCCCGTATGCGGTAGTCCTTGCTGGCGATGATTACGATCAGGAGGGTGGGCAGGGTGCTCAGCCTGAAGAGCGTGATCCGGTTCGCCAGGTTGACCCGATCTAGGGGCTCCTCGCCGGGAAGCTTTACGAAGTCGTTCCTAAAGCCGTAGAGGACGGCCAGGATGAGGCCGTGGAAGGCGAGCGCGCCGATCGCGAAGGGTAGGACGTAGCGTCCGGCGAAGCGATAGGGGACGGCGTAGAGGGCGAAGATGACGCACTGCGCGGCGAAGAGGGCCGCGCCCGTGAGCGCGATGCTTCGTACGATCGGCCGCTTATCCATACTTACCCTTTCGGCGCTATCCGCCGGTATGCCGCCGCGTAATCGGCCATCGTCCAGATCGCGGTAGCGGCGCAGGCGTAGAAGCAGGCCTGCGCGAAGGCCGCGACGGCGCCCGCCAGCGGCGCCGGAAGCCAGGCCGCGGCCATCGGCGCGGCCATGCCCGCCCCGCCGGCTACGGCGTAGACCCAGGCCTTGATCTTGCCCGAGAGCTGCGCCGACATGGCTACGCCCTTCTTCATCGAGAGGATCCTGACGAACGAGACGCCCAGGTCGCGATAGAGGATGAGCATGAAGACCCAACCCGGCATGGCGCCGGCCACGACGAAGGCCAGGAAGTAGGTGAGCCTGGCCAGCGAATCGGCGAAGGGGTCGAATAGCTTGCCGAAGTCGGATACCGTACCGGTGGCGCGGGCGACCATGCCGTCTAGGGCGTCGGTGATCTCTATGACTAGGAAGAGGACGACGAGGGCCGCGGCGCGCGCCGCCGTCATTGTACCCGGCGCCGAGCTCGTGGTAAAAAGGAAGTAGAAGAGCGGCGCGAGTACGATGCGCAGCCCGGTTACGATCGTGGCTAGATTCATGCGGCGACTATAGCCCGCCTCCGGGGCTTGGTCAACGCGGCGTTCCGTTCAAGGGGTGTTACGAAATGGTCCCGATCGCCGAACTCGATAGGCTCGCGGCGCGCCGCGTACAATTCGTACTCTTCGATATCGACGATACGATAACGGAAGACGGCTATCTCCTGCCCGAAGCATTTTCCTCTATATGGAAGCTTTCGCGCGCCGGCTTGGCCTGCGTCCCCGTTACCGGCCGGCCGGCGGGTTGGTGCGACCTTATCGCGAGGCAGTGGCCCGTAGCCGGCGTCGTCGGCGAGAACGGCGCCTTCGCGTTCTATCAGGTCGACGGGACCCTGGAGCGGCTCTATCATCCGAACGCCGGCGAGCCCGCGGCGGCGGCCGAGCGTTTGGCCAAGCTGCGCGCCGGCGCCTCCGCCCGATTCCCGGGGCTCCGCATAGCCAAGGACCAGGCCTATCGTTTGTTCGACCTGGCCTTGGATTTCGCCGAGGAGGAGCCGAAGCTGGACCTGGCCTACGCCCGGGAGCTGAAGGCCTATTGCGAATCGGAAGGCGCCGTGGCCAAGATCAGTTCCATCCATGTAAACGCTTGGTATGGCGACTACGACAAGCTGTCGATGGCGGAGCTTTTCTTACGGCGACGATTCGGTTTCGATCCGGCGTCGGATGAGGCGTCGGTGCTCTATGTCGGCGACTCTCCGAATGATGAACCGATGTTTAAGCGCTTTAGCTTATCCTGCGGCGTTCAAAATGTATGCCGTTATGAGGATTTATTGCGGCATCCTCCGCGATACGTGGCGTCAAAGCCCTATGGTTACGGTTTTGATGAAATCGCTGCGCTATTGTTAGCTCTGCGTGCGGATTAATTTATATTGATGAAATTTACGTCAAAATGTCCTTGACACTGCAGGGGGCTCTCGGCTACTGTCTGCCTCACGCCGCTGACGCCTACGGGCCGGAAGCGACGGAGCGCCGGAAGGTCTTAGGGCTTGCGAAAGCGGCTTTAGATCGACGGCGCGGTCCGCAGAGTAGCAAGTCGGTTCGTGAAAAAATCGCTTGACAGAAATGCGAAAGCG
>ERZ1066115.60-NODE-60-length-41376-cov-14.916846_pt1 | contig 41376 bp, 35 predicted proteins | sample MGYA00382762_ERZ1066115 | MGnify/ENA primary metagenome ERZ1066115 (study PRJEB33369, sample SAMEA5778345) | biofilm metagenome | biome: Industrial cooling water; feature: Water cooling tower basin; material: Biofilm | place: United Arab Emirates | collected... | reverse complement strand
ATATAGGCCGAGGGCGCGGCCTTCTTGGCCCAGGCGAGGAACTCTTCCGGGTTGGCGGCTTTCTCCTGGCTCCCCATGGGGAGGATGTGCCTGGCCTTGGCGAAGGCTCCCGAGGCGTCGGCTCCGACGCTTCGGAGCACGGCGCTCCGGGGCGCGAGCTCCTTGAGCTCATCCCAAAGCGCGTCGAATTCGGCGTCGGAGATCTCCGCTCGGCCGTTATAGTAGAGGTCTTGGTGCCGGCGTATTTCACGCTCTAGCTCGGCTATGCGGCCTGACTTTGGGGGCATGGTTCGCTCCGATCACGAGAATCCGGACGCCGCGACCCTGGGCCGCGGCTCCGCCTACGCATTGTAGGCTCGCATCCGGCGGGCGGTCAACGGAGCCGGCCGACGCCCCTAGGGGACGCCGGCCGGCCGACTCATGCAGGGATCGGTAGCGCTTAAGGCGACTCAGCCGCCCTGCTTAACGAAGGCGTCGCGGTAACCCAAGGCGCGGACGCGCATCAACGCGACGCCGGCCTCGTCCCGCGACAAGGGCCCGACGTAGACGCGCCATACGGCGCCGCGGGCGTCGGCCAGGCTCTCGACCAGCGCGGCGTGGCCGTTCAGGACCAGGCCGGCGACGGCGTCGTTCGCGCCGACGACGCTCCTAAAGGCCGCGACTTGGATATAGAAGCCGCCCTTCATGAGCGCGACGCCTATCGGCGGGCTCGCGGCGGCGGCCGGCGGGATCGCCGGAGCCGGGCTCGCGGCGGGCGCCGGAGGGGTCGCCGGGGCAGGCGCGGGCATAGCCGGCGGGACGCCCTGAGGGGGCCGCGGCCCGGTCGGCTCGAGCGTGATGATCGTCTCGGCCGGGGCCTCGGCGGCCGACGCCGGGGAGACTGGAGCCTCGGCGGCCGGCGCTTCGGCGGCCGGGGAGCTCGGCTCGGCGGCCGGGGGCGTCGCGTCGGCCAGGACGGCGCTCGGTTGCGTCCGGGGCTCGGGCTGAGGACGGGCCTCGGTCGCCGCGGGCGTTTCAGGCTGCGCTTCGATGAGCCCTTGGACGAACTCGAGCCTCGTCTCGGCCGCCGCCATAGAAGGAGCGCTCTTGGCGACGATGGAAGGGGTCTCGTCGACGGCCTCGGCTTGAATCGCCGGCATCTCTACCATGGCGAGCTTAAGCTCGGGGATCCTCATCACGGGGCTGTCGATACGGGACAGGAGCGCCTGAGGCAACTCGTCCGCTTCCAGCTCGGGCCAAGCCAGCGCGGGCGCCGGCGCGCCGCGCGCCCGGTTCGGAGCCGTCCGGGCTAGGGCTTCGGCGCGCTCGTCGGCGCTCAGGCGCAGGTCCGGCGCGCTCAGGACCAGGTCGGGCGCGTCCGGCGGGGTCAGGGCGGGGGCGATACGCTCGGCGACGGCGCCCTCCCCCTCGTCGGCGGCGGCCGCGATCGAGGCGGAGTCCGGCGCGACGGCTTCGGCCAGGACTATGCGGGGCCACAGCTCGGCGGGCAAGGGCAAGCGGGTCGAGTCGGCCGTCGCCCTCGGGGGCGGCGGCGCCTCGCTCAGGCTGAGCCGGGTATCGTCGCCGGGCGCGCGCAGGCGGCTCGCCGAGGCCTCGGCGGATTGGACGCTCGCCAGGGGCGCGTCGGCGCCGGGAAGGAACACCAGGGGCATGAGGGGCTCGGCGGCGCGGAGCCGGCCGCCGGAGAGCTCGGGCATCAGGGCCGGCGCTTCGAAGGTCCGCGGCCGGGCCTGAAGCTCGAAGCGTATCGGCGCCTCGTCGGGCTTGGGCATGGGGATGGTAAACGCCAGCGGCTCGCTTTCGGGCGCGGCCGCCGCCAGAGGCGGAGCGGGAGTCGGCGCGGGCGCGGCCAAGGCCGGGGTAGCCGGCTCGGGCAACTGAGGGAGTATGACGGTGCGCACGGGCTTGGGCCTCGGGCCGTTCACGGGCACGGGCGCCGCGGGCGGCGCTGCGGCGGGCGGGGGATTCGGCGCGGGGCTCTCCGCTAAGCCGGGAGCCTCCGCGGCGAGGCCCGGGCCGACGGGCGCCTTATCCACGACGGAGGGCCGCTCGGGAGCTGAGCTCGGCTCTAGGGGCGCCGGGCTCGCCTGGGCGGGGGCCGCCGGGGCAGCTACGGCCGTCTCGGCCGCTTGCGCGGCGGCCGCGGGAGGCGCTACCGGAGCCGCAGCGGCAGGGGCCGGAGCGCTCGGAGTCGGAGTCGGTTCAAGGACGTAGCCTAATCGTCGAAGCTCGGCCTCGGCCAGGATGCGCGGGTTAAAGTCGGGATCGGCCGCCCGGCTGCGGCCGCCGGGGCTGAGCTCCAGCGCGCTCCTCGGCTCGGAGGCGCGGACGCGCGCGACGCGGCCCGAGCCTATGCCCAAGGCGTCGGCCGCTTCGACCGAAAGCATCATGAAGATGCCCGGGCTGTCGACGCCCCTGGTCACCACGACGGTGACCCGGCGGCCGTTCTCCAGGTTCGTCACCTCGACGCTGGTATTGCGCGAGAAGGAATTGCACGCGGCGAAATAGCCGGAGCTCGGGAAGTCGCCGTATGACCCCATGATCGCCGAGCCCTCCCAAGAAGAGGCCGAGGCCATAGCCGCCGCGAGGAGCGCGGCGATTATGGCCATGATACCGTACCTAGCTTTATGCATACTCCCCTCCAGGGTGCGCCATACGCGCGTCGAACCACATCCGCGACCGCCCGCGTTAGAAGGCCCGCAGGCTCGCCTTGACCGCGAGCTCGCCGAGCTGTGCCAACGCTTGGCTGAATTCCGCCGGGCTCCGCGGCGCGGCGGCCGGCGATCGAAGCTCCCCTTCGGCTAGGACGCGCCCCTTGGCGACGCTCCAGAGCCGATACGAGCATTCGGGCAAGGCCGGCGAGTCGCCGGCGGGAAAACGAGCCAGGATGGCCAGTACGAGCTCGACGAAGGCCTCGCGATCCGCCGCGGACGGCTTTACGGCGGCGAAGGCCTCCGCGTCGCCGGGCCTGGGCAGCTCGTTCGTCGCTATATAACCCGATTCGAAGAGGGCCGACATGGCGCCGTCGAGGAGGCCCTCGTTGAACGCCTGTACGTACTCGCCTTGGCCCTCGTATAAAAGGCTCAGGCGCACGGTCTGGGCCGAGGCCCCGGCCAGCGCGACGGCGAGGAGCAGGGTGAGCGCCATGGTCTTTCTCGTCATAAGCCTTCCTTACGTATCGGGAGGGCCCGCGCGCGCGGCATGCGGGCCTTCTCTATCTACTATCGGCCGGTCGCGCCCATTCTTGAGACGCAGCGCTCGGCTATGGTATGGTAGCCCTCCCAAAAGGATTGCCGATCATGGAATACTACGCGGTACAGGTTTGGACCGGACATGAGGATGATTACGCCGGGCGCCTCGCCGCCGCCCCCGGGTTCCGCCTAGACGGCGTCGCGGTGCCCAAGCGGGCCTTGGTACTCAGGCGCCGGGGTAAAACCTTCCGCGAGGATCGTCCGATCTTCCCCGGCTACGTCTTCGTGGCATCCGAGGACGGCGAACTCGACCCCGAGCGGCGCTGGTATATGAAATCGACCAACTTCTTCCTAAGGATACTCCCCGACAGCTCGCATCCCAAGCCCATCGGCCAACGCGACCGCGCCGTCCTAACCCACTTCATGTCGTTCGGGAAACGCGCCGATATATCGAAGGTGCTCTTCAACGAACAGGACCGCATCGCGGTCTTGGAGGGGCCGCTCAAGGGCCTGGAAGGCTGCATCGTAAAGGTGGATAAGCGCAAACGCCGCGCGAAGGTTCGGCTGGATATGTGCGAGAACTCCTTCCTTATCGACCTGTCCTTCGAGACCATGGAACGACCGGCGAAAGGAACCGAAGCGGGCGATGCAAAACCATGACGGACCTCGAATATATATAGTAGGCGCCGGCTACGCCGGACGCTCGATAGCCCGCGAGATCGGGGCTAAGCCGTCCCTCGGCACGGTCGTCGCCTTCCTGGACGACGATCCCGGGAAGCTCGGCTCGAAGATAGCCGGCGCGCCGGTCCTGGGGCCCGTTAGCGAGATCGCCCGGCTCCTGGCGCGGACGCCGGCCGACGAGGCGATCATCGCCATCCCCAGCGCCTCGCGCGAACGCCTGCGCGAGCTGTACTTCATCCTGAAGCGGGCCGGCTTCGCGCGCATACGCATCCTGCCCGACGTCGCGCAGATCGTCGAGGGCGACGCCCACCTGATACAGGCCAGGGAGATCGACCCGCGCGACCTCCTGGGCCGCTCCCCCGTCGCGGTGGGGCTCAAGGAGAGCATCGCCTGGCTCCGCGGCAAACGCGTCCTGGTGACCGGGGCCGGCGGGTCCATAGGCTCGGAGCTATCGCGCCAGCTGCTCTCCGCCGGCGTGGAGCGGCTCTACCTCTTCGGCCACGGCGAGAATTCCATCTACCAGATCGACCGCGAGCTCCGCGCCCTGCAGGCCGGCGGCGTCGGCGAGGGCACCGCCGTGGTCCCGGTCATCGGCGACCTGCAGGATCGCGAGTACCTGTCCTTCATAGTGGGCCGGCTCAGGGCCGAGGTGGTCTTCCACGCGGCCGCCTATAAGCACGTGCCCATGACCGAGGCCAACACCGTGGCCGCCGTGTCGAACAACGTCTTCGGGACCAAGAACCTAGTCGACGCGGCGCTCGCCAACGGGGTCCGCCGCCTCGTGCTCGTCAGCACCGACAAGGCCGTCGATCCCTACTGCGTCTACGGCGCAACCAAGCAGCTATCGGAGCGAATCGTGCTCGCCGCCCAAGCCGAGGCCGGCTCGGACCGCGAGTTCATGGTCGTGCGCTTCGGCAACGTGCTCGGCAGCCGCGGCTCCATCGTACCCCTGTTCAAGGAGCAGGCGGAGCGGGGCGGCCCGGTGACGGTTACCGACCCGCGCGCGACGCGCTATTTCATGACCATACCCGAGGCCTGTTCGCTCGTGCTCAAGGCCGGCGGGGTCGGCCGCGGCGGCGAGTCGTATATCCTGGACATGGGGGAGCCGGTCCTCATCCGCGAGTTGGCCGAGCAGGTCATACGCTTCTGCGGGTTCGAGCCCCATAAGGACGTGCCGATCGAGTACATCGGCCTTAGGCCGGGGGAGCGGCTGGAGGAGCGCCTCGTAGGCTCTGGCGAGCGCCTCTCGCCGACCCCCTACGCCAAGATCAACCGGCTCGAACGCCTCGGGCCGGCTTTCCCGGTCGACGAGGCCCTGGCGGCCTTGCTGCCGATCTGCCGCCGCGACGAGGCGTCGCCCCGGCACTATAGGAACCGGCGGGCCCTCAGGGCCGCCATACGGCGCTATATCCCGAGCGTAGAGGACAAACCCGATGAGCCAGAATACTGATTTCATACCCTTCGCCCGCCCGTTGCTCGGCCCCGAGGAAGAGGAAGCGGCCGTCCGCGTCATGCGCTCCGGTTGGATGACCACCGGCGCCGAGGCCCTGGCCTTCGAGCGCGAATTCGCCGCCTTCGTCGGCTCGCCGCGGGCGCTGGCCGTGAACTCGGCCACGAGCGGCCTGCACCTGGCGCTAGAGGCCCTGGGCGTCGGCCCCGGCGATACGGTAATAACGAGCCCCTATACCTTTACGAGCAGCGCGGCCGTGGCGCGCCACTTGGGCGCGGAGCTGCGCTTCTGCGACGTGGCCCCCGGGTCGTACAACATGGATCCCCGGGCCCTGGGCGAGGCCCTGGGATCGGCCAAGAACTGCAAGGCGGTCATCCTGCCGCATATCGGCGGCCTGCCGGCCCGTACGGCGGAGATCAAGGCCCTGGCCGATCGCTACGGCTGCGCCCTGGTGGAGGACGCGGCCCACGCCTTCCCCTCCGCGACCGGGGACGGCTACGCGGGTACCCTGGGCCGCGTCGGGGTCTACTCGTTCTACGCCACCAAGACCATCACCACCGGCGAGGGCGGCATGGTCGTCACGGCCGACGAGGAGCTCGCCGCCCGCATGTCCCGCATGCGGATGCACGGCATCGACCGCGAGGTCTGGGACCGCTACACCTCCAAGAAGGCGGCCTGGGCCTACCAAGTCACCGAGGCCGGATTTAAATATAACCTTCCGGACATCCTCGCCGCGATCGGGCGCGTCCAGCTGCGGCGCGCCGCGGACTTCCTGGCCATGCGGCGGGCCATAGCCGCCCGCTACGACGCGGCCTTCGCGGGCGTACCCGGCTTCGTCCTGCCGCCGCGCGGCGAGGGGCACGCCTGGCACCTCTACGCGCTACGCCTGGATGAGGAAGCCCTCGGCGTCGGGCGGGACGAGTTCATCGAGCGCATGGCGGCCCTCGGGGTCGGCTGCTCGGTGCACTTCATACCGCTCCATATCATGCCGTATTACGCCGAACGCTACGGGCTTAAGCCCGAGGACTTCCCCGAGGCCTACGCCATGTACCGCGCCAGCGTGAGCCTGCCCATTTGGCAGGGCATGGACGAGGCCCGGACGGAGAAGGTCGTCCGGGCGGCGCTCGCCGCGGCGGCGCCGTCATCGGGGACGGGGACGGCGCGCTCCGCGGGCGCCGCGGATAGGCCGTGAGCCCCCCGCGGGGCCGCCCGGAGCGCCTGGACGACTTCGACGCGCCGGGGACCGCCTACGCGGCGGTGGTACGCTCGCCGGCCCGGCGCGGCGACGTCCGCGCCGTCATCTCCCCGCACCTGCCTAGGGACTATAGATTCATAACGGCCGACGACATACCCGGCTCCCGCGTCCTGAAGTTCGGCGCCGAGGATATCCCCATACTCGCCGCCGGCCGCGTAGCGTACCGCGGCGAGCCCATAGGGCTCATCGCGGGGCCGGACCGTCGGCGCGTCGAGGAGGCCGTGGCCCTGACCCGGGTCGAGGTCGACGAGGAGGATCCGCCGGACGGGCTCGGGCCCTTCGATTCGTCGCGGCTCATCGACTCCCTATCGTTCGACGACGGCGGGACGGAGGCCGCGGAGGGCCAGGCCGCCGCGACCGTCAAGCTCGAGCTGGCGCTCGGCGCCGTCGACCACTACTATCCCGAGCCGCAGGGCGCCGCGGCCTATTACGACTACGATAAGCTGGTGGTCTTAAGCTCGACGCAATGGCCCTTCCACGTGCGGGAGTCGGTCGCCGCGGCGCTGGGGGTTCGGGACGACGAGGTCGTCGTACGCCCGAGCTACCTGGGCCCGCACCTGGACGGCAAGCTCTGGTACCCGTCGTTCGTAGCCTGCCACGCGGCGCTCTGCGCCCGCGCGCTCGGCCGCCCGGTCCTCCTCCGCCTGAGCCGGGACGAGGACCTGCTCTACACGCCCAAGCGCGCGCCCTTCGAGGCTTCGTACCGCCTCCACCTCGACGCGGAGGGGCGGGCCCTCGCCGTCGACGCGCGCATGGCCTTCGATCTCGGGGCCTACGCCCCCCTCGCGCCGGCGATCCTGAAGAGCGCGCTCGACGCCGCCCGCGGCGCCTATACCGGCGCGGCGCTGCGCTGCAAAGTCTGGGCCGTGCGCAGCGCCAACCCGCCCATGGGCGCCTACGCCGGCCTGGCCGGGTCCTCGGCGCTCTTCGCCGCCGAGCGCGCGGCCGACTCAGCCGCCCGCGCCGCCGGCGTCGGCGCGCCCCTATGGCGCTTGGACAACGCGCTCGCCGACCGGCCCCGGCGCCGCTCCAAGGCCAAGGCGCGCCTGGCGCGCCTCATAGAGGCCGCCTGCGCCGACGCCGATTACGCGAGGAAGCGGGCGGCCTACGAACTCCTATCCAAGCGGCGGGCGGAGCCCGGCGCCCCGCCGGGCTTCGGCATCGGCCTGGCCGTCGGCTATCAGCTCAACCGGCCGCCCCGGCTCTCCGCCGCGCACGGCAACCCCTCGGTGGAGCTCACCATGGGCAAGGACTCGTCCATACTTATCCGTTCGAGCGTAGCCCCCATGGACGAAGGCGCGCTCGAGCTGTGGCGGGCGCAGGCGGCCCTAACCCTAGACGCCGATCCCGCCGACGTGACGATCGCGCCCATGGGCACGGACGAGGCCCCGGAAGGCGGCCCGTCCACCTTCTCCAGCGGCATAGGCATCGCCACCAGGCTCATACTGGACGCCTGCGAGGGCATACGCGAGCGTCGCTTCCGGGAAGCCCTGCCCATAACGGTCAAGAAGAGCTATAGGCCCCGGCCGAAGTCCGACGACGGCCTCGAGGACGCGTCCTGGGCCGCCGCCGTCGTGGAGCTGAGCCTGGACGAGCTCGAAGGCTCGCCCCGGGTCCGCGGCGTCTGGATGGCCGCGAGCGCGGGCAAGCTGCTTTCGGAGGCCCATGCGCGCGCCGGCCTCAGGCGGGACGCGGCGCGGGCCGTCTCCACCTGCCTACGCGAGCGGGTCGGCCTAGCGGGGGGGACGGCCGCGTCGTACGGGCTCCTGCGGCTGGACGAGCTGCCCCCGACGGCTATACGATTCATAGAGGACGACGGGCTACGGTCCCCCGGGGGGCTGGGCGAGTTGGCGTTCTGCTGCATACCGGCGGCCTTCGCGAACGCCCTGGCCCAGGCCGAGGGCAAGCCGCCCGGCGCCCTACCCCTAGGACGTCGAGGATGGGACGAGCATGACCATTGATCTCATCGTGAACGGCGAGGACATGAAGATCCGGGCGGAGCCGGCCGAGCGCCTGGCGGAGGTCCTACGCCGGAGCCGGGCGGCGCCGAGCCTGACGATAGACTGCGGCGGAGGCTTCTGCGGCAAATGCCTCGTGCTCCTGGACGGGAAACCCGTCGCCTCGTGCCTGGTGCCGGCCTTCAGGGCGCGCGGATCGGAAGTCGTCAGCTACGAGGGTTTCATGAGCACCCAGGAGGCGGCCCAGGTGGAGGCGGCGCTCACGGCGGCGGGGGCTCGGCTCTGCCCCTTCTGCAAGCCGGCCTATTCCTTGGCCCTAGGCTTCATCGCCGAGAACCGCGCCCGCATAGGCGAGGACGAGGCCTTGGCTATCGTCTCGAGCGTCCGCTGCACCTGCTCCGACCCCTCGGCCGTAGTCGAGGCGGCGCGCGCCCTGGCGGGCGAGCCCGGCGACCAGAGGGCGAGCCGTGCGCATCGATGACGTCGCCGGCCCCGCGAGCCTGCAGGAGGCCATGGCCTACCTCAAGCGCCGCCCGGACGCCGTGCCCTGGGCCGGCGGGACCCTGATAGCGGCCGACGCCGCGGAGCTCGGCCGGAACGGCGCCGTCGCCGCGCTCGACCTGCATAGGATACCCGAGCTCAGGCACCTGTTCCCCTCCGACCGCTACCTGGAGGTGGGCGCCTGCGTAAGCTTGAACCAGCTGGCCGCGCTACCCGATCGCCGCGTGGCCGCCCCGCTCAAGGCGGCGGCCGCGGCCGTGGGGAGCTGCGCCATACGGAACATGGCTACCTTGGGAGGTAACCTCGCCGCGAAGGCCCGCCCCATGTCGACCCTTCCCGCGCTCTCCTGCGTCGATGCGGTGCTGGAGCTCAGGAGCCCCGCGGGCGGGCGCTGGCTGAGCGTCCACGGCCTCGTGGGCCCCGACGGCCGCGTCGCCCTCCCCCAGGCGACGCTCGTGACCCGTATCCGAGTCGGGCTCCAAAGCTGGGATTCCGTGGAGTTCAGGCTTTGCGGCGGCGGCCCCTACCCCCACCCCGACGCGGCCGCCTTCTGCGCCTGCGCCCGCGCCTCGACGGGGACCCTCGGCGAGCTACGCGTCGCCTACGCCGCCCGGGCGCTCGTGCGCTCGCGAGAGGCCGAAACCGAGTTGGTCGGCCGGCGGCTCCCCCTTCCCCGGCGCGACATCGACGCCTTCGGCGCCGCCCTGGCCCGCCGCGCCCGCGAGCTGGGCCAGGGCGAGGCCGCCGTCGCCGAGTGCACGCGCCTGGCCCGCGCGTACCTAAACAAGCTATCGGAGGTCTAGCGCCGTGCAGCCCGCCTTGTACTTGATTCCCGTGCCCATCGCCGAGGGCGACCCGCGGCAGGAGCTATCCCCGCGCGTCATCGAGACCGTCGCCTCGCTCCGCGACTTCGTCGTGGAGGACGTCCGTACGGCGCGCCGCTTCCTGGCGGCGGCGGCCGGCCAGGCGCTCGCCGACGAGGCGTCCTTCGCCGTGCTCGACAAGCGGAGCGCCGCGGCCGACGCGCCGGGCCTTCTCGAGCCGCTGCGGCGAGGCCGAAGCATGGGCCTGATGTCGGAGGCCGGCAGCCCCTGCGTCGCCGACCCCGGCGCGCTCCTGGTGGAGGCGGCGGCGCGCGAGGGCCTCCGCGTCGTGCCCCTACCGGGGCCGAGCGCCGTGCTGATGGCCATCATGGCCTCGGGCCTGGGCGGGCAGAACTTCGCCTTCAACGGTTACCTCCCGGCGGAGGCCCAAGCCAGGGCGCGGACGCTCCGCGAGCTGGAGCGGCGCTCGGCGACCGAAGGCTCGACCCAGCTCTTCATCGAGACTCCGTACCGCAACAACGCGATGCTCGCCTCCGCGCTCGCCGCGCTCGCCCCCGCCACATCGCTATGCGTAGCCTATGCGCTCTCCTCGCCGCATGAAGACGTCAAGACCATGAGCGTCGAGCGATGGCGCCGCCTGGCTCCCGATTACGGTAAGGAGCCGGCCGTGTTCTTGCTGGCCGCGGCCCCGGCCGGCGCGGCTCGCGGGGAGGCCGGCGCGGCTCGCGGGGAGGCCGGGGCGACGACCGAATCCGTGTCGGCCGCGTCCCGCTCGCCGGGGGGCGCCAGCCGCCCGGCGGGCCCGCGCGTCGCGAAGGGCCCCCGCGCCGCGAAAGATCCGCGCGGCTCGAAAGGCCCGCGCGGTTCGAAGGGGGCCCCGGGCCGAGATCGCGGCGCGCGCCCTCGGCTTGACTAACGCCTAAGTTCAAGTACACTGATCGCACGATGCAGGGACACACGGGCAGGGAGCTCTACGCTCAGTACGAGAACGAAACCGCCGCGATCAACCAATTCGCCACGGCTAAGATGGGCCTCGCGGCGGGGCAGACCGCGCTCAAGGTCGACCAATACGTCATAGCCTGCGTACCGTATCGCCTATCGCTCAAGGGGGCTACACTCGTCGCCGTCTTCTCGAGGGACGAGCTCGTCTTCTTTCAGCGTTACAATAGCGCGCTCGCCGGCCTGACCCTGATCTTCCAGCCCTCGGGCTCGGCCCAGCCTTTAAAGATATTCGCCCGTTGCACGATCAAGAGCCTCGCGCCCATGAAGGGCAAGGACTCGGTCGGCCTCATCATCTTGGAGTGGAAACCCTGCCCGCCGGATCTGGTGGCCATCGTAGGCGATTACTTCCTGCTCCTCGACCGGCTCAAGGCCGAGTTCGAGGATTTTAAGGGTAAGCGCATCGCGATGAACGCGGAGGTCGCCAAATCCATGGGCTTTAATAATTACGCGACCCTGCGCTACGACGGTCAGGAGACCAAGGCCGCGCTCTTCGCCCTGGCCAGCGACAAGCTCGATTTCCTCGCGCCCGTACAGGCGCCGGTTTTAGAGCCCGGCAAGGAAGCCCAGGTCAAGCTCTTCTTCCGCGCCTATCAGTTCCAGGTCGCCGCGACCGTCGCCGAAGCGACCAGGCTGGCCAACGGCGCCCAGAAGCTCGCGCTCGGCATAGGCTTCTCGCCCGAGCTCGTGGACCTCATCGAGCGCTATCGCTTCTCCGAGCGCCTCCTCCCGCGCAGCGTGAGCGCGGCCCAGGCGCCCGGCGCCCCGGCCGCGCCCGCGCCCGCGCCCGCGCCCGCGCCCGGCGGCAAGGCTTAGCCGGCCAAGGCCGCCAGCTTCTCCCGGATAAACTCGCTCTTCTCCTTCAGGCCGATGGGCCCGGTGGCTATCATGAGGACGTTCGGCCGCGTCGGATCCAGCTTGATCTTCTGCCCGCTCTCCTTCATGAGCCGTAGGAGCCGTTCCACCGAGACCTTGGCCACCTTGGAGAACTCGACGGTCACGAAGCCTTTGCTCTCGCGGAGCGCGGCGATGGACAGGCGCTTACAGAGCACCCTGATCTCGGCCAGGGCTAGGAGGCTGTAGACCTCCGCCGGGACCGGCCCGAAGCGGTCCTCGAGCTCGCGGTAGAGGGCGTCCAGGTCGTCCTGGCTCAGGATGCCGGCGATCTTCTTGTAGATCTCCATCTTGACGGCCGGCTGCGCGATGTACTCCTCGGGGATGAAGCCGGAGTACTCCAGCTCCAGGTAGGGCTCCTCCTCGCCCTCGTAGCCCTCCTGGGATAGCCGGGCCACGGCCTCGTCCAAGAGCTTCAGGTACAGGTCGAAGCCCACCGAGTAGATATCGCCCGACTGCTCGCGCCCCAGGAGGTTGCCGGCGCCGCGGACCTCCAGGTCCTTCATGGCGATCTTAAAGCCGGAGCCCAGCTCGGTAAAATCGGAGATGATCTGCAGGCGCTTCATGGCCAGCTCGGACAGCGCCCGGCCGTCGGGGTAGAACAGGTAGGCGTAGGCCAGGCGGTCCGAGCGCCCCACCCGCCCGCGCAGCTGATACAGCTGGCTGATGCCGTAGATATCCGCCCGGTCGATGATGATGGTGTTGACGTTCGGTATGTCGATGCCGTTCTCGATGATGGTCGTGGACACGAGCACCTGGAAGCCCTTGTGGATGAAGCGGTGCATGATGTCCTCGAGCTCGTGCGGGGCCATCTGGCCGTGGGCCGACTCGATCAGGGCCTCGGGCACCAGCTTCTGCAGGTACGCGCAGGTATCGTCCAGGCTCTGCACGCGGTTGTGCAGGAAGAAGACCTGCCCCTCGCGCTCCAGCTCGCGCCGGATGGCGCTCGCCACCAGGTCGGGCTGGAATTCGTCCACGACGGTGCGTATGGGGTGGCGGTTGTTCGGGGGCGTCGTCAGCACCGACAGGTCGCGTATCTTGAGCATCGACATGTGCAGGGTGCGCGGTATGGGCGTGGCCGTCAGGGTCAGGCTGTCGACGTTCGACTTCATCTCCTTCAGGCGCTCCTTGTCCTTGACCCCGAAGCGCTGCTCCTCGTCCACGATGAGCAGGCCCAGGTCCTTGAAGGCTACGTCCTTCTGCAGGATGCGGTGCGTGCCCACGAGCACGTCGACCCGGCCCTCCTTCACGGCCTCCAGGGTCTTCTTCTGGTCGGAGCGGTCCACGAAGCGGGAGAGCATGCCGAAGCTTACCGGCAGGCCCCGGAAACGCTCCGAGCAATTCTCGAAATGCTGCTCGGCCAGGATGGTCGTCGGCGCCAGGAAGGCCACCTGCTTGCCGCCCATCACGGCCTTGAAGGCGGCGCGCATGGCTATCTCGGTCTTGCCGTAGCCCACGTCGCCGCAGACGAGCCGGTCCATGGGGCGCTCGCTCTCCATGTCCTTCTTGACGTCCTCGATGCACGACAGCTGGTCCGGCGTCTCCTCGTAGGGGAAGGCCGCCTCGAAGGCGTTCTGCCATTCGCCGTCGGGCGGGAAGGCGAAGCCCTTGGCCATCTTGCGCCGCGAGTAGATGCGTATCAGGCGCTCGGCCAGGTCCTCGACCGACTTGCGGACCTTGCCCTTGCGGTTCTCCCAGGACTTGGAGCCCAGGCGGTCCATGCGCGGCTCGTCGCCCTCGTTGCCTATGTAGCGCTGGACCAGGTTGGCCTGCTCGATAGGGACGAAGACGCTCTCCTCGTCGGCATAGGCTATCTTAATATAATCTCGGTCGTTCCCCAGGACCTTTACCCGCTCGATGCCGGTAAAGCGGCCGATGCCGTAGTTCACGTGGACCACGAAGTCGCCGGGGTTGAGCTCCACGAAGGTGTCGATGACCTTGGAGCGGGCGCTCTTCAGGGACTTGGGCTGGCGCTTGCGGCGGCCGAAGATCTCGCCCTCGTGGACGCAGGCCAGCTTCAGGGCCGGGACGCCGAAGCCGGCCGAGAGGCCCGAGTCGTGGACGCGGACGCTCTCCTCCTTGATGAGGGAGCGTATGCGCTCGGCCTGCAGGGCGTTCTCGGCGAAGACGTGCACCTCGTACTGGGCCCGGACGAGGCTCGCGAGCTCCTCCCGGAAGTAATTCACGTTGCCGAAGAAGCTACGGGCCGGCTCCGAGCCCATGGACAGGCGCCCCTGGGCCGCCGCGTCCTTGAGCGCCCAGCTTGAGAGGGCCCGCGGCAGGCCGGCGGCGGCCGCCTCGAAGTCGACGAGGACGGCCTCGGGCGGCGGGACGGGGCCGTCCATGAGCGCCTTGCGATAGAGGCCCTGGTACTCCCGGCGTACGGCCTCGGCCTGGCCCAGGAGCCGCTCCCGCTCCAGGAGGAAGACGATATCGCCCCGCTCCAGGTACTCGAAGACGCTATGCGGGGCGCCGAAGGCCAAGGGATACAGGTACTCCTCGCCCCTGGCCTCGCCCAGCTCGGCGAGGGCCTCCGCCAGGGCGGCGAGCTCCGCCTCATGCCGGTCCGAGCCGGACTTGGGGTAGCCCGCCAAGGCGCGCACGGCCGCCTCGGCCAGCTCCGGCGTCCATACGAGCTCGCGCGAGGGCCGCAGGAGCACGCTCTCGGGGCGCTCCGGGCTGGAGGCCTGGCTGACGGGCTCGAAGCGCCGGATCTCCTCCACCTCGTCGTACTCGAAGACCACGCGGACGGCGTCCTCGTCGCCGGGCATGTAGACGTCCAGCACCTCGCCGCGCAGGGCGAACTCCCCGGGCAGGCTCACGCGCGGCACGCGCAGGTAGCCCCAGGCGGCCAACTTATCGGCTAGGGCCAGGGCGTCGATGGTCGCGGCGCGGCGGACGCGGTGAAGGCCGCGCTCGAAGCGCTCGCGCGGCGGCACCGGGGTCATGGCGGCCCGCTGGCCCGCGACCAGTATCGACGGCCCGTCGTCGTCCAGGAGCGCGGCCAGCGCCGCGGCGCGCTCGCCGAAGGCCGGGGAGCGCGACTCCACCGGCCGATAGGCGGCGGTCTTCCACCAGGGCAGGAGCAGGGCGTCCCGGCCCAGCGCCGCGCAGTCGGCGGCGAAGGCCTCGGCCTCGGCGTCCGAGGGCGCCACGACGAAGACCCGGCGGCGCGGTTCGCCGGGGGCCCGGCGCCGCTCGGCCGCGCGCACGGCCTCGACCGCCAAGGCGGCCGCCAGCGGCAGTTCGAGCTCTGAGCAATCGATAGGAAAACGGCCGTCCGCGGCCGCCTCGAGCGCGGCCTTGGCGGGCTCGGAGGCGACGAAGCGCGCGGCGTACGCAGGCAACGGTAAGGTGTTCATGTATTTCGTCCGACAATATATAGAAGGTAGCGCGGGGCCTATACTAGCGCAGGCGGCCTTGAGCGCACAAGGAGAAGAGCACGGTGCAAGCCCGAAAAACATATCTCGCGGCAGCCCTCGGCTGCCTGGCCCTGGCATCCGCCGCGGCCCAGGCCAGCCTGGGCGTTAGCCTGCACGATAGGCGCATCTACCAGCCGGGATCCGAGATCCTCGTCCGCGTAACCGTACGCAACGACGGGGCCGGGACCTATCGCTTCAAGTTGGCCGAGGATAGGCGGCATTCCGTCTCCTTCGAGCTTCGGAGCCTGTCCAACCGCGCCGCCGAGGCCTCCGACTCATGGAAGCGGGCTATGGCCTCGAGCGCGCCGGTCTTCTACCGCGAGATAGCGCTGCATCCAGGCGAGGAGTATTCCTTCGTTGAGGACCTGCGGGATTATATCGAGTTGGCCGAGCCGGGGCCCTACGTACTCCAAGCCCGGTTTTGGCCCGAGCTCCATGCGGCGCCGGCCGCCGTCCCGCCGGGCGGGTCCGCGTCGCCCGCGGCCCTGGTATCGCCGGCGCTCTCCCTCTCGGTACGGCCCGGCAGCCCCACGCCGGCGGCCGCCCAGCTCTTCAAGGCCGACGAGCTCTCGGTCCTGCGCCCCGAGCGCATAGCGCCCGACGAGGTCGTTACGCGGACCGTGCGCGCCAGGCAGCGCGGCCTTTGGAACGAATTCTTCCTTTACCTCGACCTGGAGCGCCTCCTTAAGGCCAACCCCGAGAAGCGCCGCGCCTACGACCGCGAGTCGGACGACGGACGGCGCCGCATGCTGGAGAGCTATAGGGCCGAACTCATGGCCTCGACGGTCGATAGCGACATCGTCGTGGTGCCGTCCAGCTTCGAGATCGTCGAGACGCGCTACCGCCCCGGCAACGGCACGGTCGTGGCCATGCTGCGCTTCGCCTACGACGGCTTCAGCCTCCTTAAGCAGTACACCTATGAGCTGGAGAAACGGAACGATATCTGGTATATAGTATCGTATACCGTTTTGAATAAAGGCAGCGAATGAAGGCCTTACTGATCGTAGAGAACGACGAGGTAGCCAAGCTGGCCGCCTTCTACCTGCGCCCCCTAGGCCTGGACGCGATGCGCTATCGCGACCCCCTGAAGGCGCTCGACAACCTGGATGAGATCGACCCGGACGCCGTCATCATCAGCGCCCGCGACTTTCCCCGCCACTGGAAGTCCATCGTCGTCAACCTACGGTCCAGCCGCCCGAAGACCGAATGCATCGTCATCCTCTTAAAAGGCGAGTATTTCCCCTTCGAGGAGGCCGCCAAGGCCGCGCATCTGGAGGTGAACGGCGTGGTCAAGGAGGATTTCTCCGACCGCTCGGAGCTGTCCCGCTTCCAGAAGATCCTCAAGCGCTACGTCGAGGTGGACGAGACGCGCGCCTCGGAGCGCATAGAGCCCGGCGCCTGGGATCGGCTCGACTACGCCTTCAGCCATCCTAAGACCCTGGCGCCCATCTCGGGCCGCGTCGACACCATCTCGCTGAACGGCCTCTCGTTCATCGCCGATTATACGGCCCTGGTCGCCGACCTGGAGCCGGGCGACGGGCTTCCGGACGCGTCGCTGCGCATAGACCGCGACATCGTCCCCTGCCCCTCGCGCGTGGTCCGGAACGGCGCCGTCATGGCCTTTAAATTCGAAGGCCTCGCCGAAGAGCACCGCGCGCTCCTGGAGTCGTACCTGAAAACCCGCACCGACCGGGAGATCCAGAACCTGTTGAATAAATAGTTACGAGCTGGTACTATTCGCCCATGGAAACGAAGGCCCCCTGCGCGGATAAACAGATCGGCGAGTACGCACGCAAGCTGAAAGCCGTGGGACACCCCATTCGAATGCGCCTCCTGTGCCTGATATCGCGCGAGGAGGACCCCTGCGTTTCCGATCTCTGGCAGTGCCTCAAGCAGCCCCAGCCCGTCGTGTCCCAGCACCTAGCCATCCTCAAGGAGAACGGCATCGTCGAGGCCGAGGTCCAGAAGACGCGCCGTGTCTACTCCATCGTCGATCCCTTCATCAAGGATCTCGTGGCGCGGATCTTGGCGGGGATGCAGGAGACGGAAGCCCCCTGATTCCGATCGGGCCGAGGCCCTAGGGGGCGGCCCGCCGTACGGCGCCCGCGGGAGCGGCCAGGCGCGAGGCGGCCATCGCCGCGTAGGGCACGCCCGCCCGCCTAGCGAGCGTCGTCCAGAGCGCCTCGGCCTGCGTCCGGCCGCCGGCCACGAAGAGCGCGTCGGCCAGGGTGAAGAGCGCCTTCTCGAAGCCGAACTCCTCCAAATACTCGCGCGCCGCCTCGTGTCGCGGCAGCCGAAGCCAGAAGTCGTCGAGCCCCGCCCAGGCGTAGTCGAAATCGCGCTCCCGGACCAGGGCTATGGCCCTGGTGAGGAGCATGTTCACGCCGAGCGCCGAGCGGACCAGCGCCTGCGCGCGCCCCCGCTCCAGGTAGTAGGCCCCCAGGGATAGGTTCGCCTTCAGGCTATAGCCGGGCTCGACGCGATAGAGGGTCATGAAGCGGTCGAAGCCGTGCGATAGCAGGGCCGCCCTCATGGCGTTCAGCAGCCCCTCGTCCAAGGAGACGCCGTCGCCGGAGCGCTCGCCGTCCAGGATGCGGGCCATGACCCCCTCCCAAAGCTCGAACGAGGCGCCCGAGGCCTCGGCCTCGTGCAGGGCCGCCAGCTCGTACAGGATCGTATAGACGAACTGCGGCGGATCCAGGGCCTCCCGCCAATCGAAGGCCCGATAGAACTGGCGCTCGGCCAGGGCGAGCTCGCCTTCCATAAAGAATACTTTACCCTTCCAGTACTCGGCCTCGGGATAGCGGGCTAGGAGCCGCAGGTCCCGGGACAGGAGGCGGAGCGAATCCTTGAATCGCTCGAGCGGCCGGTACTCGAGGGCCACCAGGAGGGCGTCGACGAGGGCGCGGTGGTTCTCCCCGAGCCGCTCCCGGCGCAGGGCCGCGAGCCTTCGGCGCCAGCTCGGCCCCGCGGCGTCCATAAGTTTTTTATAATCGCCTACCAGGAAATCCTGGGCGGCGAAGGCGTCCAAGAGCCCCCGGATGGAATCGCCTACCGCGCGGGCCGTGTCCGACTCCAAGGCGAAGGCGAGGCGCGCGACGGCGCTCTCGGAGGCTTGGCGCCTCGTCTCGGCGGCGCGGTCGAAATTGACCAGGGCCTGGCCGAAGTCCCGCGACGCGAAGGCCGCCCGACCCCGCTCGAAATGGAGCCAGGCGGGTTCGCGCTCCCAGGGCTCTTGCGGATCGCCCTGGCCGAATGCGCCGGCCGCGGCCGCGAGGCCGAAGACGGCCAGGAGGAGTGGTTTCATTAAGCGCGCTCGCGGCGGGGGCTTGGTCATAGGCGGAACGATATCCCTTCATCGTAAGTATCGGCAGGATCCGGCCCGAGCATGACGGGGCCGGGCGAGCCCGCGGCGGCGGCTCCCTACGAAAAAAGGACGCCGGCTATGGCGTCCTTTTTCGGGATTCATCGACCCGGCCCCGCCGTAGGGCGGGACCGGGCCGTCGGGGGCTTAGAGCGCGCCGAAGAGGAAGGCCATGACGAAGAGCGCCACGGTCTCGCAGATGCCTACTACGGTGATGTACTGGGCGAAGCCCTTGCCGGTCTCGCCGAAGGCGTCGCAGCCCGCGGCCGCGGCCTTGCCCTGGGCGATCGCGGACATGGCGATGGCCAGGCCGCCGATGACGCCGGCGCCGAACTTAAGGCCCGGGGAGGCGGCGGAGCGCAGCATCGTACCCAGGAGAATGTTGCCGTAGATCGTCTGCGTCAGCGGAGCGCCGGCGAAGGCGACCAGGAGGAAGGGAGCCGGCTTGTTAGCCATATACGCCCTCTTCCACGCGCCGATGGCGGCCTGCCCGGCGGCGCCGGCGCCGATCGCGGATCCGATGGCGGAGATACCCAGTACGGCGGCGACGCCCATCATGCCAAGAAATTCCATGCTTAGCTCCTTCCCTATTATGCGGAGGTCTTTTCGTCGACCGTTTCTTTGAACGGTTCATATCGATACCCGGACCACTCCATGCTCATGTGGCCCGAGAACTCGAGCATATTGAGGCGCACCCCGTGCACCACGACCGAGAGCGCGCCCATCACCAAGTTCAGGCCGTGGCCTATGAACAGGATGAGGACGCCGAAGGCGAACGCCAGCGGTATCCTAAGGAGCCCGGAGGCCATGCCGTTGACCGTCTGCGAGATGGCCACGCCGGCCAAGCCTACCGCCCACAGGCGTATATACGACACGATATCGGCGAAGAAGCTCACCGTCCCGAGGAAGATCGAGATGATGTTCTTCAGGCTGTCGACGATAGCCTGTACCGGGCCGGTCTCCCAGCTACCGAAGACGAAGCTGGCCGCGAAGCCGCCGATGATCATATAAAGGCCGAACTGCGGCACCGGGTACTTCTCGGCGTTCACCACGAGGTTCAGGACCAGGAAGTACATGCCCAGGACCAAGGCCAGCGAGCCGAGCTGTCCCAGGAACTTAGGCTTGGGGAAATCCCGGATCACGTTCTTGATATGGGCGATGGACAGCTGGATGCCGCCTAGGATGAAGCACAGCACCTTGACGTTGTCGCCCGACGCGGGGTTCCAGGTCGCCAAGGGCTCGATCACCAAGGCCTGTAAAAAGCCCGGGATGGACTCCTTGGGCAGGGCGAACCAGCTGCCGCTTACGGCGCCCCAGCCCACGGTCAGCGCCCCTAGGAACAGGAAGAGCTTAAGCCCGTCGGCTATCCCCTTGCCGGCCTTCAGGCCCTTGAGGCTGGCCCACAGGGCTATGCCGAGCATCAGGGCGCCGTAGCCGCCGTCGCCGAAGATCATGGCGAAGAACACGCCGAAGAAGAGCAGGAACCACAGCGAGATGTCGTACTCGCGGTAGTTCGGCACCGTCCCCAGGAAGTCGAAGACCGGCTGGATGATGCGTACCGCCGCGTTGTTCTCGATCTTGGTGGGCGGCTGCTCCTCGTCCTTGGGCTCGTCCAGGATCAGGGCCCAGCCGGCCTTGGCGGCGGCGGCCTCCAGGGCGGCCGCGTCCTTGGCGGGTACCCAGCCGGCCAGCCAGGCCACCGGGCCCTCGACGGCTATGCCCGAGCGCAGGGCTTCGAAGTCGAGTTCGCGTTTTAGGCGCGCGAGCGCGGCCTTGAGGGCCGGGAGCTTAGGCGCCATAGCCGCAAGCTCGTCCTTCAGGGCCTTGAGGCGGTGCTCGGCGTCCTGCCGCTCGTCCTCCAAGGCCGAGAGGCCCTGGGCCGGGAGCTTAAACTCGGCGAACTCGCCGGGGAACTCGGCCTCGGGGCCGGCTAGCAGGGCGACGCGGACGCGGCCCTTGGCCTCGGCTAGGCGCACGAAGTCCCAGGCCTCGGCCAGCGTGGCCAGTTTCTTGGCGGGCGCCTCGGCCAGCCGGAGGGGCACGCCGGCCTCGGCCAGCGCGGTAAGCTCGGCGGGCTCGAAGTCGCCCCAGGGACGGATGCGCTCGATCTCGCGCGCGAGGGCCGCGATCTCATCCTGGGCGGCCTTGGCGGCCTCTGCCTTAGCCAAGGTCGCGTCGGCCAGCGCGGCGGCGTCGCGCGGGGAGAGCGCGGCGGCTTCCGGCTTGGCCTTCTTGTCGACGTAGTCCGAAAGCAGGGCTGACGCCGCCTCGAGCCTCTGGAGCCGCGCGACCAGCTCGTCATGGTCCTGGCCGCGGCCCTGCACCGGCTCCAGGTGTATGAGGCCCAGGCGCTTTAATGCCTTGAGCCCGTCGCGCTTTTCCCGCTCGGCTATCGCCACGAAGGCGCGTTTCATGGGCGCTATCATGAGGCCACCCTTTCTACCACCTTGCGCTTGGCTATCTTGCCGCGCACCACCTGGGCGGTCTGCTGATCGCCTAGGTAGATGCGGATCTTCTTGATGTTCTCCGCCGTCTCGGGGATCTTCACCTTCTCGAAGAGGTTGACCCGCTGCGTCGTGATGCGGAGCTCGCGCTCCAGGCGCCTCACCTGCTCGTCCAGGACCTTGATCTCAAGGTCGAGGCTGAGCATGGCCTTAAGCCGGTCGAGGGCCTTGTCTATCCACAGCGGCTTGGCGAAGAGGTCGTACTCGTCGATGTTGAACTCCGCCCCCTTGAACAGGGGGATGTCGACGCCGGCGATGTTGCCGCTGGCCGTGCGTATGCTGCCCGCCGAGAGTATCCACCCCCCGTCGGGCCGGCGCACGGCCTCCTCCTCGCCGAAGACCGCGATCCACGCGCGGAACTCGGCCATAAGGCCGTCCCGCTCGGCGGCCAGCGCGCGGGCGCGGGCCTCGATGGCGCGGATCTCGGTCTGCAGCTGCTGCTTCTTGAGCTGGAGCGTGGGAAGGTAGCGCTTATACATCTTGAGCGCGTCCTTCTGCTTCTTCAGCTCATTCTTGGTCAGCTTAATCTTGGCCATCTTACGCCTTCTTGGGCCAGAACTGCTCGATCAGCTTGGTCTGTAGGCCCGTCTCCTGCGGCTCGAAGCAGTCGGCCAGGATCTCCCAGCCCTTGTCCAGGGCCTTCTCCAGGGGGATGTTCACCGAGAGGTCCATCATCTCCCGCTCGAAGAGCTCGCCGTACTTCAGGAGCTTCTGGTCCCAGGCGCTCATCTGGAAGCCCATGGACTTTTTCTCCAGCGTGTCGCGATAGGCGGCGAAGAGCTTAATCATGCCGTCCATGATGGAGCGGTGGTCGGCGCGGGTCTTGCCGTTGACCATCTGCTTGAGGCGCGACAGGGAGCCGAAGGGCTCGATGCGGCCGCCCTTCAGGTAGAACTGGCCCTCGGTGATATAGCCGGTGTTATCGGGCACCGGGTGGGTCACGTCGTCGCCGGGCATGGTGGTCACCGCCAGGAGGGTGATGGAGCCGGACTCGGCGAAGTCGACCGCCTTCTCGTAGCGGGCGGCCAGCTGGCTGTAGAGGTCGCCGGGATAGCCGCGGTTGGACGGTACCTGCTCCTGGGTGATGGCGATCTCCTTTAGGGAGTCGGAGAAGTTGGTCATGTCGGTGAGGAGCACGAGGACGTTGAGGCCCTTCAGGGCGAAGCGCTCGGCCACGGCCAGGGAGATGTCGGGGACCATGAGGCATTCCACCACCGGGTCGGCGGCCGTGTGCACGAACATCACGGTGTTCTGCAGGGCGCCGCCCTCCTCCAAGGTGTCCTTGAAGAAAAGGTAGTCGTCGTACTTAAGGCCCATGCCGCCTAGGATGATGAGGTCTACCTCGGCCTGCATGGCGATGCGCGCCAGGAGCTGGTTGTACGGCTCGCCGGAGACCGAGAAGATCGGCAGCTTCTGGCTCTTCACCAGGGTGTTGAAGAGGTCGATCATCGGGATGCCGGTGCGTATCATCTCCCGGGGGATGATGCGGTTGACCGGGTTGACCGAGGGGCCGCCGATGGGGATGAGGTTGTCGCCCAGGGACGGGCCGTTGTCGCGCGGCTCGCCGGCGCCGTTGAAGATGCGCCCCTTGAGCGCGTCGGAGAACGACACGCGCATGGGGTTGCCCAGGAAGCGCACCTCGTCGCCGGTGGAGATGCCGCGGCCGCCGGCGAAGACCTGCAGGGACACCAGGCCCTCGTCTAGGCGAATGACCTCGGCCAGCGAGACGCCGAAGCGGGTCTTGACCTCGGCCAGCTCGCCGTAGGCCACGTCCGCCGCCTTCACGGCGATCACGTTGCCCGTGATGGACTCTATTCGGGAATATACCTTCTTCATGGCTTACTCCAGGCTCTCGATGATGCGGGCGGCCTTGGGATCCAGCCCGGTGACCTTGTCGGCTATGAAGCCGAGGAGGTCCTTGTCGGCGGCCTTCATGGGCTCGCCGCCCCACTCCAGGCTGTTCATGTCCAGGAACATCTGCCTGAGCTTGTTGAACCAGGCGCGCGCGGCCTCCTTGTCCCGGAACTCGAAGGAGCCGCCCAGGACGCGCAGGGCGCGGATGAACATGGCCTTCTGGCGCTCGGGCGCCACGGAGGCGTCCACGGGGTCGAAGGAGTTCTGCTGCAGGTAGACGGCGTCCAGGAACTCGCCCTTCAGGTAGATGAGGAAGTCGTCGATGCTCGTGCCCTCCTCGCCCACGACCTTCATCATCTGGCCGACCTCGGAGCCGCGCTCCAGGTACCAGTGGGCCCAGGCCACGTGCTCGGCGGCGATGATGCCGCGGTACTTGGACCAGGACTCCAAGGGGTGGATGGCCGGATATTTACGGGCGTCGGAGCGCTCGCGCGACAGGCCGTGGAAGGCGCCGACCACCTTGAGCGTGGCCTGGGTAACGGGCTCCTCGAAGTTGCCGCCGGCCGGCGACACGGTGCCGCCGATGGTGACCGAGCCCCTCTGGCCGTCCTTCAGGCGCACGATGCCGGCGCGCTCGTAGAAGCTGGCGATCACCGACTCCAGGTAGGCGGGGAAGGCCTCCTCGCCGGGGATCTCCTCCAGGCGGCCGGACATCTCGCGCATGGCCTGCGCCCAGCGGCTGGTGGAGTCGGCCAGGAGGAGCACGTCCAGGCCCATCTGGCGGTAGTACTCGGCCATGGTCACCGCGGTGTAGACCGAGGCCTCGCGGGCGGCCACCGGCATGGAGGAGGTGTTGCACACGATGATGGTGCGCTCCATGAGCGACTTGCCGGTCTTGGGGTCCAGGAGCTCGGGGAACTCCTTCAGGGTCTCCACGACCTCGCCGGCGCGCTCGCCGCAGGCGGCGATGATCACGATGTCGACGTCGGCGTTGCGGCTGGTGACCTGCTGGAGCACGGTCTTGCCCGCGCCGAAGGGGCCGGGGATGCAGTAAGTGCCGCCCTTGGCGACCGGGAAGAAGGTGTCGATGATGCGGTTCTTGGTGACCATGGGCTCGACGGGCTTTAAGCGCTCGGCGTAGCAGTCCACGGCGCGCTTGACCGGCCAGGAGAACATCATGGTGACGGGGACGGCCTTGCCCTCCTCGTCCTCGAGCACGGCGACCTCGTCCTTGACCCCGTAGGAGCCGGCGGGCTTCACCGACTTTACCGTGTAGGAGCCGAACATGCCGAAGGGCACCATGACGCGGTGGGTGAAGGCGCCTTCGGGCACCGTGCCCAGGGTATCGGCGCGCTCGACCTTGTCGCCGGCCTTGACCGCCGGGGTCCAGGCCCACTTCGCGTCGCGCGGCAGGGCGTCCAGGTAGACGCCCGGCTCCAGGAAGTTGCCGGTCTTCATGGCCACCTCGGGCAGCGGGTTCTGAAGGCCGTCGTAGATCTTGCCCAAGAGGCCGGGCCCGAGCTCCACCGCGAGCATCTCGCCGGTGAATTCTACCGGGGTGCCCACCTTGATGCCCTTGGTCATCTCGAAAACCTGGGTCTGCACCAGGTCGCCGCGCACGCGGATGATCTCCGCCTTGAGCTTCTTGTCCCCGAGGACTATATAGGCCACCTCGTTCATGGACACGGCGCCGTCCACGCGGACGGTGACCATGTTGCCGTTGACGCCCGTGACCGAGCCTTTGCTAGTCGTCATCGTTGTTCTCCGGATTCGTCGCGGTAGTCCGCGGAGTCGAGCACGGACCGGTACACGGTCCCGTAGCCCGCCTCGCCGGCCTGGGCGTTAAAGCGCGCGCGGCGCTCCAAGGCCTCCAGCAGCAAGGCGTATGAGACGAGATAATCCATATCGAAGTAGCGGTTCACCGCCAAGGCCTCGACGAAGGCCCAGCGCTCCCGCTCTATGAGCTCTTCGCCCTGCAGGGGGTCGTCGGCCTGGAAGGCCGCCTGGGCCGTCTTGACGCCCTCGAACTCCGGCTCGCCGGGCTTGGCGTAGCGCTCCGCCGGCTTCTGCAGCCGCTGGGCCCGTAGGCGCGCCAGCTCGTTCCGTAGGCCCAGCTCCCAGCGATAGTAGCGCATGAGCAGGGCCGACGAGCCGGCCGAGCTCGGGAACGACCCGTCCTCGGGGATGAAGAGCCTGGCGCCTTCGAGCACGGCCAGGTCCTTGGGCTTTAAGAAACGGGCGGCCCGCTCCATGAACTCCGCCCGCGGCATGGGGGGCGGAGCGTCGCGCCGGAGCGACGGGAGGCTGGCCGAAAAGTAGTAGTAGCTGGCCATGGCCTTACTTGGCCGCCTCGGCCACGACGGCGGCCAGCTGCGCGTTCAGGTACGCGCCGAGCATGCCGGCCACGGCCTCGGCCGTGAAATCATAGTAGGCGGCCCCGTCCTTCTCGGCGATGCGGAAGCCGGCCTTGGCGCCGGACAGGGGCTTAAGCTCCACGCCCTTCTTAAGAGCGGCGGCCAGCTTATCTTTAAAGAAGGCCTCGACGGCCGCGAGATCCTTCTGGGGGACGAGCACCGAGAGCTGGTCGGAACCGGACTTGGCCCAGGCCTCGAGCACGCCGGGCAGCGCCTTCATTATGGTGTCGGCGTCATAGGCGGCCTCCGCCTCGGCGCGCACGATGGCCGCCAGGACCTTTTCGATCTCGCCGCGGAAGGCGAGCACCAGGTCGCGGGAGGCCTGTTTGAGCGAAGCTTTTCCCGACTCCTCCATGCGGGCGACGTCGGCCTTGGCCTTCTCTACGATGGCCTTAGCCTCTTTGCGCGCCTCTTCGACGATGCGCGCGCGCTCCTCTTCGGCCTTGGCGCGGATCTTAGCCGCGTCCGCCTCGGCGCTCTCAACGCCGTCGCGCTTAATCTTGTCCAGCAGTTCCTGCACTCGAATATCCATGGCTCCCTCTTTCGGCTGCGAGTATGGTCAAACGGACGATTAATCGCCCGAGCGTAGGTACGTGTTCACTTTAGACAGCTTGCGCGCCAGGAAGAGCTCGACGGCCTGAGGCTCCTCGCCCGAGGCCAAGAGTCCACGCGCCTTAAAGATCAGATCTTCCTCAAGGTCTTCTACCGATTTATAGACGGCTTCGTCAAGGCCGTCAACAATTTCTATTATTTTATCGATAAGACGTATCTCATGTTTAAGGAGCGCGTCGTTCTCTTTGAAGACGTAGGGCGTTATCTCGTCGCTCTGGAGCCGAGCGACGCAGCGCTCGTCGATGAGCCCCAAGTCGTCTTTGAGATCCTCGAGCTCGGCCTTGAGCAGGCGCAGATAGAGCTTAACCTTGGCTGCCATGGCTCCTCCCTCGAGTTTCCAGTATCGTTTTATATCGGGGTCTTTGCAAGGCCGGGCTCGGCTTGAACGAAGGCGCGGGGCCTAGGCCGGGCCGCCTTCGGCCGCCCCCTCGCCGGGCTCGAGAGCCGGCAGCTCGATCGTGAGGGTCGTACCCGCGCCGAGCTCGGAGCGTAGGAACGCGCGCCCGCCGTGCTGCTTGGCGATGTGCTTGATCATGGCCAGGCCCAAACCCGTGCCCTGTCCGTTCGGCTTGGAGCTAAAGAAAGGCTCGAAGGCGCGGCCCAGGGCCTCGGCGGACATGCCCACGCCGTCGTCCGAGACGGCGACCGCCCAGCACGCCGTACCGTCGTCGAAGGCCCCGCGGCGGAGCGATACGCCTACGGTCCCGCCGGACGCCTGCCCCGCCGGCCGCATCGTCGTGACGGCGTCGCGCGCGTTCAAGAAGGCGTTCAAGAAGACCTGGATGAGGCGAACGCGATCGCCCCGTATCATGGCCGGGCCGGAGGCCGTCAGCCAGCGGTAACGCGCGTCGGGCGGCGAGCTCCGCCGCGCCATGGCCAGGGCCTCCTCGATCACCGGCCCCAGCTCCAGCGGGCGCAGCTCGCCCTCGGGCGCCCGGCCGAAGTCGAGCATGGAGCGGAGCTGGGCCGCCGCGGACTTGGCCGCGCGCTCCACCCCGGCCGCGGCCGCGCGCAGGGTCAGCGGGTCCGGGTCGCCCTCGAGCTCGGCGGACAGGAGCGATGCCGAGCCGAGCACCGCGCCCAGGGCGTTGTTCATGTCGTGCGCCATGCCGGCCGCGATCGCGCCGGCGATCTCCCGTTTCTGGACCCGCCTGAGCTCCGCCTCGCGCTCCTCGATCGCCCGGGCCATATGCTCGGCGGCCCGCGCTATGGCCCCGAACTCGTCCCGCCATTCTACGGGGAACTCGTAGGCCGCGCCCGAGTCGGCGCCGGCGAAGGCCGCGCCGAGCTCCTCTACGCGCCGCCCCACCAGCGAGCGGCCGAAGGCCTGCGCCAAGAAGAAGAACAGCAGGCCGCTCAGGACCAGGCCGGCGGCCATGAAGGACAGGATAGATCGGAGCGGGGCGAAGTACTCGTCCTCGTAGAGCCCCGCCGCTAGGACGAGATCCCAGGGCTCGAAATCCCGCATGATCGTGATCTTCTTGCGCTCGCCGGGGTCGCCTTCGTTGAACCACTGGTAATCGTAACGGAGGTAGGGCTCGGGGAGCTTCGCGTCGCGGCGGCCGGCTAGGCGGCTGATATTCAGGCCGACCTCCTCGCCGCCCGAGTTGGTGACCTCCGCGACGTCTACCATGGTCAGGGTCGGGTGGAAAAGCTCGTAGACGCCGCCCAAGGCCTCGTCGCGCCCGCGGGAGATGGCGAAGACGTAGCCGGAACTGCGTATGCGTACCGCCGCGCCCGCGATGTCGTAGCGCAGCCGCAGGGCGCGCGGGCCGTTTACGACCGCGGCCTGGGCCTTCAGGTCCATGGCCTCGAAGCCCTGCTTAACGTGCAGGACGGCGAGGAAATCGTCCAGGTAGGCCCGGCCGCCCTCCAGGCGCACGGGGAAGCGCTCGGGGACGCCGTAGGGAGCGGGCGAGCCGAGCGGCCGGTAGCGCGCGAGCCCCTCGAAGAAGCGCTCGGCCTCGGCTTCGTCGTCGGCGTCTATGGAGAATTCGACGAGATCCCCCAGGAAAAGCCGCCGGATGAATGACAGGGCCCGCTGCTCGCTCATCACGCCGATGTCGACCAGGCTACGGTACTCCTTGACGATGGAATGGGCCCCCTCGAGCGCGTCGATGATCTGGGCGAAGGCCGCGCTCTCGAACGAGTAGCGCATCAAGAAGAGGGAGCCGCCGCCAATGAGCATGATAGGCAGCACCGCGCTGAACGCGACGAGGAGGCTGATCCTCGTGGAAACCGAGCGGATGCCGCCTAGGAACGACCTTCGGGCGGCCTTGCTTGTAGAGGCCATGCCGCAAGTATAGGCGGCCGTCCGCGTCGAAGTAAAGCCGAACTCGATCGGGCGGCCGCCCTCCGCCGCGTCGAGCTTGTCCATACTCGGAACAGATAGTAGAGTAAGGCCATGGGAACCCTCAATCCGGCCCGCGCCGCCGACGACCGAACGCCGAGAGGCACCGCCTCCGCCGCCTACCCCCTCATAGCCGCGGAGAAATTCGAGGCCGCCCTCTCGCGCGTGTCGCGCGTGCATGAGCGCTTTAGCCGGGAGCTCGGGTCCATGGCCGAGTCGCTGGCCGCCGAGGCCGCCTTGGCCGACGACTGCGCCGAGCTGGCCTCGAAGCTGCCCGGCGGCATCGAGGACATAGGCGAGGCGGCCCGCGATATCGAGCGCGCCTTGGGCGCCGTCGAGGCCTCCGTCGAAGCCGGCCGCGCCGGCCTCGAGGGCGTGGTGCAGGGCGTCAGGGAGCGGATCGCCGAGCTCGAGGGGCGGACGGCCGCCATGCGGGACATAAGCGGATACGGCGCCCGCGTCGCCGAGGGCGCGGGGCGGGTGGCCGAGATCGCGGACGAGAACCGCCTGATCGCGATCAACGCCTCGGTCAGCGCGAGCAAGGCCGGCGACCGGGTCAAGGGCTTCAAGGTCATCGCGTCCGAGATATCGCGGCTGTCGGGGGCCATGGCCGCCCGCGTCCCCGAGGTCATCCGCGCCTCGTCCCAGGTGGGCTCGCGGATGGAGCAGATCATGGCGGGCATGGACGGGAGCATCGCCGGCGCCCGCCGCGCCCTGGGCGCGATCGACGAGGCCTTCGCCCGCCTGGATACCATCGGCGGGGCGCTGCGCGAGGCCGCCGACGGCGCCGTCGCCATGCTCGCTGAGAGCGGGTCGCTGGCCGAGGGCGGGCGCGCCATAGACGCGGCGCTCGGGTCCATGCGCGAGGCGATAGCCCGCACGCGCGACGGCGCCGCAGCGCTGAGCTCCCAGATGGGCGGGCAAGGGGGGGCGATCGGGCGCCTGGCTGAGCGCATGCCGGGGCTCGTCGACCTGACCCGGGCGATCGAGGCGGCGGCCGGCGCCGAGCCGCCCAAGGTCCTGCGCCTGAACGAGATCGGCCTGGACCGCTACGACCCGGCGCTTACGCGCATGATACGCGAGATCCATTACACCAGCTACAGCTGCATACGGCTCCTGCGCTACTCGAGCGAGAAGAAGATCGTCCCCTACCTCGCCGAGACCTGGTTCCTGCATCCCGACGGCAGGACCTGGGAATTCGCCCTGCGCCGCGACGCGCGCTTCTCCGACGGGAGCCCCGTCGGCTCGGCCGACGTGCGCTTCTCGTTCGAGCGCCTGCTCAACCCCGCCATCGGCTCGCCCTACGCCCAGCTCTTCTCCATCATCGAGGGCGCCGACGAGTACCGCGAAGGTAAAAAAAGCTCGGTGGGCGGCATCGAGACTCCCGACGCCCATACGGTCCGCTTCCGCCTGCGCGAGCCGAACAACTTCTTCCTGAGCCTCCTCGCCCTAGGCTACTCCGCCGTCATCAAGGCCGACCCGGCCTACGCGTCCAGGCCCTTGGCCAAGGAGGAGCTCGTCTCGGCCGGGCCCTTCGCGCAGGCGCCGGACCCCGAGCCCGGCGTCGACCGGCTGGTGGCCAATCCGCACTTCGTCAACGGCCGTCCCTTCATCGACGAGATCCGCATCCGGCGGACCGACGCCCCGCCGCTCGACGAGCTCTTGGCCGGCCGCGTCGACCTCGTCTATAACCTGACCGCCGCCGCGAAGCGAAGCCTGGAGGCGGGCGGCTTCGACGGCGGCTTTACCCCGTACACCTCGCGCTATTGCTACGGACTCGTTACGAATTTTTCACGCCCCTCCCTACTCGCCCGCTCGGCCGAGCTTAGGCTCGCCGTCTCCATGGGCTTGGACAAGGAGGGCGTCATAGGCGATATACTGCAGGGGGCCGGCGTACGGGCCGATTGCGTCATCCCCTCGTCGCTCATCGACATAGGCGGAAAGCCCTTCGTGCCCTACGAGCCCTCGGAGGCCAAGCGCAGGGTCGAGGCCCTCGGCGCGGCCGCCGCCCCGCCTATTAAGATCGCGATCCGCGAGTATCCCACGATCGCGGGGCTCGACCGGCTCGGCGCGGCGCTCGTCGCCTGCTTCGATCGCCTCGGCCTAAAGATTACGGTGGACTATCACCCGCTATCCAAGCCCATAGGGAGCTACCGCGACGAATACGACCTCATCTTCATAGGCTTCTTGCCGGAGATAGACCTCTATTCCGCCGTCGAACCCTTCATCAACCCCGAAGGCGGCGACAACTACTTCGGCTACGCCAACCCGGCGCTCTTTAAGGAGCTGGACGCGACGAGGGGGGTTAAGGACGAAGGCGAGCGGCGCGCCCGCTTCGTGCGCATCCTTAAGACCTTGACCCAAGACGCCTTCATGATCCCCATCTTCTTCCAGCAGGTATACTGCGCCTTCCGGCGCGGCGTGCGCGGCGTCTACGTCAGCGCGGAAGAGACCGTCATGCCCGAGATTCTATTTATAGCCCCCGACGCCTCCCCCGGCCTTCCGGGCGGCGCCGCGCCGGGCGACGCGCCGGGCGATGCGCCGAGCGACGCGAGGGGAGCCGGCGGACGCGGCGGGGCGCTCGACGAATACGCCGCCGCCGTCGGCTCCCTGGAGCGCGAGTCCAAGACGGTGCTCGACGGCTCACGCGCCCTGATCGGACGCTCGGCCTCGATAGAGGCGGACGTAGACGGCCAGCGCCCGGCCGTGGAGCGGGCGAACGGGCTCTTCTCCGACTTCTCCGGCGGGGCCGAGCGCGTCGAAGCCGGCGCCGCCGGGCTCGACGCGCGCATCGTCAAGAGCTCCGCCGAGGCGTCCACGGCCGCGGACGCGGCCAAGTCGGTAGGCGCGGGCCTCGTCGACCTGGGCGCGGCCTTGACGGCCACGACCAAAAGCCTGGCCTCCGTGCTGGCGGAGGTCGAGGGCATGCTCGAGACCCTGGGCGCCATCCGCTCCTCCAACGAGTTCATCTCGTCGATCGCGGTAAACGCCGCCATCATCGCGGCCAAGAGCGACGGCGGCACCGGCGAGCTCCGTAAGGTGAGCCAGTCCATCGCGGCCCAGGCGACGCGCAACACCGAGCATACCGAGCGCCTGGCCAAGACCGTAGAGGAGATGCGCGAAGCGGTCCTGTCCCACAAGGATTACTTAACGAAGACGATCGAGGGCCTCGAGCGCTCGGCGACCGGGGCCGCCGCCGCCGAGGCGGCCATGGCCAAGGCCCTGCCGCTCCTGGGGAAAGTCTCCGAAGGCGGCGAACGGGCCGCCCGGGCCACCGCCGGGCTGGGCCGCCTCGTCGACGAGGAGCGCCGCGCCCTATCGGCCATCACGGCCAAGGCGGACGCCTTGAGCCAGGCCGCCGAGACCCTGCGCTTCGGCATGGACCTGGAGCGAGCCGTGGCCGACATCCTCGCGGACGTCGGCGTCATCAACCGCGACGTCCTGGACTTCAGCGCGGGGCGTTAGGCGGCTCGGCGCGCAGGGCTCCGCGCGCTTGTCAAAGCGCCTTCCCCGGGCGTATGATCGGGAGATGTCCAAGGAAGGAGGCCGCCATGCGTAAAGCGAACGGCTATTCCATCCATGACCCGCGGCCCGCGCTCTAGCCGGCGCCGCTTTCGTAATATAGGCGACCGGCTTGCCGTCCCTATGGCTAGCCGGTCGCGGTTTTTTGGGGGCCGCCACGAGTAGCCGTTCGGCCACGGCGCACGAGACGCGGCCCCCGCCGCGAGCCTCCTCGTCGCCCCGGCGGGGCGGCTCCGGGGTCTCGCGGCCCCCTTTAGGCCTCTTCTTCTATACGTTGACACCGATACATTACCACCGGCAACATGAACGCGTGAACGAGAAACGCAAAAATGCCGAGTAACAATATCATGACGCTCTTCGTCGCATGCGCGCACTGCCTGGGCGCCGCCGTATCCGCGGAGGCTGAAACCCAGGCCGCAGGACAATTCCCCGCCCTAGACGCCGCGATCGTCGCCCGGATGCGCAAGCACGGGCTTCCGGGCCTATCGCTCGCGCTCGTCGCGCAGGTCCGCCGTTACATACCCTGGTTCGCCGTCGGCGACGAGGCGGCCTCCGACGCCATAACGACCAGGCACTTGATCCTTCACGCAAGCGGCCTGTCCGACGCGGGCTTCCCCCTCGTGCTACCCGACGAAGCCCCGCTCGAGAACGCCGTGCGCTCGCTCCGCGCGGCCAGGCCGACCGCGCCCGTAGGCGCGCGGCACCGGTATTTTTACCTTGGCTATACCGTCCTAGCCTACCTCATCGAGCTCGTAAGCGGGCAGTCCTATGCCGATTACCTACGCGATCACATCCTCACGCCCCTAAGTATGCTCGACACCACGGCGAGCCCGGAGGAAGCCGTAGGCCTAAGCCCAAGGCTATTCGCGCTTATTCGGCTTCGACATACCCATGCGGCAGAAGGCGCCTGCCTACGCCGTCGGCGCCGGCTATATCGTCTCGACCCTCGAGGACATGGCCCGCTACGCGAGCGCCATGCTCAGCGGCGCCGAAGGGCTCGTCTCGGCCGATACGGCGCGCGTGATCTTCACGCCCGGATCCGGGGCTTACGGCTTCGGCTGGCATATCTACGACGGAGGCGCGACCGTGCTGCACGGCGGCGCCAACGAGACCTTCAGAACCGACCTGAGGCTCTATCCGCGGGAGGGCCGGGCCTTCGTCATGCTCGTCAATCAAGGGCACCAAATCGACCACTTCATATCCGCGGTCCATGCGGCCCCGCGCGGCGGCCATGAGTCGCGCGAAGCTCGCGCTGGACGTAGCCCTCTCGTTCGCGATCCCGACGGCCATCACGGCCTTCGTCATCGTACGAGTCAAGGGCTTCTACGGCTAGCGCTTTAATCTCCGGCCAACCCTGGCCATGCTGCCCTCGGTGATGCCCGACGTCTTCATCGTAATGCTACTCGGCGCCGTCCCCGATTACGTCCAAGGCGTGGCCAAGCTGACCATGACGGCGAGCTTGGCGCGCAGCGTAAAGGCGGGTCTGAGCGAAAAGCTCCACCCATAGCTCGGTCAAGCGGCTTAGAGCGACGGCCGGTCGCCCTCGGGCGCCGGCTCGCCGGCCAGCTCCAGGATGGCCTGCGCCACCTGGTACACGTGGCGGTTCACGCGGTGCAGGTGGTTTAGGAGTTCCATATGGATCTCGGTCGTCTCTATGGAGGTCTGCACGCCGGCGTTCAGCCGCGTGAAATGCTTGCGGCGGAGCTCCTTCTGCAGCTCCCAGGAGGCCTCGGCGTCGGCCAGCACCGCCCGGGCCGCGTCGGCGTCCTCGTCGTCGAAGGCCTTCATGACCGCCTTGAAATTCGCCGTCACCACGGCGGCCAGCTCTTGGATGTCCGACAAGCCTTCGTCGGACAGCTTTAAATCGCTGCCGATCAGCTTCTTCGCGCGGTCGCGGATATTGCCGTCTATCACGTCCGCCAGGTTCTCCAGCTCGCTCGAGATGAAGAGGTAGGCCACCTGACGCCGGCCGTCGGACTCGGAGAGCGGGGTCCTGGCCACCTTGGTCAAGTAGCGTACGATCTCCGTGCGGAGCGTGTCGATCTGCCGGTCCTCGCCGCGTATCGCCTTGCCGTCCCCGGGCTTCCAGGTAGAGAACATCCGGACGCCGGCGTCGAGCATGTGCTCGATGATGGGCTGCATGCGGAGGATCTCCTTCTTGACCTGGAACAGCGCGACCGAAGGTTCCGATAGCATGGCCTCGTTCAGGTAGGCCGGCCCGAAGCTCTCCTTGGGCGGCTCGGGCGGCATGAGCCGGTCGAAGCCCTTCACGATCAGGGGCAGGAGCGGGAAGACGAGCATATGGTTCAAGACGGGCATGAGGGTATGCGCCATGGCTATCTCGCGCGGCAGGTTCAGCTGCCCGCCGGAGAAGAAGGCCGAGAGCTCCCTAGCCATGAAGAGATAGAGCCGATCGCCGCCGAACGGGATCGTCAGCAAGGCGTAGGCTACGGCCACGCCCATGGTCTGGAAGACCACGTGGATATAGGCGCAGCGCTTGGCCTCGCGGTTCAGGCTCATGCTGCCTATTATCGCGGTGACGCAGGTGCCGATGGAGGCGCCTAGGTTGATCGGCACCGCCTGGGCCAGGTTGATCGTCCCCGAGATGGCCATGGCGATCACCAGGCCCGTGGTCGCCCCGGACGACTGCACCACCATGGTGAACGCCAAGCCGACGAGGATGCCCAAGATCGGCGTCTCCACCGAGGCCATGAGGCTTAGGAAGGCCGCCGAGCTCCGTAGCGGCTCCATCGAGCGGGACATCAGGTCCATGCCCAGGAAGAGGAGGCCGAAGCCGAGCACCGCGTTGGCCGCCGACTTATGCCGCTTCTTGGAGGCCAGAAGATAGGCGAAGAAGCCCAAGGCCACGAAGAGCGTGGCCAGGCGCGTGATCTTGGGGAAGGCGAAGAGCTGGCCCAGGAAGGTCGATCCCAGCTCCGCGCCCAGGGTGACCGCCAGGCTCTGCTGGAAGGTCATGAGCCCGGCCCCCACGAGTACCGCCTCCAGCACGGTAGTGGCGGAGGATGACTGGTTGACGATGGTCACGCCCAGGCCCGTGAGATAGCCGCGGGGCTTGGTCTTGGTGAGCTCGATAAGGAGGCTCTTCAGGCGGTTCCCCGCCAAGGCGGTGAGATTGTTGTTCATCATCACCATGCCGAAGAGGAAGACGCCTAAGCCGCCTAAGAGATCGAACGCGTTGTAGATAGACACGATGCCGTCTCCTCCGGGCCTCCCGAGCCCCGCCCGCCCGAGCCCCGCCCGCGGGCGGGGCGCCAGGCCCCTAGCTCAGTATGGCCGACTGCCTATCGTCGGTCGGCGCGCCGCCTATGGTCGCCCGTATGGTCGCGATGCCCTGCGCCTCGAAGGCGTCGGCTACGCGGTCCTGGAGCTCCTTGCCCGGGGTCAGGGCGACCATATAGCCGCCGCGCCCGCCGCCGGTCACCTTGGAGCCGTAGGCGCCCAAGGACTCGGCCAGCTCGCAGAGCCGCACGAGCTCGGGGTGCGATAGCCCCATGTCGATCAGTATACGATGGTTTTCGCTCATGATGCGGCCCGTCTCGCGCAGGTCCTCCTTGGCCAGGGCCTCGCCGAGGCCGCGGACCTGGGCGCGGATGGCGTCCAGGCGGCCGTTAAAGAGCGCCGGGTCGGCCTTCTCCTGCTCCATAAGGAAGCCGCGGAGCGAGGCGGTGTTCGAGGTGACGCCGCTGTTGCCCAGGACTATCTCGACGGGCTGGGACAGGCGTACGCGCTCGAACTGCTTGACCCCGTCCTTGATCCGGTAGCTGATGACCCCGCCGAAGGTGGAGACCGTGTTGTCCACGCCGCTGGGGAGCCCGTGGTAGCCGAACTCGCCCTCCCAGGCGACGCGGTTGATATCCACGATGTCCATGCCCAGGCCGAATTCCTCGTTACAGGCGCGGGCGAAGGACACGCAGATGGCGGCGCTGGCGCCGACCCCGCTGCCGGCCAACAGGTCGCCGCCTACGGTGATATGGATGGGCGTCTTCCGTAGGTCCAGGCCCATGACCTCTACCATGCGGTCGAAGGAGACCTTGCAGTCATGCTCCTTCTCCTTCTTATAGCCGGGGACCTCGATCCGCCGGTCGTCCAGGGTCCAACCCGAGCCCGATGCCCGCCGTTCGACCGTGCACTCGGTCTGGAAGGGGATGGCCGCGAGTATGGCCGGAATTTCCCAGAGCACGAACTGGTCGCCTATCAAGATCGTCTTGCCGAAGCCCTTACCCTTACCCATAGCTCGCCATCCTTTCCAGTAAAACCTTCTCTATGCGTTCGATCAATTCTCGCTCCTGGCCTATCCTGACGGTCGTGGCCGCCGACAGCCCGTGGCACGCGTCCACGAAGCCGCCGAGCTCCTCGGTCGCCCGGGGCAGGAAACTATCCAAACCGGGCATGCGCCCGGCCCTGATGCGCTCCGTCAGCCCCTTGGATACCCGCATCGATATCTTCGTACTCCCGAAGGCGATCGGCCCGAAGCCGGGCACCTCGTCGGGGATGCGCTGGAAGCCCGCCAGGTACTTCTCGCCGTCCAAGAGGGGTGAATCCTTGATCATGGTACAGAACACGCCGACCATCTTGATGCCCATGGGCCGAAAGCGCTCTTCGAGGTCGAACCACTGCAGATGGGGCGTAGTTATAAGACGTTCCTTGAGCCCGGCGATCTCCTCGGCGAAGATCCTATCGCGCGTCGCCTGCAGGCCGTCGACGTAACGTTCGGCCTCGGCGTCCAGGCCCGCCAGGCATATGCCTATGCCCCGATCGGGGCCGCCGTCGTAGTAGCCCACCCCGCCGGCGGTATCTAAGGCGGTGCACAGGCGCCCGGCCTCATAGTCCCAGCCGCCTAGGCGTATCGTGTAGGCCTCCCCGCCTTCGCGCGCCTCGGACCGCATGCGGCCCGCCCGCGCGGCCTTCTCCGCCACCGAGCGGTTCACGCCCGCCAAGGCGCCGTCCACGAAGAACCCGTCGCCTATGGCGCCGAGCGCGCCCAGATGGGCCAGGTCGTCGGCCTTGAGCCCACGGCTGCCTAAGAGCGTCTCGGCGAAGAGGTAGCAGGTCGCCGAGGCGGATATGTCGCGGTCGCCCTTCAGGCCGAAGAGTTCGCCGTCCAGGTTCAGGACCGTAGGGTCGTTCGAGGGCAGGGCCGGATGGTGGTCTAGGATGACGACCAGGTTGCGGCCGCGGTTCATCGCGGCGATGAGCGGGGCGATGCGCCCGGCGAAGTCGGCGAACACCACGATGCGCCCCGACTCGGCGAAGATGCGCTCGAGCACCTGGGGGTAGGGCTTCTCCAGTGAAAATCGGCTAACTTTAAAGCCGCAACGCTCGAAGGCCGTCATGGTCACGGCGCCGGAGCTCAGGCCGTCGGCGTCATTATGGTGAACGAGTATAAGGTCGCGGCCGCCGTGGGCGTCGATGGCCCTTACGGCCCCCTCCATGGCGGCTAAAAGATTCTCTAACATAGAAGACTCCATTACTGATGCAGGGCGAACACGCAGAATGTTCGCTTTCGATCACTATAACACCGTTTTTTGATAACTTACAAGCATAAAAAAAACAGTGTTGCGCGCCAGGCAAAAAGCGGCATACTATAAAACCATGAATGATACCGATCATGCGCTCCAGGCAGACGCCCAGGCCGCTCGCCATAAACGCATTATAGAACTGATACAGCGCGACGGCTACGTACGCGTCTTCGACCTCTCCAAGCTCCTCGACGTCTCCGAGATCACCATACGCCGCGACCTCGCCCTGATGGAGAAGGAACAGCTCCTGGAGCGGACCCACGGCGGCGCCATCTCCACCACGCGCATATATAAAGAGACCAAGTATAGCAAGCGCTCCGACCTGCACCGGGAGAACAAGGACGCGATCGCCCGCCGCGCCGCCGAGCTGATCCAGGACGGCGACACGGTCTTCATCAACGGCGGCTCCACCACCTTCCACGTCTTCAGGTACATCGCCCGCGCGAACCTCAAGATCGTGACGATAAACGCCGGATGCATAGGCCAGGTCATGAATCCGGAGGTCGAGCTCATACTGGCCGGCGGACAGTACTATCCCGAATCCAACTCCTTCTACGGCGGCTTTACGACCGGCATCCTGAGCCAGATCAACGCTAGCAAGGCCATACTCGGCGTCCACGGCATCAGCTGCCGCTACGGCCTCACTACGCCCATGCAATACGCCGCCGAGGCTACCAGGCTCATGATCGAGAGGACCCGCGGCGAAGTTATCGTGGTCGCCGACCATACCAAGATCGGCGTCGTCTCCGACTACGTCACCGTCACCGCCGACCGCATCAATACCCTAGTCACCGACTGGCTACCCGAGCAGGACTACAGCAAGGACTTCGAGAGCCTCGGCATCCGGGTAATCCAGACCAACCCCAGGCAATGATCGCAATCGAAACTGCCGAAACTTTTATTTGACAGAGCCCTGAATCAAGGTTAGTCTCAGGCTCAGTGATCGTTTTCGATCACGGCAACTTGCTCTACCTCAGGTAGCGGCAGCTAGGTGCCAGGAACCGAACTTAAGGAGAGGTCTATGATGAGAAAAGGAACGGCGATCGCGATCAGTATCATGCTGCTGGCTTCCGCGGCCGTCTTAAGCTCCTGCCAGAAGAAAGAAACGGTCGCCGACGATTACAAACTCGTCCTACGGCTCAGCCACGTCTTCAACCCCGCCGAGCAGCTGGCCAAGTCCATGGACACGGTCGCCGCCCGCATCCTGGAGAGGACCGGCGGCGCCGTCGAGATCCAGGTCTTCCCGCAGGCCCAGCTCCCCGCCTATAAAGAAGGCGTCGAGCAGGTCGTCCGCGGCGCCGACTTCATCTCCGTCGAGGACCCGTCCTTCATCGGCGACTACGTGCCCGACTTCAAGGCCCTCTACGCCCCCATGATGTACCGTAGCTTCGACGAGTACGTCGCCCTCACCAAGCGCCCCATCGTGCAGAAGATGATCGCCGACGCCGAGAAGCAGGGCATCAAGATCCTGGCCCTGGACTATATCTACGGCTTCCGCAACCTGATCACCAAGAAGGTGATCACCACCCCCGCCGACTTGAGCGGCCAGAAGATCCGCGTCCCCGCCTCCAAGTCCTACATCGACACCCTGAGCGCCATGGGCGCCCTGGCGACCCCGCTCCCCTGGGGCGAGACCCTCGCCGCGGTCAAGCAGGGCGTGGTCGACGGCCTCGAAGGCTCCGAGTTCACCAACCACGGCAACAAGGTGTACGAGACCGGCGCCCTGAACGTGGCCAACACCCGCCACATCCTGGGCACCTGCGGCGTGTACATCTCCACCAAGGTCTGGGACTCCATCCCGGCCAAGTACCGCACCATCGTCGAGGAGGAGTTCGTCAAGGGCGCCATAGAAGGAACCAAGATCCTGAGCGACGGCCACGCCAATACGGTCAAGGAGCTCGAGTCCTTCGGCGTCAAGTTCAACGAGGTCGACGGCGCCGCCTTCCGCGAGGCGCTCGCCCCGCTCTACGCCGAGCAGCCCGGCATGACCCCCGGCGTCTTTACCTCGATCTTTAAAGAACTGGACTCGATGCGCAAATAAGGGCCGTGCCCGAGCCGCGCGGGCCCCGTGCCCGCGCGCTTTTTTTTAATCTAACCGGGAGGGACGATGCGCAAATTCGTCAAGCTCGTGCTCGGCAACTTCGAGGTGGCGCTCAGCGCGGCCTTCCTCATGGTCACCGTGCTCGTCGTCATCATCAACGTCATACTCCGCTACGGATTCAAGGGCGGGCTCTTCTGGGTAGAGGAAGTAGCCACCGCGTCTTTCATCTGGAGCGTCTTCGTGGGCGGCGCGGCCGCCTACCGGCACAAGATGCACATCGGCATCGACCTGATCACCAGCCTCTTCCCCGAACGGATCAGGGAGCTCATCTCTATCGTCATCAATCTCTTAATGGTCGTCATCAACGGCTATATCGTCTACCTAAGCTTCCTGTTCATCCAGGCCAACCGCCTGAAGCGCACGCCCGTGCTGGACGTGCCGGCGATATACGTCAACGCCGCCATTACCGTCGGCTTTAGCCTCATGACCGTGCACGCCGCGCGCTTCCTCGTCGCCGAGGCCAAGCTGTTCTTCGGCGCCCGCCGAACGGCGCGAGGAGCCGTCCGATGACCGTATTCCCCATCGTCGTCGTCATGATCCTGTACTTCTCGAGCATACCCATCGCCTTCGCCCTCTTAGCGGCCGCCATGGCGTACTTCACCTTCGGCAACGTCGGCTCGCCGCCGGACCTCGTGCTCCAGCGCTTCATCACCGCCGCCTCGTCCTTCCCCCTCCTGGCCGTGCCCTTCTTCATCATGGTCGGCGAGGTCATGAACTACTCGGGCATCAGCTCCAGCCTGATGAAGTTCGCCGACGTCCTGACCGGCCACATGAAGGGCGGCCTGGCCCAGGTCAACGTCGTCTTAAGCACCCTCATGGGCGGCATCTCCGGCTCGGCCAATGCCGACGCCGCCATGCAGTCCAAGATCCTGGTGCCGGAGATGGAGAAGCGCGGCTACGGCCGGGCCTTCTCGGCGGCCATCACCGCCGCCTCCTCCGCCATCGCGCCCGTAATACCGCCGGGCATCAACCTGATCATCTACGCGCTCATCGCGCAGGTCTCGGTCGCCAAGATGTTCATAGGCGGCTACGTCCCCGGCCTCCTCATGTGCTTCGCGCTCATGATCGCGGTCAGGATCATCGCCGGTCGGCGCAAGTACCAACCCGTGCGGACCAAGATGTCCTCGCCCAAGGAGATACTCAAGCAGGCCCGCGAATCCGTCTGGGCCCTGCTCCTACCCTTCGGCATCATCTTAGGCATACGCTTCGGCGTCTTTACCCCCACCGAGGCCGGCGCCGTGGCGGTCCTCTTCTGCACCCTGGTAGGCGTCTTCGTCTATAAGCAGCTTAAGTGGGAGCACCTGCCGATCATCCTGAAGAATACCGTCTACTCCACGAGCTCGGTCATGCTCATCATCGTGGCGGCCTCGGTCTTCGGCCAGTACATGAGCTGGGAGCGCATCCCGCACCACCTGACCAACGCCCTCATGAACTTCTCGGGCTCGCCCTGGATGATGCTGGTCGTGGTCAACGCCTTCCTGCTCTTCCTAGGCATGTTCTTGGAAGGCGGCGCGGTGCTGATCATCGTGGCCCCGCTCCTGGTCCCCGTGATGCGGACCATAGGCGTAGACCTCGTGCATTTCGGCTTGATCATCATCGTCAACATCATGATCGGCGGCATCACCCCGCCCTTCGGCTCCATGATGTTCACCACCTGCACCATTACCGACGTTAAGATAGGCGACTTCGTCAAGGAAGTCTGGCCCTTCATCCTGGCCCTGCTCCTCGTGCTGATCGTCGTGACCTACATGCCGGCGATCATCATGTTCCTACCGAACCTGGTCTAGGCCTTGGGCCTGCGTCCCCCGCCGGGCTCGTAGGGCTCAGGCGGAGGACGCTTCAGGTCGGGGCGCGCCACGCGAGCCCGCTACGGCGGGAGCGTCCAGACGCGCGCCCCGGGCCGGGCTTCCGCCGCGGCCGGCGCGGGAGCGGCCCCGCCG
>ERZ1066115.59-NODE-59-length-41386-cov-25.430403_pt1 | contig 41386 bp, 71 predicted proteins | sample MGYA00382762_ERZ1066115 | MGnify/ENA primary metagenome ERZ1066115 (study PRJEB33369, sample SAMEA5778345) | biofilm metagenome | biome: Industrial cooling water; feature: Water cooling tower basin; material: Biofilm | place: United Arab Emirates | collected... | reverse complement strand
CCCTTGGGCGCCCAGATGCGGCTTGCCGGGATGGGCCAGGGGCTCGATCAGCCCTACCCCAAGGCCGCGCGCTCCCTTGCCTCTTCGGCCGTCTTGGCCTTGTGGTGGGCCTTGCAGCGGGTGGCGAAGTTGGACTCATCGTCGGCACCGCCTTGCCACAGGGGCACTTGGTGGTCCACTTCCTCGCCCACGGTTACGCGGCCTTCCGCCTCGCAGTCGCAGCACAGCGGATGGGCGCGCAGCCAGCGCTCCCTGCGATCCATCCATGCCCTGCCTCGCTGGCGCGGGGTGGCATCGGGGCGTGCGCTCAGGGTCTGCAGGCCTGGCCGCAGGGTCTGCAGGGTGCTCTTGAGGGTGGAGAGCTTGGGCATGGATCAGCCCTGCCGCTCGATGACCTGAGGCTGGGCCTCAGCCAGGGCCTGGAGGCAGGCGGAGGCTTCGACCTGGGTCATGTGCTTGTGCACCGTCACGGTGACGGCCTCGTGTGGCCTGATGCGGATGTCGATGCCCGTCACGCCTTTGGGATCAATGCCCAGTGCGTCACACAGGCTCTTGCCGAGCTCATTGCCCATGATGACGGCCATGTACTTTCCTTCGTGTGTTCACCCGCCCGCCGCCTGGCACAGCGGGGAGGCCGCCGGCTGGCTCGTTTATCCACGTCGGGTGATGCCGGGGTTATGTGTCAGCCACGGGCCCGGCGATGGCCTATCCAGGTGCCCGCTTGTGCCGGCATGCCCTGACGGGCTGGGTGGGTGGCAACTGCTGCGGGTAGAGCTGGAAATGCAAAAGCCCGCCGGGCGGTGCCGAGGCGGGCTGTAGAGACACCTATCCACCCATGAGGCCCTGGCTTGCAGGGCTCAGGCGGCACGGCCGCCGGGCGAATTCACCCGCAGGGGACGCGGCTCTGCGGGCGCGGTGATGCGCGCGAGTATACACGCCATCATGCGAAATTCAAGGTGTGCGCATCATGCGGCGCATCTCTGCAGACACCTCGGCCAGCTTGCAGTCCATCGCTGTGAGGAGGCTCGCGGTGAAGGCGTGCTCTTGATCGGTGCGCCCAATGTGCTGGCGCCGGTGGCCGCTGCCGCCGCAGGGCTGACAGAGCACGCGCTTCTCCCCCCGGTGGCTGCCGCCGGTGAAGCCTCGGCCCTCGCAGTGGTGGCACAGGGGGTCGAGGAACACGTCCAGCACCTTTCCCACCAGCTTCAGCACCACGGTGTCGGGCTGCATGAAGCGCTGGCGGGTGGCCTGCTGGATGGCGAAGTGGCCCAGGGCCTCGCGGGCGGCTGGCAGGGTCTTGAGCTGGGAGAGGATCAGCAGTCGCTCGGTCTGGTTGAGCGGCCCGCGGCGCACGTCGGCCCTCACGCCGTCGAACTCCACCTGGAGCCGGTAGAGCAGCGTGCCCAGGCCCTCGGCCCAGCCGGCGGCGATCAGCACGTCCACGTCCCCGCGCGTCTCGCGCACGCGCAGGTCGCTCGACTCGATGGCGCGGCTGTAGCGCTCGGCGATGGTGGGCTTGTCTTCGGCGATCATGTCGTTTCCTTCGGGGCTTCCTGGGGCTGGTGCTTTCTTGTCCAGGCCTCGGCGAACCTCTCGCGCAGCCGGCGGGCGGCTTCGGGGCCTTCGGCTTTCTCGACGTCGGCGAGGTACTGAGCGCGGTCGTGGCGCAGGGCCAGGCTCATGAGGGTGTCGATGTGCCGCTGGCGCTGCAAGCACTCGGCCCGCCACTCAGGGCTGGCGCTGTCCACCTGGCGGCCGTCGATGAGGGTCACGCTGGGCATGGTTCCTCGCCGTGGAAAGGGTTGTTCACGTAGTCGGGCACCGGCACGCCCTTGGGCCACAGCCGGCGCTCCAGCAGTTCCTGCACGGTGTCCTGGTGGGCTTTCCACCACATCGCCTTGCGCTCGTCCTCGGTCAGCCGGGAGCCTTGGTCCAGGTCGACGTGGCACGCCGAGCACAGGCTCGCGCAGCGGTTGTCGTCGGCCTTGATGCTCTTGCCTTTGCCGTGCACGGCCCAGTTGGAGTGCGCACCGCAGACCGTGCCGTCGTCCTTCCCGCAGTTCTGGCAGGGGATCAGGCGGTAGGCCTTCATGAGGTCTGCGCTGCGCACGTAGGCGCGCTTCTCGATCCTGGGTGACTGGCCCAGCCGGAACGGCGCGGCCTGGCGCTGCAGCTTCGGAGCCGGCCGGCGCTCGGACTTCAGCAGTTCGGCGGCCTCCAGGGCCTGCACCACTTCCCGGCGCTCGCAGCCGAGGGCGCGGGCCAGGGCTCGGATCTCGCGGTCGGGGGTCATCGCGTCCATCCCCCTCGCCCGTAGATCACCACCAGCAGGCGCACGATCGTCCTGCGTTTGAAGATGTGGGCGGCGGTCATGCTGCACCTACTGTTGATCGTTTCGCGGGCGACTTGGGGGGATGAGGCTTCTTGATCTTCCGTCGCTTGCTCAGACACACCCAGCACATGTCATCGTCGTCGGTGCCGAGCCACCTGAAAATGGACCGTCTGTGCTCGTAGTTGCCACAATCGCAGCGCACCACCCACTTTGCACCCTGCTTGCCGCCCCCCTGGTTCGCTGCGTAGCCGATGATCGTCATTCGGCCTCGCCGACGCCCGGGAAGTTCGGCCAGCTCCGGCTTGTTCCTCAGCGCTTCCTGGGGAATCTTCCGTGTTGCCAGGGCCTCAGAGGAGAACACACGGTTGTCCTTGCGGATGTTTGGCGCCCACAAGTCCTCGGGCTTGGCCTTCTTGACCACCCTCATCGCCACCCGGTCGATGGGAATGTGGTTCACAAGCAGCTTCTCGATCATGCTGTAAGCTCCAGCGCCAGTTGGCGCGGGTCGGTTTCGGGTTGCGCGCTGCGTATGCGCACGGCCTTGCGCATGGGCTGGATCAGGTCGGCTAGGCGGGCGCACTTGGGGCCCCAGTGCTGGTAGCCCCGGCGCGTCAGGATCGACAGGGCTGGTCGGGTCAGGGGCTTGTGGCAGCGGGTGCAGCGCATCAGGAGGCCTCCCGCTTTGCCTGGATGGCGTCCACATCAGCGATCCGCTCGCCGATCCAGCGCACTACCGGCACAGCCCAGGAGTTGCCCAGGGCCTTGTATCGGGCGCTGTCGGATGCCCACCGCACGCGCGTCTGTCTACCCTTGAGAGGCAGAGGGACTAGCGTGTAGTCGTCCGGGAATCCCATCAGGCGCTCGCACTCGCGCGGGGTGAGGCGGCGCACTTGCATGGCGTGGTGGACGCACGTCTCCAGACCCTGATTTCGGCCGACCGGGTGCGTCACGTCTCCAGACACGTCTGGGTCTTGGCTGCCGTGGAACGCGACAGGTACCAGCGGAGTGCCGCGCCCCGTGCCGTCTTCGCTAGCGTCGAAACCTTCTCCGCGCAGGCTGTAAGGGATGAACGTCTCCGTCTCGAAGTCGTGCCGCCCCGTGCCGCCGTGCGCCGAGAGCGCCGAGGCTACGTCCCTGGGTCCGCTGGTGCGGTTCCCTCCGAAGGCCAGCAGGTGGCCAGCTCGGGCGTGGTTGACATCGCTGCCGCCGTCAGTGCTTCGAAGAGCGTCGGCGGGAGCGCCTTTCCACGCTTCTCGGCTCGGCGCAGGATGCCCCGACAGGCTCTGGCGCTCAAAAAGTACCGCTGCGGCACGTCGCCAGTCTCCAAGACATCCGACAACGAACACGCGGCGGCGGCGCTGGGCCACTCCAAAGTACTGAGCGTCCAGAACCCTGTAGGCGAACCCATACCCGAGTTGGCCCAGCATCCCGAGGAAGGTTCCAAAATCCCTTCCTCCGTTGCTCGACAGGACACCGGGGACGTTCTCCCAAACCAGCCAGCGGGGCCGATACTTTGAAGCAATGGCACCAAAGGTAAGCATGAGGTTGCCACGTGGGTCATCCAACCCCTTTCGGAGTCCGGCGACACTGAAAGATTGGCAGGGTGTTCCTCCGCACAGAAGATCGACAGTTGCATCGGGCCAGTCCTTGAACTTGGTCATGTCGCCACAGTTGGGCGTGTTGGGGTAGTGGTGGGTGAGCACGGCGCACGGGAAGGGCTCGATCTCGCTGAAGGCCACCGGCTCCCAACCGAGTGGATGCCAAGCCACCGATGCGGCCTCGATGCCAGAGCAGACGCTGAGGAATCTCATCAGGCCACCTCCTCCATCAACCCAGCCCACTCCCGGCCCAGGCTCGTCTTGGACCACCTCACGCCCCTTTTGTCGCCCTCTGAGTGCACGAACGTGATGAAGGCCCTGGCGAGGTTCTTGGTGAAGCGCTTGGACTCCACGCCGATCATCAGGAACCCGTCACCGTCGAGCGTGGGGATCATCTGCGGGGCCCGTGAGCGCCAGTCGGCCTTGAAGTCGTCGTCGTTCTTCGTGACCTCGTAGAAGGCCTGCAACAGCGCCCTCTTCCACACTTCGGGCTCGACCATCTGGCCGTGGAATGGCGCCTGCTTTGAGAGGTCGTTGAAGCACGAGTGGTACAGCTTCTCCTGCTCGCGGCTCTTTGCGGTGAAGACCTCGATGCACATGGTGTGACCGGCCAGGATCATGGCCTTGATCCACTCCCACAGCACCAGCAGCTCACGGTGGGCCTGCTGCGGGTTGCGAAGCGTGATCGACTTGCTTTCGCTCACTTCACCCCCTCCACCATCCGCACCACCTCCGGCCGGCGCCCGGTGCGGAATTGCAGCGGCTGCTTCACCACCTCGGCTCGGCCCTCCACGAAGGCGCGGCCCAGCGGTGTGATGCGGCACACCTGGTTGCGGCCGTGCCCCGTAGCCGGCTCGATCAAGCCCAGCTCACGCAGCCGCTCGACAGGCCAGTAGACGTTCGCCCGGCCCTTGATGTGCTCGGTGATCTGCGAGGACGTGGCCAGGCCGTCCAGCTCGTACAGGCGGCGGATGGCGATCTTCCAGGCGCTCACAGCACCTCCCGATCGGTCGTCATCGAGCGGATGCCGCCGAAGCCGGGCTTGAGCCGCGACTTCATGTCCTTCACCGTTGCGCTCGGCTCGCACGGCACGTTGCCGTGGTTGCGCATGGCCGGATTGGCGCGAATCTGCCGCGTGACCTTGTACCAGCTTTCCGGGGAAGCCGAGAAGTGGTGAAAGCACAGCCCACGTCGCTGCTCACCGCCGTCGTTGATGGCCGCCGCGTTCGGGCAGCCATGGGCCGCGCAGTGGTAGTTCGTGCGGACCAGCACCGGCCCGGCTTCCTCGCCGTCCGTGCGCTTCTTGCTCGCGTAGCTCATGCCTTGAACCTCTCAGCCTTGGCGAGCCAGTTGCTCCAGCTCTGCCGCCATCCCTTCACGCTTCGACGTGTGCCCTTGCCCTTGCCGTGGACCCAGTACTGGCGGAACTTCTCGGCCTCCCGCAGGATGTCGGCGGCCTTCCAGCCCAGCGCCTCGGCGTCGAGGCCCCATTGCTCAGGAAGCTCCCAGCCCTCGGCCAGCTTCGCCACGCGGTGGCCGTTGAGCACCTCCGCGTTGGCGTCCCCCAGGAAGTCGGGCGGCGGTTCGGCGCTCTTGGCCTTGGGCTTCGGAGAGGTTCGGATGTCGCCGTCGGGCGGTGTCGGCGTTTGCGCCGATCCGCCACCTACTACCGAACGAAGTGAGGTAGTACTACTGGTTCCGGTTCCGGTTCCGGTGTCGTCTCTACCAGGGTCACTCCCATGGGAGTCCCGTGGTAGTCCCGCGTCTGTCCCGTGGGACATTGCGTCCCTTCCTTCGGACATGCGGCGGCGGTATTCGGCCTTTCGAGCCTTCTCCTTGTCCTTGCGGGCCAGCATCTCCTGCACGCGCTCGACCAGGGTGTCGTGGTAAAGCCTGCCGTCGTCGGCCATCCACCAGCCCCGCATCAGGCAGGCGCGATGTTTCTGGAACGCCTTGATGGGCATGCCGATGCGAGCCGCGATCAGCTCGTCCTCGGCAGGCATGGACCCGCACGGCGTCTGCTCCCAGGCAGTCATCCACAGCATCAGCAGCCAGGGACGAACCTCTGCAGGAGCAAGCGCCCAGGTGTCAGACTGGCGGATGCGCTCATGGTCGAGCTCAAACCGCCACCCCTTGGCGCGGGTGTCCCGTGGGACAGGCGCGGGACGGGCTTGTGACACGTCACCGGCCATCAGGCTGCCTCCACCTCCCCGAGGTCGAGTTCGTGGTTCTCAGCCACGTCTCGGCGCCCGGCGGCGGCAAGCTGGACGTTCTTCACGGCCTGGCGGTAGTAGCTCGGCTTCAGCTCGATGCCGATGCCACGGCGGCCCAGGAGCACAGGGATGTAGACCTCAGAGCCAACGCCCATGAAAGGCGTCAGGACCACTTCCCCGGGGTTGCTGCGCAGCACCACGCAACGCTCGATCACGTCGAGCTGCAGCGGGTGGACGTGCTTCTCGTCTTCGCTGTCCTTGGCCTCGCGGTAGGGCAGCACGCGGTTGAACCGGATGTCATCCCACATGCAGTCGGCATACTGGCGCCAGATCCAGTGCGAAAAGCGGTTCTCTGTCTGCTTGCCAGACCACCCGCGGTAGGACAGCACGTCGGACGGCGGCTGGCGCTCGCCCGCGTATTCCAGGAGGCCCACCGGATGCTGCACCGGGATGGGGTTCTTGCCGACCTTGCGGAACAGCAGCAGGTAGTCGCCTGAAGCAATCCCGCAGTCCAGCGAGTCGGCCACGAGGGAGGCGTGCGCCAGGTTCTTCTGCATGGTGCGCAGGCGCACCTCCAGCGGCTCCTTCCAGATCATGTGCCGACCGGCATACCGAAACCCATGGGCCTCGTGCAGCTTGATGATGTCGCCCGGGAAGTCGATGTAGCTGTCGGTGCCGCTGTTGCTGCGCGGGATGTCCATGCAATGCACGGCGGTCATGCGCCCAGGAACGGTCAGGCTCGCCAGCTCGCGCACGCAGTAGCCGTACTGCTGCATGAACTGGTCGTAGTTGTCGCAGTTGGACAGGTCGCGCTCGCTGCTGCTGTAAACGTACAGACCACCAGCCCCGGAACTGGCAAACGGCGGGGAGTACACGGAAAGGTGCACACTGGCATCAGGTAACGACTGCATGACCTCGATGCAGTCGGCGTTGTAGATGGCGAACTTGTCGGTGATCAGTTGATCGAGCACAGCCACGATGGAGTCTCCTGTTGGGTTGGGAAGCGCGAAGCGCGCTCAATGGCCAGCGAAGCGTTCATCGCTGCGACCAGGTTCTCGAACATGCGCGAGGCCTGCTCGGCCTTGCGCTGCTGATTGGCCAGCACACCACGCTGGCCTTCGGTGGTGATAAGGTCCACTCGCACCGGGCGCTTTTGCCCGAAGCGCCAGAAACGGCGCACCTTCTGGTAGTAGCCCTCGAACGAATGCGAGGGGAAGTCGGTCATGTGGGCGCAGTGCTGCCAGTTCATGCCCCAGCCGGCGATCTTCTGCTTCGTGACCAGCACACGGGCCTGGCCAGCGGAGAAGGCCATCAGCTTCTCTTCCTTGGCCTCGTCGCTGTCCTTGCCTGAAACCTGGATGGCGTCGGGGATGAGCCTTTCCAAAAGGTCGCCCTCATCGTTTAGGTCACACCAGACGACAGCCGGTTGGCCGGTGCCATTGACCAGGGATGCCGCGCGCTCGCACCGCTCCTGGATGGTCCTGCGACGTTCCTCACGTTGCTCCTTGAGACCCACAGCCGGCAGCGCAAACAGCATCCCATCGGCCAGCGTGTTTGCGTCCACCAGATGCTCGTGTTCGGTCAGCGGTGGCAGCACGAACCGGGCATCATCGAAGCCCAGGTCGGAAGGCTTGCGCACCGCGCGGGCCCAGGAGCAGACCCAGCGCCAGAACGGTTCCTCTGCATGGCCCTTCAGGCGCCACTTGATGACCTCGCCACGCATGCGGCCTTGGGCACTGTTGTTCAGGTCGTTCTTGAAGAACCTGTTCAGCATGTCCATGTAGCCCAGATAGCCCAGGGCTTCGCTCGTCGTGCCCAGCTCGATGTAGTCGTTCGGCGCAGCGGTGGCAGTCGCCAGCAGGCGATACGGAAGCTGGCGCATGAACTGCGTGATTTCCGCCTTGCGCGATCCGTCGAAGCTCTTCAGGATGCTGGACTCGTCGCCGATGAAGGCCTTGAAGTCGTTGGGCGAGAACAGGTGCAGCCGTTCGTAGTTGGTGACGTGGATGCCAGATGGCTTCAGTGACCCGTCACGAGAGAGGTAGACCTCGATGCCAAACTTCTCGGCTTCGTGGGCAACCTGCAGGGCCACCGCAAGCGGCGCGGCCAGCAGCACGCGGCCATTGGTCTTCTGCACCACGTTCTGGCCCCAGACCAGCTCCATCGCGGTCTTGCCGAGCCCACAGTCCGCCAGGATCGCCGCACGCCCAGTGCGCAATGACCAATCCACCAGGAACTGCTGGAAGTCGAACAGGAAGCCCGGCATGAAGACCGGATTGAACCCGCCGCCAGTGTTGGCCTGGGACTTCTTGGCCAGGAAATCGAAGTAGTCGTTCATCAGTGCACACCTCGGATCAGATACACGGCCACCGGATGACTTCGAGTCCGCACCGCAGCAGCCTTGACGTACACCTGCGATCCATCCGGATGGGTCTTCGGCGCGATCAGCCCGGCGCGCATCAGCAGGCGCGGGGCCGAGCCCCAGGCCGCCGAGCTGGGTGGCTGCTGCTTGGCTGCGGCGCGGAACTCCTCCACGCGGAAGTCGCGCAGGCCCATCGCCACGCGCTTCGCGGCCCAGGCCCGGAACTCGGCCACCATGCGGTCGGCCCAGCTCTCGTCAATGTCGAGCGCGAGCTGCTGGCCCTCTGTCTTGCGGCGCTGGCCTTCTTGGGGGTCGAGGAGGATGGTCATGCCCCCCTCCCAACCGGCACCCAGGGCCTCACGCGCGCGCCAGTGATGGCGCAGTGCACGCACCTTTCCGACCTGACAACCAGCATGCGGCCAGGCCCGAAAGAAATGCGCTTCGGGGCCTCGACGCCGAACCGAGCGCGCCAGGCGCGGCGAAGCTCGGCCGTCGTCAGCTCGCCGAAGTCGCGCACGAGCTCAATGGCTTTCTGGGCTTCACTCATTTCAGCCTTGGTCATTGCTGCCCCCCTCTTGCCTCACCAACAGCAGCGGGTACTCGCCCTCGGCTCGGTCGTCGCATGTGGCGATTCGCTCGGCCTGTGGATCGCTTTCGATGCGGGCGTAGCGCTCGCAGTCCAAGTGGTGGTGGCAGCCCACGCCGAAGCAGGCCGGGTTCGTGGGGGTGATGGGGTGGATGGTCATGCCGCACACCTCCACAGCAGGACCAGGGCCACAGCAGCAGCCACCCAGGGGAGTGCACGGCGCGCGATGGCGGCGGTGATGAGGATGCGGGCGAGGGAGGCCCAGTAGTCGCGGGGCGGTTTCATGTCGTGGCCTCAGGCTTCTCGGTCGCCGGTGCGCTCAACTCGTCGCGGAGCATCCTCAGGCACCACTTGTCCAGCGTCGAGGCGTTCACCGTGGCCTTGAGCTGCGAGCGGTTGTGCGTGATCACAAGCTCGCCATGCTCGCCATGCTCGATGGTGGCTGATGGGAGTGTCAGTTTGTCCATGGCACGATCTTAGGCGCTTGGCAAACCGTGGTGCATGAATGTTTCCTATTACGCGTCCTAGGCACGATAGGAACAATCAAATGGACCGAGCACGCCGCTGCGCCGATGATTCACCCATCGCAACCAGCCAGACTCAAGGAGCAGCCGTGAGCACCTTCGCCGAGCGCTTCCCCTACTACATGCACCCGGACACCGCCAGCGCCCTGCTGGCCGAGTCCCGCCGCCGCCATGCCAGGCGCCGCGCCGAGCGTGCGTGGCAGTCGAGCGTGGCCCGGGCCGCGCAGTCCGTGATCCGTGCCGCGATGGGAAAGCCCGTCGCGCCGTTCTATCGTGGAGCCTGACATGGCACTCACCCTCGCCTACGACGCCGCCCAGGAGCGGCAGCACCAAGCCCGGCTCGAGGCCGGCCAGCGGCTGGCCGAGCGCACCGAGCACTGGCACCACCGCCTTAAGGCCCTGGTCGCGCTCGGCATGACCGGCGTGGAGTGCGTCGAGTTACCCTACCGCATCTGCGGGCCGACCAGCTCGAGCATCGCATTCGACAAGCTGCCCGAGGCCATCTACGACGCCTTCGACAGCGCAGTGGTGATGGGCTCGCTGATGCATGTGCTGGCCGAGAGTACCGACCCGCTGGTGGCCGAGCTTCGCATCGTCATCGCCGAGCAGATCGCCAGGGACCGGGCCACTGGCATCGCTGAGTGCGAAGCCGAGAACGGTTGAGAAGCCATGTTTGAACTCCTCGTCTTCATCCTGCTGATGCTCGCTTACGCCGTGCTGTATCGGCGGGCGGCCATCCTGCAGGAACCGGATGCCCAAGCGCTCGCCATTGATTGCGCCTCAACCCCACGCGCTGCGCCCGCTAAGGGGGTGGGTCTGCAGCGAACAGACGAACTGAGTGAATGTGATTGGGCAGGCCAGGGTGGCCTGCCCGCTTGAGGAGCCCGCCATGCTCACCCAAACGCACGAAGCCCGCGCGCACACCATCGTGCACGCCGACGGCACCACCCGCGAGCGGATGACGCTCGTGGACCCGAAGCTGGACGACCCGTCGGTCGATCTTCCGGCGCCCACTGGTGGCTTGTGGACAGAGCCGCCGCCTCATCGCGCCGCGGCCTGCTTCGAGGACGACAGCGACAGCAGCATGCGTGGTGCCGGCGTTGCCTTCGCGGCGGCCGGCATCGCGGGGGCAGTGCTGGTGGTGGTGTTCGCGCCCAGCATCGTTGAATTTCTGCTGTCGTTTTCGGTGATGCCGCGATGATCCAGATGACCGAACCCACCCGCCACCTGTGCGGACACAAGCCGGCCCGGTACACGCCCAGCCACCAGACCGACATCCGCCGCACCTTCCGCAAACACCGCCTGCTGGCCTACCTTCGCCAGCGGCAACAGGAGCGGACATGCGAAAGCTGATCGAGTTCGTCCGCACCTACAGGACCTACCGCCGCGGCGGTCAGTCCCGCCGCTATTCGTTCCACATCGCATACGGCTGCGCCTTCAAGGGCCTGCCGTTCTGACAGGAGAGACATCATGCAATTCGCAAAGGCCGTGCGTCGGAAGGCCAAGCTACGGCTGGCACTGACCGGGCCCTCGGGCTCTGGCAAGACCCTGGGCGCCCTCATGATCGCCAAGGGGCTGGGCGGGCGCATCGCCGTGCTGGACACCGAGCATGGGTCGGCCAGCCTGTATGCGGAGCCCATGCGTCTGGCAGACGGTTCGGTCTTCGAGCCACCCGAGTTCGACACCCTGGAGCTGGAGCCTCCGTACTCACCCGAGCGCTACATCGAGGCGATCAAGGCCGCCGAGCGCGCAGGCTATGCCGTGCTCATCATCGACTCGACCACACACGAGTGGAGCGGCTCCGGTGGCTGCCTGGAGATCAACGACGACCTGGCGCGGGCCAAGTTCAAGGGCAACACATGGAGCGCCTGGAACGAAACCACGCCGCGCCATCGCGCCTTCATCGACGCCATGCTGCAGTCCAAGATGCACATCATCGCCACGGGCCGCAGCAAGACAGAGACGGCCCAGACAGAGGACGGTGGGCGCAAGAAGGTGGTCAAGCTCGGCATGAAGACCGAGCAGCGCGACGGGTTCGAGTACGAGTTCACCGCTGTGCTCGACCTGGTGCATGAAGGCCACTACGCCAATGCCAGCAAGGACCGCACCGGCCTGTTCGTCGGCGACCCTCGCGCCATCACCGAAGAGACTGGGTTTTCGCTGCGCGAGTGGCTGGAATCTGGCGCCGACGCCGCGCCTGAACAGACGTGGTTTGGTCCGCACCTGCAAGCCATTGAGGAATCCGACTCCCGCGGAAAGCTGGAGGAAGCGTGGGAAAACGCCAAGGCCGCATGCAAGCTCAAGGGCGACATGAAGGCCTACGGCACCCTGAAAGCCGCCATGGAGTCCGTGGCCCACAACCTGAAGGAGCAGGCATGACCGCACTGTATGTACTCGCCCAGGAATACCGAGACGCCGCTGAAAAGCTGGCCGATCTCGACCTCGACCCGCAAACCATTGCCGACACCCTGGAGGGCATGGCCGGCGACCTTGAGGTGAAGGCGACGAACACCGCGATGGTCGTGCGCAACATGCAGGCGCTGGCGCTGCAGATCAAGGAGGCGGAGGCCGCCATGGCTGCCCGCCGCAAGGCCCTGGAGGCGCGGGCCGAGCGGTTGACCCAGTACCTGCTGGTCAACATGCAGCACGCCGGCATCCAGAAGATCGAGAGCCCCTACTTCACGCTCTCGGTGAAGTCCAACCCTGCGGCTGTCGTCATCAACGAGCCCGGCCTGATCCCTGCCGAGTTCATGCGCCAGCCCGAGCCGCCGCCGCCCGCGCCTGACAAGACGGCGATCAAGGAGGCGCTGAAGGCTGGGCGCGAAGTCCCCGGGGCTTATCTGGCCCAGGGCCAGCGGCTGGAGATCAAGTGATGGCCTCGATCAACAAAGTCATCCTCATCGGCAATCTCGGCCGCGACCCCGAAGTGCGCTACACCCCCAATGGCGCCGCCATCTGCAACGTGACCATCGCCACCTCGCGCAACTGGAAGGACAAGAACTCCGGCGAGCGCATGGAGGAAACCGAATGGCACCGGGTGGTCTTCTACGACCGCCTGGCCGAGATCGCCGGGGAATACCTCAAAAAGGGCCGCCCCGTGTACGTGGAAGGCCGCCTGAAGACCCGCAAGTGGCAGGACAAGGACGGCGTCGAGAAGTACACCACCGAAATCATCGCCGACCAGATGCAGATGCTCGGCGGCCGTGAAGATGGCGGCACTCAGCCGTCCCAGGCCCCCGCTGCGTCCCAGCGGCCCGCGAGCCGCTCTGCCCCTCAACGCCAGGCGCCGCCGAAGACCAACACCGGCTTCGACGACATGGATGACGACATCCCGTTCTAGGCCAAGTTTCCGGGGCCATGGCCACCAGCCTCCTCCTCCCGACGTCCCTCCCTCCTTGCTGGTGACCGCCCCTTTTTCTTCTCAACCGCTCACGAAAGGAGCACCTCTGTGAACGATGACCAGATCGAACAGGAAATCCAGGCCAAGGGCCTGACCGCGCCGCGGGTCACGAAGGCCGACATCGAGGCCGAGATTGCCAGCGAGCACTACTTCACGGCCGAGCAGGGGGCATTTGCCGCGTTCGACCCGCCCGCCGGGGCCGATGTAGTTCCGCCCGCCCTTTCTCTCCTGACCTTCTGCGTCCTCGTGCTGCGCAACGGCTTCACCGTCACCGGCGAGTCGGCCTGCGCGAGCCCCGAGAACTTCAATGCCGAGATCGGCCGCAAGATCGCCCGCGAGAAGGCCATCGAGAAGGTCTGGCCGCTGCTGGGCTTCCGGCTGCGCGACGAGCTGTCCCGGCCGCGCCTGACCGTCGCTGATGCCCAGGCCGACATCGCTGGCACGCCCCGCCCCGACAACCCCACCGTCTGACCACCAGGGCGGCAGTGCTGCCCTTCCCCACGGAGCCCCACCATGCCCACCCCTGAAGACACCCAGGCCCGAGTCATCCGCGTGATCGAGCAGCAGCTCGGCGCCAACAACCCGAAGCTGAACGACCACTTCGTCGCCGACCTCGGTGCCGACAGCCTGGACACCATCGAACTCGTGATGGCCGTAGAAGACGAGTTCGGCATCGAGATCAGCGACGACGAGGCCGAGGCCTGCCGAACGGTGCAAGACAGCGTGGACCTCTTGGCCCGCAAGCTGGGCATGGTGGCGGCTGGTTCCAGCGACAGCGAGGGCGGGGAGGCGGCATGAGCACAGTTCAATTCCACTGGGAGCAGGACGGCGCCGGAGGCGATCACGGCGCGGCGACGTACTTCCCCGGCACGCCGCGAGAGACAAGGGTTGTGCTGCCGTGTTTCAGCGATGCCCTTGCGCTGGACCAAGCCATTGGACGCACGATCCAGCTTGAGCGCTCCAACGCCCGCGCAGAGCTGCTGGCAGAGATTGCGAGGATCAGGCCGTGAAAGAGCGACCCATTCTCATGTCCGGCCCGATGGTCCGGGCAATCCTGGCCGGGACGAAGACGCAGACGAGGCGGGTGGTGAAGACGGTCGGCAACGACGGAGGATTCGTGCTCGTTGAGCAAAACGACGGTTCGCTTTGGCCTTATCGCAGCGACGACGGTGAATCTTGTTTTGTGACGCGGCGCGAGCGCGACGGCGAATACCTTGACGACATTCCGATGCGATGCCCCTACGGCCAGCCTGGAGACAGGCTGTTGTGCCACCATTGCGCGCATGAGCCATCCAGCCATCGAACTGCGCCCGATCCCGGTATCGCCGAACGCCGACTACATGGCGGGGTCGGACGGGCAGATTTACAGCCGGACCAAGTACGCGGGGTTTGGCCGCAAGATCATCGTGGACTGGTACCCGCTGAAAGGGCACGTCACGAAGAAGGGCTATGTGACGATCACCATGTCGCACGAGGGCAAGAGGGTGACGAAAGCGGTCCATCGGCTGGTCTGCATGGCCTTCCACGGCATGCCGCCGACGCCGAGCGCGGAGACCCGGCACCTGGACGGCAACGGATCGAACAATGTGCCGGGCAACCTCTGCTGGGGAACGGCGATCGAGAACTGGCAGGACAAGCGCGCGCACGGCACAGCTTCGGTGGGCGAGAAGCACCACGCGGCGAAGTTCACGGACGCGGAGCGGGAGCACATCCGCTGGGCCATCAGCAAGGGCTTGTGCAGCCGGCGGCACGCGGCGCGTGTTCTGGGTGTGGCACAGTCGTCGATTCAAGGCATCGTGTCGGCGGGTCGCGTCTCTGGGTAAGAGAGACGTGGGCCGCACCCCACGCCTATGACCATCTGCCGCCGCGCCTGATTCCGCAGGACGCTCGCATCCACTATGCGGCAACCGAGGAACGCGGTGGCCTGCTTTGGCGCCCCAGCATCCACATGCCCCGCTGGGCCTCTCGCATCACGCTGGAGATCACCGACGTGCGCGTCGAGCGGTTGCAGGACATCAGCGAGGCGGACGCGAAGGCTGAAGGGGTCTCGATGCCAGACGGAACCCCCACCCCGCCCGACTTCTGGAGCTACCAGCAGGAGTTCAGGCACCTGTGGGAGCAAATCAACGGCCCCGGCTCCTGGGATGCAAACCCCTGGGTGTGGGCGATCTCGTTTCGGAGGATCGATCCATGACCCCCCGCCGCAACGCCCGCCGCCTGGCGCGAGAGCTGAAGCACGCGCCACCCGACTTCACCGCGCTGATGGACAGCACCAGCGCCTGGGACTTCACTGCTGACCGTTGCGAGCACGGCAAGCGGTGGAAAGACGACTGCTCGCAATGTGAGGCTGAGGCCTCGGAAGAAGACCAGGAGGAATGATGCAGCACTACGAAGTGACCTACCGCGCGACCGTGGACACCCCGATGGGGAACGTCAGCGAGGAGCGCATCAAGGCCGTGCTGGACAGCGCCTTGAACAAGGAGATGTCCAAGCAGCGCGGCGCGGCCTGGCCGGGAAGCGTGGAAGTGAAGTCGATCAAGGAGGACTGAGCGATGACACTTCCCTACTCCACAGCCACCAGCGGCGAGAAGGCTCTGGGCGAGATCCATAAGCTGCTGCGCGGGTTCGGCTGCTCGAGGTTCGGCTCCATGGTGGACGACGCGGCCGGCGAGCTTCTGGTGCAGTTCGAGTACCGCGGCCGCCCGGTGAGCGTGAAGGCCAGCACCAAGGGCTACGCCGCCGCCTGGCTCAAGGCCAACCCGCTGGGCCCGCGCACCAAGACCACGAAGGCCGAGCACGAGCGCAAGGCCATGGACGTGGCCAGCGTGGCGGTCTACTCGATCCTGCGCGACTGGATCAAGGGGCAGATCACCGCGATCGAGACGGGCGTGCTTTCCTTCGAGGGCGCGTTCCTTGGGCAGATGCTGCTGACCAACGGCCGCACTGTGATGGACCACATTGAGCAGCAGAAGTTGCTGCCTGCGCCGAAGGACTGAGCGATGACCCAACCGAACGACGAGTGCTACACGGGAACCGGGCCTGACGAACTTTGGTTGCAGTTGCACGGGGACTGCACGCCTGACGAACTCACCGAGCCGGTTGATTACACCAGCGGCGATGTGACATGGTGCTGGCACCGAATTCATGATTCGGATGTGCGCTACGTGCGCGCAGACCTCGCACAAGCGAACGCCCTTTCACCAACCTACGCCGAACTCCTCGCACAGAGGGATGAGCTGGCAAAGGCGCTTGAGTGCGTGCTGCGCGACCACTTGGTCGTCCATGGCGTTGGCGACGTGGAGATGCAGCCTTCGCTTTTCCAAGCCCGCGCCGCCCTCTCTCGCATCAAAGGAGCCTGACATGGACACCAAAGACAGCGACCGTGAGTTGCTGGAGTGGGCTGCGAAGGCAGTTGGTTTAGACGTTCACTGGGGTACAGCCTGGCAGTCAGACACTATGTTTCGGTCGCTCCCGCGCCCGAACAGCCCACTCGTTTCAAACGTCGAGTGGAACCCCCTCGACGATGACGGCGATGCGCTGAGGCTGGCTGTGATTGTTCGCGCCGTGATCGAGCCGAAAGAATTCGGCGTCGAGGCATGGGTGTTTGAAAACAGAGTTTCCAGCGGTATTGTCAATTATGGCGATGATCCCTATGCCGCCACTCGCCGCGCCATCGTCCGCGCCGCCGCTGAAATCGGAAGGAGCATGACATGAGCCCACAAGACAAGGCAGCGGAGGCGCTGCGGCTGGCCGAGGACATGGACGAGGCCGCCCAGCTCCTGCAGCACAGCTCGACGCGGCTCACGGCCACCCACTACCGCACGCGGGCGACGAAGCTCAAGCCGGTGCGCTGAAGTGTTCCGCATTTCAGGGCCCACCTAGAGGGCTTTCCGGCGAACGGATGCGGAACGTTTCGGGCCTCCAGGCCGCGCCAGTGCTCAATTCGATGTGGGACTCAAAATCTGCCGGTGGCAACACCGTGCCGGTTCGATTCCGGCCCCGGGCACCACTTCGACAGCGAGCGGGCGCTAACGTGTTCCGCGTTCGTTCCGCAGCTCGTTCCGCTTTCGGGCCTTCCCCCACTCCTCCACCACCGCCTCGTGGCGCTTCGAGCAGTCTGCCAACGCCGGCAGCACCTGGGTCATCATCCAGTCGTCCGTGGCGTCGTAGTCGGCCCAGTCGGTGGGCTGGCCCGGGGCGCGGCACGGTGCGGCCAGGGTGCGGTCGAGCTCGGGCAGTGGGGCCATCACCACCCGGGCGGGCTGTGCGCAGCCGGCCAGGAGGGCGACGAGCAGCAGCGCGGCCCTCATCGCGCACGCTCCGCGGCTTCCCGCAGGGCCTCCGCCCGACCAGGGTCGCGCCGGCAGCCCTCGGGCAGCGGCAGGGCCTGGACGTGAGCCTCCCAGCGCTTCCGGGCGGCTTCTGTCGCCTGGGCAGCCCGGCGGCCGGACTCGGCCACGGCTGACGCAGCCTGGGCCATGCTGGCGGCGCCGAGCTGGAGCTGGTCGAGGGCAAACTCGGCGGCGTCCCGGCGTTCCTCGGCGGCCTCCGCCCGGCATTCGGCTAGGGCGGTGGACAGGCGCCAGCCGTTGAGGGTCCAGCCGACACCGAAGCCCAGGGAGGCAGCGGCCACAGCGGCGCCAGCCATGATCCAGGGGTTGCCCAGGAGGGAAAGCGTCGGGATCTTCATGGGAGCCTCACATGGTGGTCGAGCACTCTGGCGATGGCGCTGGCCACCAGCCATTTCCGGTCGCGGTAGGCCTGGAGTTCGCGCGGGTTGGACTGGAAGAACGTCTCCACGATCAGCCCCCCGGCCCGCACAAAGCCCGGGTAGAACCCGCGCTCGGCCCTCAGTTCTTCAGCGTCGAACCACCCACCGCGGCGCCGCACCGGGATCTGCAGCACGCCGCCGATGGCATGGGCGAGGCGCTGCGCCAGCTCGCCGTGGCGCACGTCGGCCACCACCTCGACCCCCTCGGCCCGCAGGTTCTGGGAGGCGTTGGTGTGCAACTCGATCGCAACGTCGGAGCCGGCGACCAGCCGGGCGGCCTCGGACAGCGGGCGGTTTTCGTGCCGGGCGCCGTCCTCGCGAACTTCGTGTCCCAGTTCGCGCAGCTTGAGCGCGACGATGCCGCGCAGTTCGCGCATCAGGTCGGCCTCGCGCTCGCCGCCCCACGTGTTGCCTGGGTCGGTCCCGCCATGGCCGGCGGTGACGGTGATGATCTTCATGCGGTCCTCTCGTGGTAGGGCTGGCGCGGGAATGCCTCGTTGTGCAGGCGGATGGCCTCGGTGCTTTCGACGGAGATGCGGCGGCGCATGGCCTGGGCGATGACCTCGGCCAGGCCCAGCTTGGGGTCGACCTCGACCAGCCGGGAGCAGACCGCCACGCGCAGGGCGACCTTGGCGGCCAGCTCGCTCGGCCTGTCGTTCACCGCTTGGAGCAGATGGCCACCCGTGGCGTGGTGTCGAAGGTGCAGTACACCGAGCGGCCCTCGATGAAGCTCAACCGGGAGCACTGGCAGGCAGCATTCACGGCGGCCGTGCCGTCCTGGCGCGTGGTCCGGGCACCGTCCACCACCGCATAGGCCGGGCGTGTCGGGCGGCCGGCGTTCGCGGCCACAGCGAAGACCGGATCGGCGGGCTTGTGCTGCACGTGGTCCCAGTAGATCGCCACGCGGAAGACGTCCAGGGCCTCGGTGAGCGGCTGCTGGTTGGCCTTGAGCATGGCGCGGGCGGCCTGGTCGAAGTCAGGCGCCGCTGAAAGCTGCGCGGCCGCCTGGTAGGCCTCGGCCGGTGTCATCGTGCCCACCAGCACCTGGGGCGCCCAGTGCGTGGTCTTGTCGCACCACCACACCGCCCCCAGCATGCCGTCGCGCTGGGAGACGTGGAAGGGCGTGCCGGTGCCCACGGGGCGGGGCCAGCAGTCGAAGGCCTGGGCAGCCAGGGGCAGGACGAGGAACAGGGCAAGGATCAGGCGTTTCATGGTGGGCTTTCAGACTTCAGGGGGGCCAAGGGGTGCGCGGTCGCTCTCGCTGTAGTCGGGCGCGTGCTCGCGCCAGGCGGCGGCACCCATGAGCAGGAAGGCGAAGACGGCCAGCACGAAGACCAAGCCACCGAGCCGTGGGATCTCGGGGAACATCCAGGGGCTCAAGGCCCCGGCGATCGAGCCAGAGGCCAGCAGCGTGTACTTCAGCCGGAAGAGCGGCTTCGTGGTCGCGTGCATCTTGTCCATGCGGCACAGGCACGCCCAGGCGACACCGGCGCAGGCGATGGCGATCAGAAAGTTCATGGTCTGGTCCAGGCTCATTGATGACTCCCGTGATCTCCAGTGAATCGACGCAAGATCGGCCCTGCGGCCCAGCGCGCGACGGCCGGCCAGTCGTGACCGATGGCTCCCACGCCCAGGGCGATGGGCGCCAGTAGCCAATTGCCGATGCCTTCCTTCACGTAGTGGTTCGCCAGCTCGGCCAGGCCGGCCGTCACCATCACGGCAGTGCCGGCGACCAGCACCAGGAAGAGCGCGGCACGGCCCCGGCCCTGTGGCTCTTGGCGCGTGAGCGACCAGCATCCCCCCACGCAGGCGGCCAGGATGATCACTGCGTAGGCCCCGAGGTAGTGGGCAAGCACCGGCCCGACGAGGGTGGCCAGGACGGTGATCGCGGCGGTGACGGGGTCGAAGGAATGGGGGGTCATAGACTGATCCCGATCTCGTTGGCCATCCAGGTCATCACGTCATCGACATCGCTGTCACTGACGGCCACGTTGTAGAAAGCTGCGTGCGCAAGGTCGAACTCCAGGCGACGGGTCTGGTAGTTCGAGCCAAACACCATGGCAACCGTAGTTGGCGACCATCCTGTGGTTGATCCCGAAGCCACACTCACCCACGCGCCAGAGTTGATCTTGATCTTCAGGTTTGTGCCGTCATGCTTGTAGGCAACGACAAACCACGTCGACTTGGCAACGTCAGCCGTCGCTGCATCTGCGTTGCCGTCCCAGTTGTAGGCATGCAGTCGGACATTGGACGCATCAACGTTCGACACCATCAGGCCGACATATCCGCCACCATCTTCAAAGACTGCGTCGTTCTGATAAACGTTGATCTGATTCGCATCGGCACCCACGATGCTCATCGCGCCCACAAAGGTTTTCCCGCTGGCAGACAGGAACTCACCAACCTGAGCAGCCCCTGCGGTGGATCCTCCAGAGACTGCGCTGCTGACGAAGCGATCATCCGATCCGTCAAAGCGAAGAACGCTTTTCCCATTGACAACCGCCGTTCTGTAAGCAGGTCGCTCGCCCACGGCCCCCTGGAAAAGCCCTCTGTTGATCGACGCCCTGCTGACTGCAAGCCCGACCGTGTTCCCGTCCGCAGAAACGTTTGCTCCGCCGCTCGCCACATAGAGCGTCGACGATGTCGTGGCGTCGATCCACATTGTCAGCCCAGTCACCTCGTCAGGGGCCTTGCCACCAGGAGGTGGCGGGGGCGTGTAGGCACTGGCCTGTCCAGCAACGATTCCTGGGATCATGCTGGCACCGTTTGACCGATCACGTCGTACTCGTCCGTGCCGACCTTCTTGACGGTCACGGTCATACCCGTGCCAAGCACGAGCGTTCCGCCTGCCGGCGCATTGAGCGTGACACCAGACCCTGGCGTCAGGGTCAGGTCGCCGCCCCCCGCGCAGCGCAGGTGAAACTCCGCGTCGGTCGGCAGGGCGTGCGTGCTGTTGGGCCGAAACGTGGCCGTCTTCGCGGTCGTGCGTGTCATCCTGAGGTAGCGCCCAGCGTCGGCCGCCGAGATGTCCCGGTTGGCATCGCCATCGCTGACCACCGCCGGGAAGTTCTGCCCGCGCTGACCCAGCGCGCGGTGGTCCTCGTAGCTCGTGATGCTCGAAGTGCCCGTCACCACGAGGTACAGCCGCTCGAAGTTCTGGGTGTCGTTCCAGTTTGTCGTGGAGGTGCTGGTGCTGACCGCGCCCGTGGCCCTGGCTGCGACCACGTAGTTGGTCTGGCTGGCCGTGAGGCTCACCGTGCCATTGCTCACGCTCGTGGAGCGATACCGACCGCCCAGGAACCCGAATGTCAGGCCCGTGGTGGTGCTGGGGTTGAGCGCGTACAGCATCGACGGCGAGGCCGCGGCGAACAGGTCATTGACCCGCTGCGCCGCTCCCGCGCCCGCGACGACTTGAGGGAGGTTGTTCGTTGAGTCAGCCATGTGTCACACCGTTCTGGCCGCGGGGTAGCCGCGGCCGATGCTGTCGGAGAGTTGATAGACGCGGATGCTGATGGCAGCCTGCGGCGAGCCGAAGTCCGTCGTCTGCTGGGCGGCCGTATAGGTCGCCGTGGGGCTGGTGGCGCTTATCGTGCGCACGACTGTCGAGCCGTTGAGGATGTCGACCTCGTAGGCCTCGCTCACCTCGCCCAGCGGCACCGAGCCCAGGAGCCAGTTGTCCTGATGGCGGGTGCGACGGGTCCAGGTGATGACCAGATCGGTCGCGTTGCGATTGCCGAAGACGTTCGTGGGAGCGAGCGGCTTGAGCTTCTCGCCCGTCCAGGTGAAAACCTCGGACTGAACTGAGTCGATCTGTCGTCCCACGCTCACGGCCTTGTAGCGCCGCTCACGCTGCAGATCAGGAAGCGTCATTGGCACGCGCCGCATGCCGGTGGGCTGCAGCAGCACAAAGCGGTCGCCGATCGCATGCGTCACGCCATCAGTGCCGCGCCGGTAGCGCAGGAAGTTGCGAAGTCGGTAGGTGCGCGAGCTGCCCGAGGTGCTCAGCAGCTCGGCGTACTGGAAGCCGATGATTTCCCAGCGCCCCGACGAACTGATGGCCGCCGCATTGCCGCCGGCCATGAGCTGGTCGTAGGTGATGCTCGAAAGCTCGCCATCGACCTGCACGTCAAGGAATCCCGTCACCTGCATAGCGTTGCCACCGCTGAACACGCCCAGAGCGGTGGTGCACCGGCCCGTGACCGTCTCGGTGGTGATCGCCGTCAGTTGCTGCAGGCTGGTGTCGTCGTCGCCGCCGAAGTAGGCCGCGCCGCGCCAGTTGGAGCCCTGGGCACCGAAAGCCACCTCGAAGGATGGGCCATCGTCATCGGTGCGCAGGAGCGGGATGTCGAGCTCGGCCCAGTTCGTGCGGCTGGGAAGGCTGATCGTGAAGCTGCCGCTGTAGTCGGTGTCCGTGGTGGCCGTGCCGGTGACCACCGAGGCGTCGTCCAGCACGCCCTCCAGCTTGATGAGGCCCGAGGCCTCGTCCCGCTTGTCGATGCGCATGCGGGCGGTGAGCCCATCGCGGCCCTCAACCAGGATCACGTCAGTGGGCTGCAGCGCTGCATATTTGCGCTGCACGCTCAGCGGCCCCACGGAGGCCTTGCTGACCTGCAGGTCGTTGGCGATCTTCTGCGCGAGCTGCCGTGCCTCGGTGGGCGTCATCGCCATGGCGAACTCCACCACCCGAGTCTCTGTGCTCTCGGTGATCAGCCGGTCGCTGTACTCCATGCCCTCCTGGTAGTCGTCCAGGACGTTGGCGTACTTCACTGCCACATAGGCCGGGATTTCGATGTCGTTGTTTTCGATGATCTGCAGCGGCTCCTGCGGCTCGCCGCCGGCCTCAACTGAGCCAAGGTCTTCGTAGGGGATCGTCAGTGCCGGCGAGCCGCCACGGTTCACGTAGCGGATGCCCTGATCCTTGACCGCCTGGAAGTAGTGCACCGACATGAGAGCCTCGATCGCCGTGCGCGTGGTGCTGATCTGCGTGACCGCAAAGCCTCGCAGGCTCTTGCCTGCCAGAGCGGATGCGTCGACGTTCGCCAGCCACATGCCGGCGCGTTCGTGGAGCCTCTCCACGGCCTCATCCAACGGGATCGTCCGCAGAGAATCAGCGATCCAGGCTGCGCGCACGTAGGTGGTGCCAGACTCTGGACGAATGGTACGCAGGACGCCGTTGCGCAGTGACGGGAACACCAGCACGCCAGCCTCTTGCGTTGCCCCGCCGAAGCCATCAGGGATCCCGGTCATCACGGTTTCCCAAGTGTTGCCGCTGACCCAGCGATACAAATCGTTCCGGCTCAGCAGATGAAGGCGGTCGGCATCGTCTGCCAGCAACTCGGAGCCCTGGAAGATCGCGGGCGACATGATCGTCTCTTCGACGGCCAGCGTCACGGGATGCAGTCGCTTGATCTCTCTTGGCGTGACACCTGCGCCGCTCTGACAAAGCACGAAGACCTGCCCGCCGTTGGCGACTGCGATCGACCTCAAGCCCTCGTCTGGGTCAAGAACATCGCTCACCGCAGTCGGCTCTCCACCGATCGCCGCGTTGTAGCGGCGCACGCGCCGATCCCACGGACTCACGCGAGCAGCGAAGTACAGGACGCCGTTTGAAACCGCATAGGAGCCGTTGTCTCTGGCGTTGTAATTTGAGATCTGTGTGTTGAACTCGACGTATCCGCGGTTTGCCCGGAGGACGTGCATCAGCCCTGTCGGAGAGCCGGTTGAGCCTGTCATGATCACGAGCATCTCGTCGGACTGCCCCTGAGCGGCGCCAACCGTTCCAGCGTATGGCGGCAGGGCGAGTTCTCCGTCCTGTCGCACATCACCGTCGTCGAAAACTTCGACCACACGAAACGGGGCCTCAGAGGATGGGGAATCCCACCGCGCCGCCATGAACCGCAGGCTTTCCTGGCGGAAGTCGGACGACCCGATGCCCGGCCGGCTGCCGGCGCCGTTTGAGAAGGATGCGATTTCCTCGGTCTCAACCACCGGATCGATTGATGTGGCCACCTCGAACGTTAGATTCCTGATCTGGCCGCTGGCCCCCAGGTCCAGGCCTTCGAAAAAGATCGAGCCGCGCTCACGATAGGCCGGCGCGTTGCCTACGCCCACCGCGGCCTCATAGGTCGGGTCGGGCATCTGGTCGGGATTGCCCGTGTAGACGGTCACGCGCCGGGCAAAGGTGGCCGAGGCGGAGACGGTGGCGAAGTCGCTTTCTGCGGCCCGGCTCCAAACCAGCTCACCGTCCATCCAAATCCGTCGCACGCCCGCAATGCGATGCGAGGTGAGCAGGATGAGCATGTCCACCTCGTAGGTGGTCGTGGTGTTCTCGACCTTCGGGCCGCCCTTGGAGTCCTGGCTGGTCGTGGTGTCGATCGCGCGCCGGTCGGAGGCCCAGGCCACCCAGCCGCCCACGCGCATGGCCCCCTCCACGTAGGGAATCGGCTGACCGTAGGCGCCCGTCGTGACCTTGAGGTCGTCCAGGCGGGGCTGCACGTTGCGGATCGTCTCCCGGTTCGTGATGGCATACAGACCAGTGCCCACCAGCCACCCGACCTGAGGGCCCACCCCGATCGCAGAGCCAATGACTGCTCCTGCAACACCTGCTGCGAGCTGTCCCATCAGACCACCCCCGGCAGCCGGAAGGCCGCCACGAAGCGGCCACCGGCCATCATGTCAGACAGGTCGAGCCGCTGCTCGATGACCTTGCCGCGCCCGTTGGCATCGCTGAAGGCGTGGATCAACGACAGGCCGCCGTGCAGGTAGTCGCCCAGGATGCCCAGGTGCTGGGGGTGCTGGCGCCAGCGGATGACGATGACGTCGCCGGGCTTCATCGCTTCGCGGGTGGTGCGGATCATGTGCTGGTTGCAGTGCTCGAGCAGCGCCCGCCCGTCCGGGCTGCGCTGGTAGGCGGTGACGTCAAAGTCTGGGGAGACGAGGTCCAGGGCGCGCGCCACGCCGATGACCAGGCCGGCGCAGTCCACGCCCACGCCCTTGAGGCGCGCCTGGTGGTGGAAGGGCGTGCCCAGCCAGGTGCGGGCTTCGGCCACGATGTCGGCGCGCGTGGTCATGAGTAGGCGTCCACCGGCTTGGTCAGGAAGTCCATTCCCACGCCGTCCGGCTCGCCGCCGAAGTTGAGGATGTTCGAGAAGGTGTCCCGGCAGGCCTCGCGGGTTTTGGGGCAGCCGCGGATCGCGCGGTAGCTGTCGCCCGCCTCAGGGCGGATCACGGCCGGCAGCGCCAGCGTGAAGGCCCCCGCCGTGAAGGTCTTGACCAGGAAGCTCAGGCCGACCGCCGGGCCGTCGAGCATCTCGATCTCACCGGCGTCGTAGTAGCCGTCAGGCTGGCCCGAGCCGCTGTCGGCCCAGACCTGCGCGCTGGTGACGGCAGTCAGCGTGCTGGTGTGCGTGAAGGGCGAAAGATCGACGCGGCACCAGCCGTCGCGGTGGCTGTTCGAGCCCAGGCGGTAGCGGCACGTCTTCTGCGTCACCCAGCCCACGCCGCTGGCCAGCAGCTGCTCGATGCCGCGCAGTTCAGCGCGGTACGCGCCGCGGGTCATCGTGACATTGCCGGTCGTGCCCTGGTGCAGGATATTCACGCCGGCGGCCACGTTCGTGGGGTCGAGCTCGAAGAGCTGGTAGCCGCACTGGTTCCACCGCCCGGCCAGGATGTCGGCCTCGGTGATGACCAGCGGATCGGGCAGGAGCGTGACCTCGAGGTTGTCCACCGCCAGGCCCGCCGTCTGCACCATGTTCGTCATGGTCAGGCCGGGGTCGGCCAGGTAGACGCGCCCGCCCACCACCACGTTGCGGTCGAAGGTCGTAAGCGCCACCTCGGTGCCGTCGCGTCGGGTGAACAGCACGCACTGGGCGAGCGTGGCCGAGCCGGCGGCGTAGATGGGGGCGAGAGCGCTGAGGGATTTCATTGCTCGCGGATCTCCACCAGGACGACGGAGGGCCCGGCCAGCAGGCGCCCGGACTCGCTCGGGCCGCCGCGCACGATCTCCCAGTCGATGCTGTCGTCGCGGAAGTGCACCGGCACGTAGAACCCGCCCGACCACGCCAGCGCCTCCGAGGCCTGGGGGTACTTGGCCGCCGTGCCGCCCGTGGCCGTGAGGCCGGTCGTAGTGATGGCGATGGTCAGGCTGGTGGCGCCCACGTTGATGACCTCGTGGCTCAGGCCGTTGAGCGTGGTCGCCGCCGTGCCGGTGATGCCAGACAGGTAGACCCGCTGGCCCACCGACAGCGCAGCGACGATGCCGGTGCCGTTGCTGAAGTTGAGCACCGTCGTCGAGCCCACCGTGATGGACTGGATGGCCTGGCTGGCATCGGCCACGAAGGTGACGGTGCCGGTGTCCAGGTTGATCGAGATGTTGCCCGCCCCCGACCCGACCGTGACCGGCGAGCCGCCGCGGGTGATTGCGGGCGTGGCCATCGGTCGCGTGATGCGCCGGTCGTGCGTGCGGGTGGTGCCGTAGGCGCTGTAGCGCTTGAAAAGGCGGTAGACCGGCACGCCATAGCCGAAGCCGTTGGTGCCCACGAGCTGCGAGCCCGCGAAACCCTGCAGCCGGCCCTGGGCGGCAGTGACAAGGCTGTCCTTTGGGTCCAAGATCAGCATGCCGAAGGCGCCGCCCTCGGTGACCTCGTGGAGGCCTTCCACCGTCGCCCATTGCTCGACCGTCAACGGGACCATCCCGATGACAAACTCACGCAGGGTGCGAGACCACAGCACAGTTACCTGAACGAAGCCCGCTTGGTTCTCGGTGCGCTCGTTGCGGCGCCGGTTCATGCCACGCACGCCCACCTCGACGATCTGGCGCGGGAAGATGACGTCGTTCAGGACGGTCACGCTCATCAGAGATTCCTTGAGGCCTGCTGCAGGCCGCGCTGCGCCTCGGCGCCCACCTGAAGCTGAGTGCGGCGGTCGGTGGGGGCGCCGAAGTTGAAGTTCTGGATGACCTGCTGAGGCGCCGAGGGCGAGTTCGCGTTCGGCGTGACCTTGCCGTCCTGGGTGGGCAGCAGCCACTGGCGGTCGCCCACGTTCAGCACCTCGGGGCGCCCGCGCTCGTTCACGGGATAGGCCATGCCGGCACGCACGGGGCCGCCGATGGCCCGGCCACCGCCCACCAGGGCCCCGAACAGCTGGCCGAAGAAGCCCGTGGAGCCTCCGGCGGCATCACCTGCAAAGCTGAAAGCCCGCACGAGCTGCTGCCGCACGATGATCCTGGTGATGTCGGCCACGATGGAGTCGGCCAGGCTCTTGAAGTCGAGCTTGCCGGTGCGGATGAAATCGACGAGGGCGTCCTCCATGCCGCGGAAGGCGTTGTCAAAGAAGCCCTCCACTTGGGCCGCCACGTTGCGTGCCGACTCGAGGTAGTTGGCATAGGCCTCGGTGGCGCCGTTCAGCCAGTTCTCTTCGGCAGCGCGGCGGCGCTCCACCCCGACTAGGAAGGACTGGGTCACCTTGTCCTGGTACTCGTTGATGATGCCCAGTCGCTCGTTGTACAGCCGGCGGCTTTCCTCGGTGAACTTGCCCTCCAGCTCCAGCTGGGCGCGCTGGTTCTCCAGGTCGCGGCGCTGGCCGGCGAATCGGTCCTCGATCTGGCTCAGGCCCTGGTCGACGCGCCGTTGCTCGTTGCCTCGGCCGATCCCGGCGATCTCGCGGTCCTGCTGGCGCTGCAGCGTCTGGAAGTAGTCCTCGGCCGCCTGGCGCGCGGTGAGGAAGGACAGCTCAAGCCGGGCTGCGGCGGCGGCTTCCTGGTTGGCCAGCACGACAAGGCGGGCGGCCGCATCGGAGCGCAGAATGGTCAGCTTGGTCGTGGCCTCAGCGATCTTGCGCTCGTTCTCGATGCGGTCGCGCCCGATGAGCTGCTCTTGCTGGTAGCGGGCAATCTCCTGCTGCAGGGCCTGCTCCTTGGCCTCGGTTTCAAGCTGGATGAAGGCACGCTTGGCCTCGTAGTACTCGCGGTCGCTCACCAGGCCGGCGGCACGCACCGATTCCAGGATGGACTCGGCGTTGCGGTAGGAACCCAGGATCAGCTCGTTGGCCTGGCGGATGGCGTCCACGTCGGATGCCAGCTGAGCCCGGTTGATCGCCAGCAGCTTGTTCAGGCTGCTCTTGTCGGCGAACTTCTCGCGGATCTGCCCGATCCGGGCCTCGATCTCGGCCTGGGAAGCGCCTGCAGCCGCGCCCTCAGCCCGGGCCTGCGCGATCTCGCGCTCCATCTTGGCCTGGTTGCTCAGGAACTGCTCGCCGGCCTTGTCGAAGCGGATGCGGGCCTCGACCGCCCGCGCGCGCGATGCCTCGAGGTCTGCGGCTCGCCGCAGCAAGATCAGGTCGGATTGCTCGATCGACTGCTGCGACTCCAGGGCCTGCAGGCGCTGCTGCGTCTGCTCCGTGCCCCTGCCCGCGGCGATGCGCTTTCGAAGGAAGTCGATTCTTTCGGCGGTTTCGCTCAGTCGATCCTCTAGGGTGGTTTCCCGCCCCACGTCGAGCATCGCGTCCCAGGCTTCTTTCGCAAAGTCGGTGATCCCCTTCCAGGCCTTCTGCACCAGGCCGAGCTGCTTTTCGGCCTCACGCAGTCGGCTCTCGGTTGCGTCCGCGAAGGAGGTCTGCGCCAGTTCCGCTGCCTCGGTGACCCGACCTTGCTCCTGCAGCGCCCGGATCTGCTGATAGAGGGACTGAGTCAGAAAGTTCGTACCCTCGTTGAGCTTGATGACGGCGTCCAGCGGGGCCTTGCGCAACTCGCTGAACTGCTTGACGGTCTCGGCCACCGACTGCTTGCCCACGCGCTCCAAGCGCAGGGCGATCGTCGTGAAACGCTCCAGGTTGGAGCTGGCCACGCTACCGCTGGCCGCGAACTGCGCCAGGGCCGCACTGGCCGCGGCCTGCGTGCCCACCACGCCGTCGATGCGCTTGGCCATCTCCGCAAGCTGCCCGGTGGTGGTCCCGGCTGCGTTGCCGCTGAAGATCAGGGATCGCGCGAGCGCCTCTGACTCGTTGCGGGCCTGAAAGTACGCCAGCCCCAGGGCTGCGACGGCGCCGGCCGCAAGCGTGAAGGGGTTGACCAGCCCCAGCACGAAACCGCCGAGCGCGCGAGCGGCGGGCGCGATCCCGCCAAACACTTCCTTGAGCTGGCCGCCCTGCTGGAGCAGCACAGTCAGAGGCGCCTGCCCTCCCTGGAGGGCGACCACGATGTCAGTGAACTGCGCCGGCACCTGGCGCAGCGCAGCCGCCGTCTGCTTGGCGGTCAGGCCGGTCCTGGAGAAAGCCGGGTTGGCGGCGGCAAGCGCAGCCGCAGCCGCTTCCTGCTTGGCCTTGACCTGGTCGAGCTGATCCAGATACGGCTTGAGCGCCGAGGTATCGATGCCGCGCTGGCGGGCCAGCGTCTCGAAATACTGCCGGTTGGCACGGCCGCCCGCCTCCAGGGTGGAGGTGGTGCGCTGGATCGAGTTGATCAGGCTCTTGGTGGAACGGTCCACCTTCGCCGCGGCTTGCTCGCCCCCGCCGCCGATCTTGTCGATGCCTTCGGCGGCACGCTTGCCGGCTTGCTCAGCGGTTGCGCCCAGCGAGGCCAGGGACTTCTTCGCCCGACCGACGCCAGCTTCGACGCCGGTGGCGTCTGCGGTGATCTCAAGTTGAGCTTGTAGGTCGGCCATGAGCGGTCACTTCTTCAGCTTCTTGTCGAAGTAGGCGAGGGCCCCGTCCTCGATCACGCGCACGTCGTCGAAGACCTGGGGCCATTGCTTTCTGGGGATGCCGCGCATCTGCAGCGCAAAAGGCAGCACGCTGTAGTCCAGCCCGCATGGCACCCCGGTCATGCCGGCGCGGCGCCATTGCGTGGCGACGGACTCGAAGACCAAGACCGCGTCCCAGCAGTCCGGTAGCACGAGGTAGGGCGGCGAGGCCTCATCGACGGTCAGCCCCCAGCGCGCGGCCTCCTCTTCGGTGGCCTGCGTCCTGAAGACGGCCGCCGCCGCCTCCCTCAGTTTTTTGCGCGAGTCCCCGTAAGGGCCTGGAGGTATCGCTCCAGGATGGCCTTTGGCGCAGCAATGAAGGCCTGCACGAGCTGGTTGACGTTGTCCCGGTTGAACTCGTCGTCCAACTCCCAGCCTTTGGCGATGGCCATGATCATGGCCACGTCATCCATGCCTTCGAGTTCCTTCAGGAAGTCCTGCACCTCGTCGCGAGTGCGGTACTTGAAGGTGAAGATCACCGGTTCAGGCTTGCCGCCGGGGACGTGGATCTCCACCTTCTCGCGGAAGGTGGGGTCGGGGTTGAGCTTGAGCTTTCCCATGCTCAGGCGGCGTAGCGAACGGGCTCGCCCAGCAGCGACAGCGTGACCTCGACAGTCATCAGCTCGTTCACCGTCAGCGACGGGATCACCGACAACGAGATGTAGGCGTTGTAGAGCAGGATCTGGCCGTTGGACAGCGTCACCCGGACAGCGCGGGCCAGGCGGTCATCGTTCGCCTGCTTGGCCAGGATGTAGCCGGCCAGCGTGGGATCGTCGGCGATCGTGAAGGTGATGCCCGCGGCGCTCTTGGTCGTGGGGATGCGCTTCTCGCTGTCGGACTCCAGGAACTGGTAGGTCAGGAACTGCTGCTCGCCGCCTTCCGAGGTGGAGTTCGTGATCTGCGCCAGCTGGGTCCAGCCGGTGATCTCGCGCACGCTGCCCGCACCGGCTCCAGCCGGGTACTGCTGCGTGTTCGTGGTGTCCAGGCCCTCGAAATCGAACGCATCGGTGGCCGCGTCGTCCACGCGGAAGATGCGATCGGTGGCCTTCGACCAGCCGGAGGTGAACTCCACGAAGTCGCCGTCGCTCAGGCCGTGGGCGGTCGCGGAGGCGACAGCTTGCGCGGCGTTGGTGACAGCGGACACCGTGATGGGCGAGCCATAGCCCGAGGCGATGGCAACGACGGAGCCGTTGGGAAGCGAGACAGCCATGGTTTTTCCTTTCGGGATGAATGAAAAAGGCCGCTCTGTGGCGGCCTGGTTGCACATGCCCGAAACGGGCGGGTTAAGAAAGCGTCAGCGGTTCGACCAGACGGTGAAGTCCTGGCGCGATCCGCGCAGCTTGGTGTCCTCGTCGATCACAGCGATGGGCGAGCCCAGCGGGCGGGCCTGGAAGTCGGTGTCGGCCACGAGCGCGGCCTCGATCTGCTTGCTGATCGCCTTGGCTTGGATGCGGGTCTGTGCCCACACCGTGAACTGAAACCGCCCGTTCTCTTTCGAGGGCAGGGCGTTCTCCAGGAAGGTGGGGGCCTCGCCGCCGACTTGCTGGTAGACGATGTAGGGTGGCGTGGCCGTGGCCGGGGCTTCATCCGGGTAGCACCGGCCAGACACGAGGCCCTGGACACTGCCGAACAGGTTGGCCTCAACTGTCACTTCTTCACCCCTGCGATGACTTTCCGGCCGCCTTCGACAAACCGCTTTCGAGCCGCCTCCAGCGCTGCATCGCGCTTGGCATCGAAGGCCGGGCGCAGGAAAGGCGTTGCCGCCGAGCGAGCGGTCCCGAACTCCACAAGGTGGCCGTGCGGCGCCTTCCTGCGGTTCCAGCTGACGTGATAGGTCGAGCGTTTCTCGTCGCTGTTGTCCTGGCTGAAGACCTGATAGATCGACGAGCGCAGCGCGCCGGGCTGGATGATCCGGCCCTTGCGCTTGCGTGGCTTCTTCGAGACGGGCACGCGGCGCAGAACCTCGTCATACAACACCTGCGCGCCGGCCTGGGCCGCCGGGCGCACTTCGTCCTTCATGCCTTCGGCGAGGTTGTCCAGCCCCTTGATGGCGTCCTCCAGGCTGAACTTGATCGACACAGAATCAGCCATTCACCACCTCGCACACTAGGTCGACGTGCTCGCGCGACACCTCGTCCGGCAGGACCGCCTTGATCTCGTAGATCGTTGAGCCGTGATACACCCGCATGGCTGCGGTCACGTCGGTGCGACGGCGGATGCGGATGCTGGCCTGCACGATGGACACGTCCTTCTCGCCTCGCACCGCCTCCGCTCCGCGCGGGTGGCGGATGTTGGCCCACGGCGCCGCGATCTCGGTCCAGGTCTCGATCGGCTGGCCGCTGGCGTCCTGGGTTGTGCCGCGCTGGCGAATCGACACCTTGCGGTTGAGATCGCCGGGCTCCATCAGACCCTCATGATCTTGTAGGGGTCGAGCAGGCCATCGGCGAACTGGTGCGGCACGGCCGGGCGCTCGGCGCTGCGGTTGCGCCGGCTGTACATGTCGCCCACCGCCAGCAGAATCCACTGGCGCAGCGGGCGCGGCACATCGGCGGCCGTGGCGCCGTAACCGGCCGTGTAGTTCACCCACACAGCGTTGATGCGGTCCTGCGTGTCGGGCCAGGCCACGTTCGGCGCCGGCACAACGTAGCCCGGCTCGCTCACCGCGTCGACGATGTAGTCCTGCGCGTCCAGCGTCTGCTCTACGCCATCCTTGTCGAGGTAGACCACGCTCTGCACGGCGATCACAGGCGGGCGGAACAGGACCACGGCGTCCGGGAACGCGTCCATCGTCACGCGCCACGGCGTCGAGATCAGTGTGCGCTCGATACGGTCCTCGCAGGCCTCGCGCGCCGTGGTGATCAGCGCCTCGATGTAGTCATCGGCCACGCCGGCATCCTCTCGCAGGTGCTCCAGGGCCTCTTCAAGCGTGACAGGCTCGACCGCCGGATTCCCGGTGCGGCGTGGGTAGTAGCTCATCGGCGGGGCCTTGTCGTGTTCGAGGTTCGATTCAGTCGACCGGAATCAGCGATCCGCGCCGGCCGCGCTGTCTCGGTCTGGGCGCGCCGGTAGCCGACGCCAGCCGGGGCTCTGGTGTAGATCGAGTCATCGCTAAGCGTGAGGCTGTCGGCTCGGTGCTCGTGCCAAGCATCCTGGACCGCGAGCCAGGCATCCAGAGTCAAGTCGAGGCCGTCAGCCGCATGGCCGTGCAGCGCCTCGGAGATCAGCAGCGACGGTGCGATCGACAGCGTCAGATTGTCGGCTGCATGCGCGTGAGTGGCTTCCGCGACCGTCAGGTTCGTTCCGGTCGAAACGACGATCTGATCGGCCGTGTGCGCGTGGAGCGCTTCGGCGATGCTGAGCGCCGTCTCTGTGGTCAGGCCTACCGAGTCCGCGGCATGGGCGTGGGCTGCATCCGCGATCGAGAGCGTGGGCAGCCCGGAGATGTCAAGGTTGTCCGCCGCGTGAGCGTGCGAGGCATCTGCGATCGACAGGCTCTGCAGCGTCGACAGCGTCGGTGAATCTGCGGCATGCGCGTGCAGCGCTTCTGCTACCGCGAGCGTGGTTTGCAGCGTCATGGCCAACCCATCAGCGCTGTGCGCATGGCTGGCCTCAGCGATCGTCAAATTCGTGCCGGTCGTGGTGCCTAGCGTCAGGTTCTCCGCGGTGTGCCCATGGCTCGCATCTGCGACTGCCAGGGTTGAATCCGTTGTCAGGCCGAGCGAGTCGGCTGCGTGGGCATGCGTGCAGTCGGCAATCGACAGCGTGGTCGCCGTCGTCAGCGTGAGGTTGTCGGCGGTGTGGCCGTGGGAGGCCTCCTGTATGACCAGGTCTTCCCCGGTGCCGCCCGCACTGATCTGCCAGCGCAGGATGAAGATGCCATTGCCGCCGCGGCCGCCCAAGCGCCCACCGCCGTAGCCGGATGCGCCGCCACCGCCTCCTCCCAGGCCATCGGTTCCGGCCTGCCCGCTCCTGTCTGCTGAATAGCCGCCTGATCCACCGCCACCCAGGCCACCGTTTGCGGATCCTGTGTCGAACTCGAATGCACCACCACCCCCGCCACCGGCATAGCGAACCGTCGATCCGTCAATCGCGCTCTCGACGCCGTCCCCACCAGGCCCGCCGGGCCATGGGTCAGCTGGAGGAGGAACGCTGCCGGCCGCCCCGGCGCCCCCACCCCCGCCGCCGGCCGGAGTGTTGTTGTTGCTGGCCCCCGAGTTACCTTGTCCGGAGGCTCCACTGCCAGGAGTTGAGGCGGTGAAGGCGCCACCGCCACCAGAGCCACCGCTCGCGGCCGCGATGCTGTCCTCAGCACCGCCTCGCCCACCGCCCACGCAAGTCAGCGTGCTGATGTCGGGCCCGGAGATCGTGGTGTCCTGGCCGTTGGACCCCGCGCCACGGGATGGCATGCCACCATCGCCGACAGTGATGGCGTAGCTGTTGGCGCCGAGCGTTAGAGGGCTGCCTTCGGTGTTGTTCGCCTCACCTGTGACGTACTTACGGAACCCGCCCGCACCACCACCGCCGCATCCCGAAAATCCAGTCGTGGCCGAACCGCCAGGGCCGCCACCACCGACGCCCAGCCACTCGAAGTCTCCACCCTCGGAGACAACGAGCGTGCCCGCCGATTCAATCCTGGCGACCCGGTAATCGGTGCCGCCGACATTGATCGTGCTGAAGGTGACGCCGCTGGATGCGCCTTCGTTGACGGCCGGCATGTCAGTACATCGACTAAACGATCACGCTCAGATGATGCGCTTGACGGTGTTGCCCTCAGGTCGGGTCACCGATCTCGATGTCCCAGGCCGGGAAGTTCACGGTGTTCGAGCCGTTGGCCGTCAGCGCCTGCGAGGTGCAGGTGGTCACGTACAGCAGCGTCGAGTCGGCCACGCGCACCAGTGCCACATGGTTGGCCGTGCCGCTGGCGTCGATAAGCACCGAGGACTTCGCGGCCACCGTCACCTTGCGGCCGGACGTGTCGCCGTTGGCCTTGGTGAAGTCGCCGCCAGCCATCGTCACGTCGGCCAGCGCAAAGGTCGAAGTCGCCTCGGTGTAGGTCGTCGGCTGGGCCGAGCAAGCGATCATGCGAGTCGCGGTGGCGATCTCGTCGAGCATCTGGTCGAGCACTGCGTCGGGGGTTGCCTTAGTAGCCATTGCTGTCTCTCGTGGCGTGGGTTGGGCTGTGGACGCTGAGGTCCACCGCAGGCACGTCGGGAATAGCAGCCGGCGCATCGCCAGCAGCCACGGCCCAGCCGTTCTTGATGAAGCACGCGCCATCCTCGTCGAAGACAGTGCGTTGGTCGCCCTCGTAGAAGGTCTCTCGACCCTCCTTGAAGGTGGTGGTGCAGTTGATCTTCATGGGGTGCCTTTCCGGTGGCGGCGCAATGCAAAACGCCCTCGCAAGGAGGGCGTTTCACATCACGGGCTGTGATTCAGCCGATCAGGCGGGGGGGTTCTCGGTCGGGGCGAAAGCCGGCTTGCCGAGCACGCACACCGCAGCGAGCAGCGCCGCGGAGGCGTTGTTCACCGGCGTGATGGTCAGGCGCGTGTAGCGCTTGATGCCCTTGTAGCCCAGCTTGCGGCACTCGTTGTCGTCGTCGAACTGGAAGCCGGCGAGCGCCTCGGTGCCGATCAGGTCGGCATCGGCCACGGCCTCGAAGCCGGAGCCAGAGGCGTCCGACTCCTCCAGCAGCACGGTGAAGGTCGCGTCCACGTCGGCGATGGAGCCGGTGGCGATCACATACATCGCGTCCTTGTAGTTCTGGTGGTCGATCACCTGGCCGACCTGGGCGGTGGTGTCCGCGACCGAGACCGGGCTGATGACGCGCTTGATGGTGACATTGTTAGTCATTTCCATGATGGTGTCCTTTCGAGAATTTAGGGTGGGCGCCCCGGGTCGCCCCGGGGCTGCGTCATCAGGAAGCCGAGAAGCGCAGGAACTTCACCGCCTCGGTGTTCTGCGCGCCGCCGCCGGTGCGCTTGGTGGTGTAGAACACCACGTAGGGCTTGGCGGTGTAGGGGTCGCGCAGCGTGCGGATGCCCATGCGGTCCACGATCAGGTAGCCCTGCCGGAAGTCACCGAAGGCCAGCGAGAGCGACCCCGTGTCCAGAGCAGGCATGTACTGGTCCACGCGCACCGGGTAACCGTTCAGGCGCTCCGGCTGGCCGACCTGCAGGGAGGGTTCCCACAAGTAGCGGTCGTTCGTGGCTTCCTTGAGCTTGCGGGCCTTCGTGCGCACCTCGCGGCGCATCACCCAGGTCGCATTGGCGAGGTACTGGTCCTTCAGCGCACCCTGCAGGTCCTGCAGCGGGTCGAACTTCGACGTCGAGTTGAAGTCGCCGTTGGTGCCCGAGTTCACGTGTTCAAACACGCCCCACGCGCGCGTGTCGTCGCTCGTGGCCGCGGTCGAGTAGGCCGCCAGGCCACGGGGCTGACCCGCGCCGGTGCCACGCCAGAAGGCAGTGCCTTCCACGCGGGCGAACTTGTCGGCGATCTTGCCGGCCAGCCACGCCTCCACGTCCACCGCAGCGTCGTCCAGGATACGCTGCGAAGCCCTGGGCATCGCGTACATCTCGTGCGCCTCGATCTTCCACTTGCCCAGCTGGGGCGTGTCGGTGTCGCTGCGGGTGCCCAGCTCCGAAACCCAGCCGGCGTCGGCCTCGTCGTTGTCGAGCACGCCCTCGATGTCGTTCGTGCTGATGGTCTGCACGGTCGCGATCTGGCGCATGATCGACTGCTCGTAGAGCTTGCCGATGGTGCGGCCCACGGTGGCGTGCGGCAGCAGGTAGCCGCCGTCCGGGTCGGTGCCGGCCTGCAGGGCCTTGCGCTCGGCGTCCGGCAGGTCTTCGGCCTTCACGCCCACGACCACCTTGAAGAAGGCCGACTTGTAGGCGGTGTACTGCTCGGCGTTGAACTCGCCGGGGAAGGCTTTGCCCTTGGCCTGGTACTCGGCGCGAAGCGAGATGTTGAAGCCCTTGAGCTCGGCTGCCAAGTCGTTCGCGGCCTTCACCTCGGTGTCGGTCTGCGGCCGGTTGAGCTTCTTCTCGATCGTCTCGAGCTGCTGCTTGAGATCGGTCAGGTCGTCCATGTCCTTGCCGATCTTCTCGAGCTTGGCCTCGATGTCGGCCACGGACTTGCCGTCGGCCTTGGCCTTGAGCAGTTCGTCCGTCGCGCTCTTGTGCTCTTCCCATGCGCGGCCGAGCTTTTCGATGGTGTCGGCCAGAGTCTTGATTTCCATGATGGTCCTTTCGGATGTGAAAAAGCCGCCCGAAGGCGGCTTGCGTTGGTGGTGATCGCGGGGTTACCGCTTGCCCAGGCGGTCGAGCAGCGCTTGCGCGTTGGCAGTCGCCCGAAGCAGGTCGGCGTCCTCCCCGGGATCACCCCGGCCGATGACGCTCTTGATGCGAGACACCAGGGCGGTGGCCTCGCTCTTCGAGAAGCCCCCTGCATCGCGCAGGTGGCGCTCGATCTCTGCCAGCGTCTCAAGGTCTTCGATGGTCTTCACCGCCGAAACCCGGGACGCGTCGTTCATGGGGAAGGTGACCAGGGACAGCTCCACCAGGTCCGCCTTCTTGATGGTGCGCACGCCTGTCACGCGGTCCCAGCTGTCGTCGCGCACCCGGAAGCCGATCGACAGGCCCGACAGCGCACCCATCTTCATCAGCTCGTAGGCCTCCGCCCCGCGCGAGGTCTTGAGGGCCAGCTTGCCCTTCACGCGCAGGCCGATGGAGTCCTCCTCCATCTCCGTGTAGACGCCGATGGGCTCGCGCTGGTTGTGCTGCCAGAGCATCGCCGGCAGGCGACCAGCGGACTTCGCCGCGCTCAGCGTCTCCGTGAAGGCGCCCGGGACAACGATGTCCCCGCCCTTGTCCGTGATGTTGAAGACGGACCCGTAGCCCTCGAAGGTTCCGGTGTCGCCGGTCGCCTTCAGCTCGCAGGCGAAGTCCAGGTTCTTGGTGGTCATTTGCGTTCCCCTGCGGTCACATGCCCATGCCGCCGCCGGACTCGGAGAGTCCGCGGTCCTTCAGCCACTTCTTCATCTGCGCGATCTCGCCCTTCTGGGCTTGGCCGATGGCCTTGGCGAGCTTCACCATCTCCTCGTTCTTGCCCTTGCCGGCCTGGGCTGAGGACATGTTCACGGCATCCTGGTGGTGCACAATCATGGAGCGCGCGAACTTCACATCCTGGACGTTGTAGTCCTTGTCGGCGGCTTTCAGGTTCGCGTTCTCGATCGCATCCTTCAGCCGATTCGCCGCCTCGATCAGTCCGTTGAGCTCGTTGGTTTTCATCGTGATGTCCTTCATTCCGCCGCGGCGGGCTCTGGCTGGTTGCCATTCGATCCAGGCGGCAGCTTCGCCGCCTCCCCGCCCATCGGGTTCATCTCTTCCAGGGCGCGCACCTCGTCCGGCGTCATCCAGGCGGCGTGGCCGCCAGAGCCCAGCGCGCGCGCGAAGTACTCGCCGCGTTCTTTCGTCGATCCGCGCAACAGCCCGGCCGCGTTGAACTTGAAGTAGTAGCCGTCCGCGCGCTCGTCGCGCGACAGCAGGTTCACATCGGCGGACTGCTCGATCCGGGTGTACCAGGGCATGAGCGTGTGGATCACGTGCGCCAGGAACATCTGCTCCGAGCTCGCGTAGGTGCTGGCCTTGTCGGAGTAGCCGATCATGATGGGCATCACGCCCATGAAGCGGCAGACCTCCTCGATCTGCTGCGAGCGCATCTCCTTGGTCTGCGCGTCCACGCTCGACATCGTCTGCTGCAGCCACTTGGCGCCGCGGTCAAGGATCAGCGGCGTTCCCGGGGTAGCCGCCTGCTTCTTCAGCCACAGCACCAGGTCGTCGTGCTGCTTCTGGTTGAGTTGGCCCTCAACCGAGTAGACCCCTGTCGGCCGCACGCCCTCCTTGTGCAGGTTCGACACGCTGTCGTCGATGGCGATCGTCAGGCCCAGGGCGTCGCGCGCGATCTGCAGCACGTCCATCCCGAGGAAGCCTGACCAGCTGGGCCCGCGCACGTGCCAGATGTCCGAAGCCGGGAACACCACCTGCCGGCCGTCCTTGCCCGTGTACTTGTAGACGGGTCGTTCGAACTCCTGAGGCTGCTCCACCACCATCCGCGACGGGTCCAGCAGGATCAACTCGGCCAGGCCGCGGAAGGTCTTGTTCTTCCATGCGTAGGCATTTCCCAGTGCGGCGTGGATCACCATCTCCTCGCGGAACTCGAAGGACGTCTGCCAATCGTTCGGCGCCGTGGCCACCAGGTCATAAGCCCGGTGATCGCGCGCCGCCGTGATGTTCCTGAGGCCGTTCACCTGCTGCTCGCGGTGCAGCTTGAATGGCACCTGCGCCACGCCCTGCGATAGCACCTTGACGCAGGCGAAGAAGGTGGCCACGCGGAACGCGTTCTCCAGCGTGACCGTTGGGCCAGCCTTCGAGGTGCGACCGGCGCGCGCGATTTCGGCCCAGACCTCCAGGGGATCAACGCCCTTGCGCTCGGCGAGCGACCTTGCGAGAAAGCCCATTACTTGGCACCTCGCGCCAGAAGGACACCGCCGGCGATCGCAAGCGCCCCACCGACCACCCACCCGGCGGGCGCGTAGACAAGGCTTGCGCCATAGGCGATCGCACCCGCGCCGCCGGCCATCAGTGCGTCAGGCACCCAATCGGCCGCCGTCGCTGCAATGCGCTGCAGTGTTTGTTTCATCAGGCGGTTTCCCAGAAGCTGCGGCCGCACGCGGCCGGGTTCAGTGCCATCAGAGACACCGCGTCGAAAAGAGCCATGAGCGGATCGATCTTGGCCGTGCCGGAGATCTGCTTGTTGATCGACACGGCGTTCTTCTGCTGCTCGATCCGGGCATTGCTCACGCACCAGGGCATCAGGCCGGACTTGGCCACCAGCAACTCACCGCCGGCCAACTTGCGCTCAGTGGTCTTGATGGCGCCGGTCAGCCGCCAGCCCTGCGAGATAGCGACGATGTCCTTCTCGATGTCGAAGTCCCGCGCGGCCAGCACATCTACGATGTCGCCGATCCCCGCCGCGTCGACTCCGATGCCGCGCTCTTCTGGCAGCAGGCCCGCGTCGCGCACCGCGCAGATGTTGTCGGCGAACTCCTCGACATCCTGGCCGGGCCGATCGACGATAGTCAGGCAGCCCTCGCGCTGGAAGTCCAGCAGCCGGGGCGCGATTTCCTTGCGCCGCTCCAGCACGATGCGGTGCGCCCATGCGTGGAACCAGGCCAGCCACTTCCCCGTTTCGCGCTCACGGCCCACAAAGGCCTGGCCGAGCAAGTCATCAAGACCGCCGCCGTCGCCACCCGCCACGACGACCTCGCATCGCCGGATCAGGTCGTCCAGCGACAACGCAATCTCGGCCTCTTTCCAGAAGTCGGCGCCAGCCCAGCGGTCGCTGCGCAGGCTCAGGCCGATTTCGATGTTCAGGTGCTTGGCCAAGAACTGCTGGAAGGTGCCATCGGCCTTGTGCCGCACCTTCTCGAGCTGGTCCTCCAGCCATTCCGCGCTCACCGAGCGCCCCATGTTCGGGTTGGTGATGTAGAAGTTCGCCGGGTCCATGTAGGCCTTGGACTCGATCATGTCCGGCGGGAACTCGTACAGCACCCCAAGCGACTTCGGGTCGACGATCTTGCCGTCCCGCACGTCGCGGTAGTAGTTCAGCTTGTCCTTGAAGACCCCGGCCGGCGGCTCGTCGCTCTGCGTCGTCAGGTAGATCACCCAGCCTTCGTCGCGCGACACCTGGCCACCCGTGGCCTCCATGAACATGGCCTCGGCCTTCGACTGCTTGCCGAACAGCCAGTGCTCGTCAACCAGCACCCGGCCGGACTTCTTGCCCGACACCGTGTCGGTGTCAGCGGCGACCACCTTCAGGCTCGCTCGCGTCACCCGATGGGTGATCGTTCGCACGTGGTCTTGCACGTGAAACAGCGCCGCCAGCTCCTCGTCGGCCCGGATCATCCCGGCGGCCGGCTTGAACGAGTTGTCCGCTACCTCCTTGGTCGGCGCCAGGATCAGGTGCTCCTCTTCCTCGCGCCAGCACAGGATCACCGCGGTGAGCATGATCCCGGCCGCGATCGTCGACTTCGTGTTCTTCTTGCTGATCAGCAGGTAGAACTCGCGGATCAACTGCTTGCCGGTGTCGGCATCGTAGGCGCCGAAGATGGCGGCCACGAAGTCGAACACCCACTGCTCCGAGCACTCGCCGAAGGTCGGCTTGCCCGGGAGGTCAACAACCCGAAGCTCCTTGAATATGGCCAGCGCCTGCGCGGCTTGGTCCTTGTAGATCGGCGGCGGGATGATCGATTGCCGCTTGCGCAGCCGATCGGCCCAGTCAGGACATGCGGTCGTCCACAGCGGGCGACCGGCGTGCTTCTTCGAGCGACGAGCAGCCGCCTTCGCCCGCTCCTTGGTTGCCAAGCTCAGACCTTCCTACCGCCCACCGACGCCAGGCGTGGAGGCGCGGCCGCAGCAAACCGACCGGCGACCTTGTTCGCGGCGTCCTGCCGCTGCTCCTTCTTGCCGCCCTCGCCCAGCTTCTTGTGCACGAACGGCAGCGCCGAGGCGGCCGCCCGCACTTGGGTGGCAGTCGCGTCGATGTCGCCGCGCCAGACCTGCCGCAGGAAGTCGAGCGGGTCGTCCGTGCCGGTCACGGCCGGCTCTGCCTTCTTGCGCTTGAGCGCGCCGCCGTGGGCCTGGGGCTCCAGAGACTCGTCGACGCCGCCATTTGCTGATTTGGAGGCGGCCTTGGGCTTCCGCCCTGCCCCAGCGCGCGCCCCGCCAGAGTTCGGCCGAGCGCCGCCGCTTCGTCCTTTGACTCCGGCCATTTGCTGATTTCCTTTGCCCGATGGGCGATTTTTTCTG
>ERZ1066115.58-NODE-58-length-41923-cov-14.785516_pt1 | contig 41923 bp, 34 predicted proteins | sample MGYA00382762_ERZ1066115 | MGnify/ENA primary metagenome ERZ1066115 (study PRJEB33369, sample SAMEA5778345) | biofilm metagenome | biome: Industrial cooling water; feature: Water cooling tower basin; material: Biofilm | place: United Arab Emirates | collected... | reverse complement strand
CCGGGCCGCCGGGCCGCCGGGCCGCCGGGCCGCCGGGCCGCCGGGCGAGCGCGCCTATCCCAGCCGAGCCCGCGCGGCGAAGTCCGCGAACGAAAAGGCCGCGAGGCCATAGCGCCGCGCCAGCTCCCTTAAGCCCGCGTCCTGGGTCACGAGGCAATCGCAGCGATCGGCCGCGGCGGCGAGTATGGCGGCGTCGCGCGCGTGCTTGGCCCCGCCGAACCCGGCGGCGTCCGCGTTCGCCGCGGCCGCGGCGACGACGCGGCAGAGCCCGCGGGCCAAGTCCTGGAGGGCCGCCCGCCGCCCCCGGTCCGGGACGGCGGCGAGCTCCTCGAGCTGAACTTCGCTGATATAGAGCGCGATGCTGCGGGTATCCTCGAGCCCTGCGCGCAGCCGCCCGTACTCATCGGCTAGGATGAGGTCGAAGACGTTGGTATCGAGCATCGCCTTAAGTGGCTGCCCCCCGCCGGCCCGGCCCGCCGCGTCGGGTATCCCGGCGCGGCCCTCCAGGCGCTTACCCGGCGGCGAAGCGGAAGCTCGCCGAGCCACGGCCTTTAGGCCTTCGGCCGCCGGGGCGCCATGGCGTAGAGGAAGACGGCCGCGGCCTGCGCCACGTTCAAGCTCTCCACGAGCCCGGCGCCGTCGATGCGGACCAGGCGCGAGCAGGCCGCGCGGGTATCGGGCTCCAAGCCCGTCTCCTCGTTGCCCAGGACGACGGCCGCCGGCCGGCCGACGCCCGGCCAGTCGCCCAGGCTCCGGAGCTCGTCCTTGGCCCTATGGTCGGCGCCGACGCTCGGGATGCGGCCCTCGCAACGGCGCAGGAAGCGCGCGGCCGATTCGTCCGCGTAGACGGCCACGCGCTCGAGCGCGCCGCGCGCGACCCGGTAGGCCGAGGTAGAGAGACGCGCGGCGCCGTCGCGTTCGGAGAGCACGACGGCGGCGAAGCCGAAGAAGGCGGCGCTCCGCGCGATCGAGCCGAGGTTGTGGTCGTCCCCTACCCTGTCCAGGACGGCTACGCGAACGCCGGCGGCGGCCCAGCGATCGACCAAGGCGTCGTCGACCTTCGCGAGGCCCGCGTCCCGGACCATGGCCACGACGCCCTGATGGTGCACCGTGCCCGAGAGCCGCTCGAGCTCGGCCGGCTCGACCACGCGGTAGGGCCGGCGCGCCTTGGCCAGGGCGGAGGCCAGGCGGCCGAACTCCTTGGATCGTTCTTCGGTAAAAAAAAGCCGCTCGACCGCGGCCGGGCGGGCCTCGGCCAAGGCCTTGACGGCCTCCAGGCCGCAGACGGCGATTTCGCCTCGTTGTTGGTTCTTCACGTACGGGAGCATAGCGCCGCCGGAGGCCCCCGCGCAAGGCGCCGACGGCGGCGGGCGGCCGAAGCGCTTCGGGCGCAGGTAGAAGTACCGCTATACTAGTATTACATCATTAAGGCCCGCAGCGCGGGCTATGGCCGCCAGGGCCTGCATCCCTTCGTCGGTCGGCTCGGGGAGGTCCTTAAAGCGGGCGCGTACGCCCTGCGGCCTATAGCGTATGAGTTTATAGCGCGTAGACGCCGCGCCTAGGGCGACGAGCTCGCTCGCCGCCATGCGCACGGTCAGCTCGGCGTCGAAGAGGCCGGGGGCCACGACGGTACGGAGCTCGTAGAGCTTGCCGGCCGCGGCGAGGAAGCGCAGGTTGGCCTTGACCGGGGCGACTTCCGCCCCGGTCAGCGCGCGATGCTCTACGGGATCCCAGGCTTTGAGGTCCAGCATGAAGCCCTCGGCCGCCCGGACCAGCGCCGGGAGGGCGGCGTAATCCGCGGAGCCGTTGGTATCGACCAGGGCCGGGAGCCCGGCCGCCCGGGCCGCCTCAACGAGCGAGCCTAAGAACTCCGGCTGCTCGCCGCACTCGCCGCCGGACACCGTTATGCCGCGTATGAAGGGCTTGGCGGGGACCAGCGCCGCCAGGACCTCGGCGGCCGTCATGAGCCGCGGATAGGCCGGCGAACCGTCCGGCCGCCTCTCCTTGGGCGAGACGACCGGCGGCCTGGTCTCGGGGTTATGGCAATAGGCGCAGTTAAACGAGCAGCCCTGCAGGAACACGACCGCGCGGTTGCCCGGGCCGTCGACGGCGCTGGAGCGTAGGATCTTGGCCACGCGCCCGCGCGGGGCGGCGCCAGCCGCGGTCGGATGGGCGGGCGCGGCGTCTCCGCTCCCGGCGCCGTCCGGGTCGGCCGGCCGGCCGCTCGATTCGCTGCCCGCGCCGCGCGGGGCGCCGTCCGGGTCTCCCGGCAGCCGGCCGTCGTAAGCTTCCCCGGCAGCGCTCCGGCTCCCGGCGCCGGCCGGGTCGGTCGGCCGGCCGCTCGATTCGCTGCCCGCGCCGCGCGGGGCGCCGTCCGGGTCTCCCGGCAGCCGGCCGCCGAGGGCTTCGCCCGCGGCGATCCCTGCCCCGGCCGCCCCCCGCGGGCTCACGGCCGTATGCGGCGCTCCAGGACGCCTAGGTTGTTCACGGCGTTGCGACCCAGGGCCGTGGTGTCCTGTAGGCTGGCTTCGCCGCGGTTCAGGCGCTCGATCTCCGAGCGCTTGACCAGGTAGCCGGTGATGCGCACCACGTCGGCGTCGGCGGCGTAGCCGGAGAAGTAGCGGCAGCCGGAGGCCAGGGCGCCGCGCGCCACGTCCAGGAGCTGGCGGGGGTTGGCCTTGGCCGTGGGTTCGAAGGCGAAGACGTCGCCGATGCCGCTGGGGAAGAACGCGTGGTAGGGCGCGGAGCGCAGGATATGCTCGCTGAGCTCGGGCTCCTGGCCTATGGGAATGCGGCAGCCGGGGCTGATGCCCCGGTCCGAATCGATGCCCACCTGGGCGTGCAGTAGGTAGCGCCCGCCGTTAAAACTAAGATGGGGGCAACGATGGGCCTTCACCAGCTCGTCTATCGCCTTAATGACGCGCAGGCCCAGGGCCTCGGCCCCGTCGTCATGGCCGAAGCGGGCGCCGCCCGCGTGCGCGTTCACGAGCTCGGCCAGGCCCACGAGCCCGAACATGCCGGTGACGCGCTCGCGCCGTAGGAGCCCCTCCTTGACGAGGAAGCTCGATTCGAAGAAGCCCGACTCGTCCATGAGGAAGCGCACCCGCTCGTCCATGTAGGCCAGCTGCAGCCGCACCGCCTCGGGCAGGACGCGGGAGAAAAGCTCCTCGCTATCCTTGGCCCGCGGGGCCAGGCGCGCCAAGTTAAGGCGGACGAGGGTGGCCGAGCCGCCGCCCTTGGGTAGGCCGTTGTAGCAGGAGACGATGGCGTAGTCGTCCAGGCCCATAGCCTTGAAGTCGGCGCTAAAGCGGCGGTGGTCGGCGAAGCTGGGCTTGGCCACCTCCAGGGCGACGGCGGCCGCCAGCTCGGCGAAGGGCTCGGGCGTGAGCTCGGGGTCGTACTTGAGCGTAAGGTTGGGCACCGCGTTCTTCTGCTCGCGCGACAGCTCCAGGATGAGGCGGCCGGCGCGGGTTTCCCGCGGCCCTAGGTCGGCGTGGCAGAAGGAGTCGTTGATGGTCCGGTCGATCTGCATAAGGAAGAGGCCGATGGCTTTGCGCGCCTCCGCCTCGTCCCGCACGAAGGGCTCGAGCAGGGCGTCGAGGTCGCCAAGGTACACGGGGAAGGTGGTGATGCTCGGCACGTGGCGGTAGAGGACGAGGAGGGCCGCCGTGGCCTCCCAGATGTCGCGCGGGGGCTTGAGGCCCAGGAACTCGGAGCCCCGGCGCATGAAGAGCTCGTAGTCCGGCGCGACGTAGCGCGGCCGGTAGGGCGCGGCGCCTTCGAAGAGGTCGCAGACGACGCCGGCGTCGCGCAGGACCTGGCAGGCCGGATCGATGGCGAGGACGGACAGCTCGTTCTCCGCCACGCGGGCGAGGCCGGCCACCTTCTGTTGGTAGGTAAGGGTTCTGTCGCTTAAGGTCGCGAGTGCTGGGTTCACGGTTAACTCCTGGCCGCGGGGGCGCGATGGCCCGGGGGCGGCTACGGTTTGGTATCCGGGCCCGATCCGCCCGGCATAGCAACGGGAGTTTAACCGATGGGGTTTTGACGCGGCGGCGGCTCTGGGCCCCCGCGCTCCTGGCGATGCGCGCCGCGTTCGGCGCGCGTATTAACCCCGGTTCTTTATCGCGGCGACGCGCGATGTTGCCTGTATTATAGGATCGGCGGCCTGGGCTGTAAAGCGGACGAAGGCCGCCGGCGGTAGACGAGCCTGCCGGCGGCAGCCATGGCCGCCGGCAACCGCGACCGCGGCGGCCGACGAGGCGGGCTTAGTCGACCAGGTAGCGCACGGTCATGCTCGAGAAGAGCTCAAGCGCCGTGTCGATGCCGGCTAGCTCGGGCCGCAGCTCCCCGTCCGAGCCGTCTACCGAGCCGACGCCGATCGGCGTGAAGCGGGCCTCGGCGGGGCCGGCGCCCAGCTCCAACTCGGCGCGATAGACCAGCGAAGGTTGGCCGTTCACCCCGGCGTTCTTCTTGGTGTAGGTCTCGTTCCAATCGTAGGAGCGGTTCGTCTCCAGCATGACCACGTAGCGCCCGGGCGGTAGCGAGGCGGCCAAGCCGCTGGCGTACGATACCGGCGCCCCGACGGTGGTGGGCGACGAGACGGCCTCCGCCGCGCCGCTCTTGCGGGCGGTCCAGACCGGCAGCGACTCGGGGCGGCCTGCCTTAGGCGCGGCCCGGTACTTACCGGTGACCGCGAGCTCGGTCACGTAGAGCGTATCCACGAAGCGGCCGTCGGGCGTCTCGAGCCACGCGGCGACCTGGGGCCAGACCGTGTACGAAAACAGGAAGACCTTCATGTCCTTGGCGTAATGGGGACCCGGTTCCAGGCGTAATTCGATGCGGGGACCGGACGATACGCCGGTCTTGGGCGCGGGGCGAGCCTCGGGCTCGCCGGCGCAGGCCGCCGAACCCAGCGCGGCCAGGACGAAGGCGGCCGCGAGGCCCGCCTTGTTCATGCTTGATACAGCCATGATCTACTCCTTCGTGCCGTCTTTGTTGGCACTGACAACATTATACTGATCGGGTGTTGGCAGTGTCAACATGGCATGGTACACTCCGAAAAGATTACGGCGACGAAAGAGGGATCATGGACGAGGCGACGGCTAAGAAAAATACCTATCACCACGGCGCGCTCCGCGAAGAGCTCATTCGCCGGGGCCTGGAGGCCCTTGAGCGGGAGGGCGCGGAGGCCTTGAGCCTGCGCTCCCTGGCCGAGGCGGCCGGCGTGTCGAAGGCCGCGCCGTATCGGCACTTTAAGGACAAGGACCACTTCCTAGGGGCGCTGGCTGACGAGGGCTTTAGGCGGCTCTACGCCGAGTTGGACGCGGCCCGTCGCGGCGAGCACGGGGGCGTGGACGAGATGGGTGCCGTCTACATGCGCTTCGCGATCCGGACGCCGGCGCTCTATAGGCTCATGAGCTCGTCCCTGCTCTGCCGGGTGCCCGACGAGTCGCTGGTCTGGGCGCGGCGGGCCCTGATGCTCTTGGCCGAGACCCTGGCCGGCGCGCCGGGCCGGGACGCGGAGCGCCTGGGATCCGCGCCGAGCTTCCCGGCCGGCGCGGACTTGGACGAGACGGCGGCGGCCTGGGCATATATCCACGGCCTGTCGCTCATACGCATCGATAGGCTGTACCCCGAGTACCTGCCCGAGCCTGACTGGGAGCGCTTGGCCCGGGCTATACCGCGCCTGGGGCGGGCTTAAGGCGCCCGCGAGCCGCGCGCGAGGGATCGCAGCGCGTAGCCCGGAGCCCCGGCGGTCGCGGGCCGCGAAGCGGCGCCCGGCGGCGGAGCCGACGGGCCCGGGCTACCCCGCGCGCGGGGGCGAGGACTACGCGCGTAGAGCCCGGTCGGCCCCGCGGACCTTCGCCCGCGGCGACCCGCGGCGGGGATTTCCGCCCGCCGGCCGGGCTCCTACGGCCCTGGCGGGGCCGACGCGCCCCGAAGCCCTTAAAAAGGCCCGCCGAGGCCCTTCCAATTTAGCGCGGCATTTTACATACTGATACTATGAACGCGAAGAAGCTTACCAAGATCGTGGCGACGATTTCGGACCGCAACTGCGAGCCGGAATTCCTTAAGCAGCTATTCGAAGCGGGCGTCAACGTGGTGCGGCTCAATACGGCGCACCAGGGCCCCGAGGAGTCGGCCAAGGTGGTGGCCAACGTGCGGAAGGTCTCCGACACGATAGGCATTCTGGTGGACACCAAGGGGCCGGAGGTGCGGGTGCGCGACCTGGAGGAGCCCCTGGAGCTCAAGGCCGGCGAGACGGTGACGATCCCCAAGGTGGACGAGGTCCGCAAGGGCTTTAACGTATCGTACGCGGGCTTTACGGCCGAGGTGCCCATAGGCTCGCGCATCCTGATGGACGACGGCGGCATCGAGATCCTGGTCAAGAACGCGGCGAACGGGATGCTGCTCTGCGAGGTGCAGAACGACGGGGTCCTGAAGAACCGCAAGAACGTGAACGTGCCCAACGTGGGGCTCCGGGTGCCTTCGCTCTCCGAGAAGGACAGGCTGTTCCTCAAATTCGTGGCGGATAACGATATAGACTTCGTGGCCCACTCCTTCGTGCGCAACAAGGAGGACGTGCAGGAGGTGCGTCGCATCCTGGACTCGCATGGCTCCAAGGCCAAGATCATAGCCAAGATCGAGAACGGCCAGGGCGTGACCAACCTGCCGGAGATCCTGGACTTCGCCGACGGGGTGATGGTGGCGCGCGGCGACCTGGGCGTAGAGATACCCCTGGAGCGCATTCCCGGCATCCAGAAGCACATCATCCACGCCTGCGTAAAGAAGGGTAAGCCGGTGATCACGGCGACGCAGATGCTGCACACGATGATGGAGAACCCGCGGCCGACCCGCGCCGAGGTCTCCGACGTGGCCAACGCGGTCTTCGACGGCACCGACGCGCTCATGCTCTCCGGCGAGACGGCCCAGGGCAAGTACCCCCTGGAGGCCGTGAAGACCATGGCCAAGATAGCCTTGCAGGCGGAAAGCCAGAAGCCGCGCGCCGAGGCGGTGGAGAGCGAGGCGACCTTTAACCAGGTGCGGAACTACCTGGCCCGGGGCGCGGCGATGAGCGCGATCCGGCTGCCGGTAAAGGCGATCATCGCGGACACGGAGTCGGGGCGCATAGCCAGGCTAATCTCCAGCTACCGCAGCCACGTGCCGGTCTACGCCTTTAGCCCCCAGCCCTCGACGGTGCGCTCCTTGAGCCTGTCCTACGGGGTGTTCTCCGAGCTGTCCAAGGGCTTCTCGAGCACGGACCAGCTGGTCTCCGGTTCCCTGCAGTCCCTGGTGGACCGCAAGCTGATCGAGAGCAACGACCTGGTAGTGATCATAGGCGGGACGCCGGGGCAGAGCGATACGACGAACTTCCTGGAGATCAATACCGCCGCCTCCTGCCTGGGCCGCTAGGCCGCCGGGTCGCGGTTCGGTAGGCCGGGTCGCAGCTCGGCCGCCGGGTCGCGGCTCGGCCGCCGGGTCGCGGCTCGGCCGCCGGGCGGCCTGATGGGTCGCCCGGAAGCCGATAAGGCCGCGCCCGCGGGACCGCGGCGCCGATACTCTAACGGGGAGGCGGCGGGACACAGGCTCGCCGTCGCCCGCGCGGCGGAGGTGCGTAATGGGCCGGATGATGCGTATAAGTACTCCAAGAGGCGCGGCGGCGCTCGCCTGCGCCGCCTTCTTGACCCTGGCCGGACCCGCGGCCCGGGGGCAGTCCGTCGCCCCGGCGTCGCCGCCGCCCGCCGGGGAAACCGCGGCCGCCCCGGCCGCCGCGGACGCCCCGGCCGGCGAAGGCATCGTCCTGCGCCACCTGTTCCGACCGGGCGAGCGATACCGCGTGCTCTCGCGCGTAGACGAGGACGTCTATATCAACCGTCGCTACTCCCACTCCGCCCAGATCTTCAACCGCATCGCGTTCAACGTGGAGGAACGGCGCGACGACGGCGCGGGGCTCCTGTCGGGCACCTTCTCTACGAGCGTGCGCTACGCCGGCGGGGCCTCCTACGTAACCGACAAGCTCTACGAATCCCGCTACTGGCAGCGACCGGACGGCCGCTACGAGATCGGGCCGGAATACTTCATGCCGGTGGTCAGGCACGTACCGAGTTTCCCGGAGCGCCCCGTCAGGCCCGGCGACACCTGGACCGCCCCGGGCGAGGAGAAGCACGATTTCCGCGTCGGCTTCGGCATCGAGGAGCCGTACGTCTTTCCTATAGAGGTACGATACGAGTATAAGGGCGACGCCGGGTATAAGGGGCGGGTCGTGAGGCTCATCAAGGCAGCCTATACGGTGTTCCTGCGACCCGTGCCGCCGCGCGGCTCGGCCAACTACTATCCGCTGCAGATAGCCGGCTACTCGGAGCAGCTGCTCTATTGGGACGCCGAACGCGGCGGCCTGGCCGCCTACGAGGAGGACTTCCGCTTCGTCTTCGATTTGTCCAACGGTAACTCGGTCGAATACCGCGGCGAGGCGAGCGCCGAGATCGTCGAGGCCCAGCTTATGGATAGGACGAAGCTGGCCGTCGAGATGCAGGCCGCGGTGGCGGAGCTGAAGGACGTAAGGGTCTCGAGCGACGAACGCGGGGTGACGATCAGCCTTGAGAACATCCAGTTCATGGCCGATTCGGCCCGCTTCTTGCCCGGCGAGCGGGAAAAGGTGGAGCGCATCGCGGCCATCCTGGCCAAGGTGCCGGAGCGGGACGTCCTGGTGGCGGGGCATACCGCCTTGGCCGGCACGGCGGCCGCCCGCGCGAGCCTCTCGCAGGAGCGGGCCCGCGCCGTGGCCGAGATTTTAATCGCCTTAGGGGTGAAGGCGCCCGAGGAGATCACGGTCATAGGCTACGGCGGGGATAGGCCGGTGGCCGACAACGCCACCGAGGCCGGCCGCGCCAGGAACCGCCGCGTGGAGATCACCATACTAGAGAACTAAGCGCGCCGTAGGCCTCGGCGGGCGGCATCTCGGCAGGACCGAATTCCCTTGATTTCCGCCCGACCCTATGTTATATCTTACATATGAACACTTGCTCATATGTTCACACGAAGGAAAGGTCATGGCGAAGGATATAGACGCGGGCCGCTGCGCCTGCTCGATCGTACACGAGGGCGCCGTAGACCTGGCGCGGGCGGCCGAACTGCCGACGGCGACCCTGCTCTCGGCGTCGGAGCTCTTTAAGGTGCTGGGCGACCCGACGCGGCTGCGTATCGTCGGCGCGCTCGCGGCGGCCGGCGAGCTCTGCGTCTGCGACTTGTCGGCCGCCTTGGACATGAGCCAGTCGGCCATCAGCCACCAGCTGGCCATACTCCGGCGCGCGCGCCTGGCGCGCTTCCGCCGGGACGGCAAGTCGGCCGTATACACGCTCGACGACGGCCACGTAGGCGAGCTCCTCGCGGTGGCGACCGCGCACGCGAATGAAGGGAAGGATTAACCATGCATAACTATGACGATCAAGGAGGCGGCTGCGCGGCCTGCGCGCGCGCCGAGGGTTCGCCGGCCGGCCGGACGGGCGCGGGCCCGAGCGCGGCCCCGGCCGCGGACCCGGCCGCCGCCGGCCTCGAGTCGGCCCACGAGACGAGCTCCCGTACGACCAAGCGGCCCGGCTTCTCCCGCGCCGAGAAGATAGAGCTCGGGCGCATCGGGGTCGGACTGGCGCTCGGCGTACTCGGCTTCATCCTCTGGGAGGGCGCCGAGGGCGGCGCCTGGGACGCCGCTAAGATCGCGGCGGCGGCCGTCTTGGGCCTGGCGTACCTCGTTGCCGGCTACGACGTCGTCCTAGGCGCGGCCAAGAACATAGCGCGCGGCAGGGTCTTCGACGAGCTCTTCCTGATGTCCATCGCCTCCTTAGGCGCCTTCGCCATCGGCGCCATGGAGGAGGCGGTGGGCGTCATGGTCTTCTATAAGCTGGGCGAGTTCATGCAGGAACGGGCGGCCGCCCAGAGCCGTCGGTCCATCAGGGCCATCCTGGACCTGCGGCCCGATAAGGCGCGCGTCATGCGCGGCGGCGCCTGGGTCGACGCGCGGCCCGAGGAGCTTAAGCCCGGCGAGCTCGTCCTGGTGCGCCCCGGCGAGCGCGTGCCGGCCGACGGCGCGGTGGCCGAGGGCTACGGCTCCTTCGACGGCTCGGCCTTGACCGGCGAGAGCGCGCCGCGGCCGGCCGGCCCCGGCGACGAGGCCCTCTCGGGCTTCATAGCGCGGGACGCGGCCCTGACGGTCCGGGTGGAGCGCCCCGCTTCCGAGTCGTCGGCGGCGCGCGTCATCGAGCTCGTGGAGAACGCGTCCAAGCGCAAGGCGCGGACGGAGCTCTTCATCAGCCGCTTCGCGCGCTGGTATACGCCGGCCGTCGTGGTCGGCGCCGCCCTCGTCGCCGTCGTCCCGCCCCTGGTCATCCCCGGGGCGAGCTTCTCGGCCTGGGCCTACCGCGCCCTCGTGATGCTCGTCATCTCCTGCCCCTGCGCCTTCGTGATCAGCGTGCCGCTGGGCTACTTCGGGGGCCTGGGCGGCATGGCCAGGCGCGGCATCCTGGTCAAGGGCGCTTCGGTCATGGACGCCCTAGCCGACGCCAAGACGGTGGTCTTCGATAAGACGGGCACCCTGACCGACGGACGCTTCAGGGTGGCGGAGCTCAGGCCCGAGGCCGGCTTTACCGAGCTCGAGCTCCTAGCCGGCGCGGCGGCCGCGGGAAGCCAATCCAACCACCCCCTGGCCAGGGCCATACGCGCCGCCTGGGAGGCGAGCGCCGAACCGGGGGAGCTCGGCTGCGACGAAGGCAGCTATAGCGAGATAGCCGGGCACGGCACCGTCGCCGCCGTCGGCGGCCGGGAGGTGATAGCCGGGGCCGACCGCATCCTGCACCTCAAGGGCATAGCCCACCGCTGCGACGACCGCGCCGACACGGTGGTGCACGTGGCCGTAGCCGGCTCCTACGCCGGACGCATAGCCTTGGGCGACGCGCTCAAGCCCGACGCGGCGGGCGCGGTGGCCGCGCTGAAGGCCCAGGGCGTCCGGCGCGTGGCCATGCTCACCGGCGACGCGGAAGGCCCCGCCCGCCGCGCGGCCGGCGAGCTGGGCCTGGACGAGCTGCACCACGGCCTCCTGCCCGAGGGCAAGCTCGAGCGCCTGGAGGCCATGCTGGACGAGGAGCGGGGCCGCGGCTCGGTGCTCTTCGTAGGCGACGGCATCAACGACGCGCCGGTGCTGGCCCGGGCCGACGCGGGCATCGCCATGGGCGGGGTCGGCTCGGACGCCGCGGTGGAGAGCGCCGACGTGGTCATCATGGGCGACGAGCCGTCCAAGGTGGCCGAGGCGCTGTCCCGGGCGAAGCGTACGCGGGCCATCGTAGCGCAGAACATCGCCTTCGCCCTAGGCGTAAAGCTCCTCTTCCTGGCCTTCGGCGCCTTCGGCCTGGCGGCCATGTGGGAGGCGGTGATAGCCGACGTGGGCGTAGCGCTCCTGGCCGTGCTCAACTCGACGCGGGCCCTGAAGTAAGGGGCGGGCCGGGGTCGTCGGACGGCCGCCGATCCGCCCGGCCTAGACCTTAAAGCGGCTCGTCCCGGCCTCCACGCAGGCGACGAGCTTGGCGTTGTACTCGCCGATGGCGGCCACCTGCGCGCTCGCGCCCTTGATGCTCGCCGACTGGGCGGCTATGGCCTCGGTCGCGCGCTTGAGCTCCTCGGTCATGGACAGGAGCGAGCGCATCTCCCCGCCCATGGCGGCCGCGCCCTGCGTCATCTCGGCGGAGGCGCCGCGCACCTCGTCGGTCACGTTGCGTATCGTCGCCAGCGCCTCCAGCACGGCCTTGCTGCCGGCGCCCTGCTCGGCCACCGCCGCCTTGACCTCGCTCTCCAGGGAGCTCACCTTGCGCACGTGCTCCAGGATCTCGCCGAAGGCGCGCTCGGCGTCGGCGGAGGATCCGACGACGCTCTCGATGCCGGCGCGCATGGACCCGACGTTACCGGCTATGTCCTTGGAGCGGCGGGCGGAGAGCTCGGCGAGCTTCCGGATCTCGTCGGCCACCACGGCGAAGCCGGCGCCCGCCTCGCCGGCGTGGGCGGCCTCTATGGCGGCGTTCATGGCCAGGAGGTTGGTCTGCGCGGCTATGGACTGGATGACCTTATTGGCCTCGATGAGGGACTCGGAGCGATCCGCCATATCGCGGACCAGGGCCGCCACGCCGCCGAGCTTGGCGCGCCCCTCGTCGCTGGACGTCACGAGCCTGGCCATGTACTGCCCGAAGGCGTCGACGTTCCGCGCTATGGACCCGACATTCCCCACCATCTGCTCGATCGAGGCCGACGAGTCGGCGACGCCGGCCTTCTGCCGCTCGATCATGCGGTCCAGGCTGTCGATATTGCGGGCTATCTGCTCCACGGTAGAGGAGAGCTCCTCGACGCTGGCCGCCTGATCCAGGGCCTTGGCCGCGACGCCGTCTATGGCCTCGTCGATGCGGGCGACGGCCTCCGACGCGGCCTTGGCCTCGTCGCCTAGGCGGCGGCCATTATCCCGGAGCTCGGCTACCGCCGACTGCACCCCGGAGATGATGCCGGCCAGCTTCTCGGCAAAGAGGTCGAAGGAGCGCGACAGCTCGCCCACCTCGTCCCCGGCCTTGAGCCCCAGGCGGCGGGTCAGGTCGCCCTCGCCCTCGGCGATATCCTTGAGGAGCTCGTTGGCCATGCGGGCCGGCTTGGCGACGGCGCCGGCCGTGAAGAAGGCGACGATGAACTGGGCCAGGATGACCGCCCCGAAGGTCGCGGCCAACATGAACAGCAGGGCGTCGACCCCGGCTTCGCGCCGAAGTTCGTCCAAGGGCCTATCCAGGCTCAGCGACCAGGGGCGATTGGTGGTGGCGACGCGCACCGGCGTGTACAGCCTGACCCAGGCCCGGCCCGATTCGTCCGTATAGTCGTAGCCGTAGCCCGTCCCGCCGCGGATCGCCTTGGCATCCTCGGTCTTGGTCGGATCGACCACGATGATCGCCCGGCTACGGAGCTCCGCGTCGGGGTGGTAGAGGTAAATATAGTCGTTATCGAGCAAGGCCGCCGTCCCGTTCATCGCCAGCATGATGTCGGAGACCAGGTCGTAGTAGAGGGAGGCCGCCAGCTCGATCCCGACCACCCCGACCGATCGGCCGTCCTTAACGACCGGCGCGGAGATAGAGAAGACGCTCATGGATCCGCCCTCGGGCCGGGGGCGTTCGTAGGGGCCGACGACGCTCTCCGACAGGGTCGTATAGCTGGCTATGTAGCGCCGCTCCGTCCGGATCGAATCGTCCAGGGAGAAACCCTCGACGCCGTCGGGGCCCCAGCTCAGCTCGTGGGCGAAGGCGCCCGCGGGCGAGCCGTAGGGGCTGCCGGCGTAGCGACGGTCCAGCTCGTCCGCGGCGCCCGGCGCCCAGGCGGTCCATACGGACTGGAACGAGGGATTCTTTTGCAGTATGGAGCGCATCATGGCGCTCAAGATGCCCCGGCGCTCGCCCTCCGGGTACAAGGCGTAGTCCTCGAACATGGCCGCCAGGGCGCGGACCGTGGCGAAGGGGCTCTCCAGCCGAGCCTCGAGGCGGAAGGCGTAGCGCTCGGCAGCGGCGGCGAGCTGCCCCCGGGCGGATTCCATGGCGGTCCGGGAGGTCGTCAGGATGGCCACCGTCCCCGCGGCGCCGAACATAAGGGCGGACACCGTAAGGACCGGGATCAATATCTTGCTACGTAGCTTCACCGAGTCGCTCCTCTAGATGGTCTGGTACGGCGGGAGCAGTATAGCGACTTCGGGGGCTTTTGGCACGCATTTTTTACGGCCGGCAGGTCGTCCAAGGGGCGGGGGAAGCTCGCTTCATCGCTTCCCCCGCCCTATCGCCTCCCCTTAACCGACCATTCTCTCGACGTCCTCGCGGACCGAGGAGATGGTCCCCAGGCCGAAGGTATCGATCAGGACCTTGGCTACGCCCGGCGATAAGAAGGCGGGCAAGGTGGGTCCAACGTTAATATCCTTGAATCCGAGCGACAGGAGGGCCAGGAGCACGAGCACGGCCTTCTGCTCGTACCAGGCGATGTTGAAGGCTATGGGCAGCTCGTTCACGTCCTTCAGGCCGAAGGCATCCTTCAGCATGAGGGCGGTGACGGCCAGGCTGTAGGAGTCGTTGCACTGGCCGGCGTCCAAGACGCGGGGGATTCCGCCGATATCGCCGAGCGCAAGCTTATTATACCGATACTTGGCGCAGCCGGCGGTCAGGATGACCGCGTCGCCGGGCAAGGCCCTGGCGAAGTCCTCGTAGTAGGAGCGCTCCTTCATGCGGCCGTCGCAGCCGGCCATGACCACGAACTTGCGGATCTTGCCTTCCTTGATCGCCGCGGCGATGGGCCCGGCCAGGGCGGCCACCTGGTCATGGGCGAAGCCGCCGACTATCTTGCCGCGCTCGAGCTCCGTGGGCGGCGGGCAGGCCTTGGCGGCCTCGATCACGGCCGAGAAGTCCTTGCGGCCGTCGGGCCCGGCCTCGATATGGCGTACCCCCGGATAGCCGGCCACGCCGGTGGTGAACATGCGGCCCTTGTACGAATCGGCGGGCGGCACGATGCAATTGGTGGTCATGAGGACGGCGCCGCCGAAGGCCTCGAACTCGGCGCGCTGCTTCCACCAGGCGTTGCCGTAGTTGCCTACGAAGTGCTCGTACTTCTTGAACGCGGGGTAGTAATGCGCGGGGAGCATCTCGCTGTGGGTGTAGACGTCGACGCCGGTCCCTTCGGTCTGCTCAAGGAGCATCTCTAGGTCCTTTAGGTCGTGGCCCGAGACGATGATGCCGGGGTTCCCGCGCACGCCTATGTCGACCTCGGTGATCTCGGGCTTGCCGTAAGCGCCGGTATTGGCCGCGTCGAGCAGGGCCATGACGCCCACGCCGACCGAGCCGCATTCCAGGACGAGGGCGGTCAGGGCCTCGGCCCCGACGGCCTCGTCGGCGACGGCCGCCATGGCCTTGTGCATGAAGCCGAAGACGGCGTCGTCGCGGCGGCCTAGGACGGAGGCGTGGTGGGCGTAGGCGGCCATGCCCTTAAGGCCGTATACCAAGAGCTCGCGCAGGGAGCGGATATCCTCGTTTTCGGTGGCTAGCACGCCGATCGAGCCCGCCTTGGCCGCGTAGTCCTGCGGCGCGGCTGTCCAGAGGGCGGCGTCGGAGCGGAGGACGGGCCGCTCGTCGGACAAGCCGGCGGCACCGGCCGAGCCGCCGCAGGAGGGACAGCCCTTGGGGCCCGCGGCGCCGCGGGCGCGGTCGACCGCGTCGCGCAGGCGGTCGCGGAGGCGCAGGGCGCGGCCCACGGCCTTTTCGAACCAAGCGGCGTCGAAATTAGCGTTGGTGATGCTGGCGAAGAGGCCTTCCATGACGGCGTCGTCGGCCTCGTCGGTCGTAAGGCCCAGGGATCGGGCCTCGACGGCCCAGGCGCCTACGCCCTTCAGGGTATGGATCAAGAGATCCTGCAGGTCGGAGACGGCGGCTTCCTTGCCGCATACGCCCTTGGCGAGATTGCAGCCCTTGTTGCCCAGGGCTTCCTGACACTGGTAGCAAAACATGATGTTCCTCCTTATATTCGTCCGGCGCCGCGTCGGGCGGCGCGAATCGGCTTACAGCCAGGTGAGGGCGCCGCCCTGCGACGAGACGACGACCGTGTGCACCGGCGTCGCGACGCTCGAAGCGGCCAGGGCCTCGTCGACGATGCGCTTCAGGCCGCCGCAGCAGGGGACGTCCATGATGGCCACGGTGATCGAGGCGGCCCCGGACTCCTCGGCCAAGGCGCGGATCTTGTCTACGTAGATCTCCTTGCCGGAGTCCAGCTTGGGGCAGGCGATGACGAGGCGGCGGCCGGCTAAAAGCGCTTGGTGGAAGGCGCCGCAGGCGAAGGCGGTGCAGTCGGCGGCCACGAGTATGTCAGCGCCGCGGAAGTACGGGGCGCGCGGGTTGATCAGGTGGAGCTGCACGGGCCACTGCTCCAGGCGGGAGGCCAAGCCGCCGGCCGAAGCGTTCGAGCCGGCCTGGGCTCCCGGCCGCGAGGCCGAAGCGTGGGAGGCGCCGGGCGTCCCTCCGGCCTGCGCGGTCGCGCCCGAGGGGAAGGAGCGGGCCATGGAGCCGGGGCAGCCGCCGAAGGCGTGGCCCCCCGCGTGCGCCGGCCTCAGCGCCTCCAAGACCTGGGCGCTCCGGGCGGGGGCGGCCGGCGCCGCGGCCGGCTTGGCCGATTCGAAGCCGGGGATGACGATGCCCTTGTCCTTGAGCGCCGCGATGCCCTGGGCCAACCAGGTATCCTGGCCGTGGTCGGCCAGGTGCTTGAGATGGGCGGCGAGCGTAGCCTGGCCCTTGGGGGCGATGCGATCGATGACCTCGCGCTCGTCGTAGGCCGCGGCCTCCCGCTCGATGACGGTTATGGCGCCGCGGGGACATTCGCCCACGCAGGCGCCCAGGCCGTCGCAGAGGCTGTCGCCCACCAGGCGGGCCTTGCCGTCGATGATCTGGATGGCCGACTCATGGCAGCCGCCGGCGCAAAGGCCGCAGCCGTCGCAGAGCTCCTCGTCGATTTCTATTACCGTGCGCTTCATATCCGGCTCCTTATCTACGCGCGTTTATGCGTATTTACGTACTCGTTTACCTTTAAACGGCAAAGCTCGCCCTATCCCGCCTGGCCCGCCTTAGCTCACCTGGGCAGGGCTTACGTTCCCGCCGGCCCCGATGTCGGCGATAGTCCGCTTGCCGAGGTAGGCGACGAGCTCGTTGGCGTGGCTCGATAGCTCGCGGCCGAAGATGCAGTTAGACGGGTTACAGTGAGCCGCGCTGAACGGGCAGAAATCGCCGGTAAGCGGGCCGTCCACCGCCTCGATGGCGTCCTTGAAGCTGATCGCCGACGGCGCCCGGGATAGGGCGAAGCCGCCCGACGGGCCCTTCACCGACCTGGCCAAGCCGGTCTTAACGAGGCGCTGCATGACTTTGGCCAGATGGTTCTCGCTCGCGCCGATGGCCGCCGCCAGGTCGCGGCCCTGCACGAGCTCGCCGGGCTTGGCGGCTAGGCCAGCCAAGGCGTGCACGGCGATAAGGGCGGCGTCCGATAGATGTACGATCGTATTCAATGGCATTGTGGTATCACTATACCTTTGTATAATCCGTTAGTCAATCCCCCTAGCGGAATCGCCGCAAACCCGGCACCAAACCGATCAAGCAGGAGCTCGCGGCTACGCAGAGCCCGGCGAGGGCCAGGAGCGCGGCCATGGCGGATCCCGGCCCGGAGCCGAAGGCGAAGCCGAGGGCCCAGGGCTCCCCGGGAACCATCGTCGCCGCGTAGCGTTCGGCGAGCCGGGCGCAGAGCGCGAAGGACGCGGTCGAACCGAGGAATCCCAATTGTCCGGCCAGGGCTAGGACGCGGCCGCCCATGCCCTCGGGCGCGGCGGCTTGATAGATCGACGTGAAGCGCGACCAGAGCTGCAGGCAGGCCACCGTCGCCCCCAACGCCAGCCCGACCCCGAGGGCGCTCCGGGCCAAGCCGGCGGCGACCATGAAGAGCCCCGCCGCGGCCATGCCCAGGCGAAGCGAAGCGATACGCGATCGCGAGCGCATCCTGAGCGTCAAGGCCGCGGAACCTACGACGCCCCCCGCCCCTTGGAGCGCCAAGGCCAGGCCGGCCGCGGCCTCGCTCCCTCCCCGCTCGACGGCGTAGGGCAGGGCGAGCTCCAAGGGGCCGTTCAAGAAGAAGTTGAGCGCGGCCGACCAGAGTAGCAAGGCGCCCAAGGCCCGTCCCGGCCCGCGGATGAAGCGGGCCATCTCAGCAAGGGACGCGAACAAGCCCGGCGGACGAAGCGTCTCCGGTCCCGGCGGCCCGCCCAGGCCGCCGTCGCCCCCCGGCCCCGCCGCGCCCGCCGCCGCCATGCCCAGGGCCGCGGCCGCGAAGCTGGCCAAATCGACGATGACGACGCCGCCGAGCCCGATCAAGGGATAGAGTATCCCGGCCAAGGCCGGGGCTAGCATGCCGGCGACCGGGTGGGCCGCCGCCAGGATGGCGTTCGCCCGGTCGCGCCCCTCGTCACGCACGAGCCGAGCTACGAAGAGCTCCCTAGCCGGAGCCTGCAGGGCGGCGAATGCGCCTTGCGCCAGGGCGAGCGCGTAGAGCATCCAGATACGGAAGCCGCCCGAGAGGAAGGCCGCGGCCAGGATCGCGCTCGCGACGGCCTGCCCCGCGTCGGCGAGGATCGCCATGCGTCGCGGATCCCCCCGGTCGACCAAGGCTCCGGCGAGCGTCCCGAAGGCCATGGCCGGCAACTCCAAGAAGAACGCGTAGAGCAGGAGCGGAGCCGCGCTCCCCGTCTCCCCGTACACGGCGAATCCGACGGCGACGCCGGTCATCATGGAGCCGACGGTGGAGGCGGCCTGGGTCAGGGCGAGGGCCATGAACCCGCCGCGGCCGCCGCCGGGCCGCTCTTCGGCGGGGGAAGCGCCGGCGGGGGAACCGGCGGCCGGGCCACCGGCATCGACCCGGCGCGGCATCATGGCGTGGCTCAGGATACCGCCCCGCCGGCCTCCCGCAGGAGCGACCCGAGGGCGTCGGCGACGTCCCCTAGCCACAGGCCGCCATGGTAGCAGAGCGCGGCCTTGGGCCGCAGGGCGGCGATGCGCCACGTGGACTCGAGCGCGCGCGGCATATCCAGGGTAAAGCGCGGGTTGGCCAAGGCCAAGCGGCCGTCCGTTACGACCAAGGCGTCCCCGGCGATCAGGAGCCCGTCGTCCTCCACGTAGACGGAGAAATGGCCGGGCATATGCCCGGGCGTGGCGAAGGCCCGCGCCCCCGCCGGGCCGAGCGGCAGGCCGTCGACGAGCCGGGCGTCGACCGCCGCCGCCTCCACCCCCGCCAAGCGCGCCTTAACGCCGCGCGACCAGTCCTTCATGTCCGGGGGCAGGGTCGGCTCGAGGGCTTCGGCCTGCTCGAGCCGGCGGGACTTGGCGCGCCCCTCGATGCGGATCGCGTCGTCCTCGGAGGCGTAGACGCGGACGGCCGGATACGAGCGCTTGAGCGCCGCCAAGGCGCCGACGTGGTCGTAATCGTGGTGGGTACAGACGACGGCCTTGAGCCCGGCTAGCGGGGATCCGGCCTCGGCGGCCGCTCGTTCAAGCGCCTCGAGCTGCCCCGGATACCCGCAGTCCACGAGGGTCTCGCCGCCTATCAGGGCGGGCCAGACGATCCGCTCGCCGTCTTCGTCTCGATAGCGTAACGCCAGGGCCGCGCTCGCCCCGAAGCGCGCCGATTTCCGTATCTCGTTCATGCTCGCATGCTACGGCTTTTCCTTCCGCGGCGCCAGTACCGATTTTCGGTCTAGCCGAACTCTCCTCCCCTTTACCGTCCTCGGCGACGGGGCCTATAGTAGCCGCCGGAGGTATCCGTCATGAGCGTATTCGTTTCGATCGAAGATCCGGAGGGCGAGCCCCTGGAGCATCCCTTCGAGCTGGTCGCCGCCTATAAACGTTTCCCCAAGGACGGCGCCTTCCTGCGCTACGTGGGCGAGGCGGAGGACGCCTCCTTCAACGCCTTACAGACGCCCGGCCTCTTGGCCGAGCTCAAAGCCTTGGACGCCTCGGCCTTTCCCGCGGCGGAGAAGGCCGAATACGAGCGCCTCGTCAAGGTTTGCGCGAAGCACGCGGGCAAACCGAAGGCCCACCTGCGCTTCTACGCGGAGGGCGCCTCGTCGTGAGGCCCGTCTACGCCGTCCGCGGGGCGGACATACTCGTACCCGCGGGGGCCGAGCTCGCGGCCCTGGGCGAGGAGGCCGCTAAGGCCGGGGGCGCGGCGTGGCTCGGGCTCTCGGCGGCCGAGGCCTTCGGCGACGCGGGCGGCCGGCCGGCAGTAGCGGCGGCGGATGCGGCTTCGGCGGCGGCCGCGGCCGGGGCAGCCGACCGCTTCGAGCTGCCGGTATCCGTCGGCGCTAAGGGCGGGGCCGCCGACGGCGGCCTGGTCCTGTCCTTCGGGAAGGACGCCGAGCCGCCGGCCGGATGGGAATGGCGGCCGCTACGGAACGCGGTGCAGTGCATGCCCGAGCTGGCCTGGGCGCCGGCCGCCCGCGCCATGGCCTACGCCAACTGGCGGGCCTCGTCCCGCTACTGCGGCCGTTGCGGCGGCCCGAACGCCGAGCTGGAGGCCGAGGCGGGTCGCCGCTGCCCGGCCTGCGGGGCCGTATCCTTCCCGCGCATCTCCCCGGCCGTCCTGGCGGTCGTAAAGAAGGACGGAAAGCTGCTCCTGGCCCGGAACGCCCAGAACGCCGCGGGCTTCTGGAGCCTGATAGCCGGCTTCGTCGAGCCCGGCGAGACCTTCGAGGATTGCGTTCGGCGGGAAGTCAAGGAAGAGGTGGGCATGGAGGTCGAGGTCCTCGGCTACCTGGGCTCGCAGCCCTGGCCCTTCCCCGACCAGCTCATGCTGGGCTTCGAGGCGCGCTGGGTCGCCGGCGAGCCGGCCCCCGACGGCGTGGAGATCGCGGAGGCCGGATGGTTCGGGCCCGAGGCCTTGCCGCCCATACCGCGGGTCGGGAGCCTTTCCCGGAGGCTCATCGACGCGGCGCTCGGCCCGGCTTAACAGCCGCAGGCCGGGCCGAGGAGCCGTTCGAAGCCGCGGGCGATACCGGAGCGGAGCCGGTCCTCGTCGCTACCGTACCTCCCGGCTAGGAAGCCGAGGATGAGACCGTTCAGCAGTACCAAGAAGAGATACGCGTCCTGCCGCAGCTCTTCGAAACGCTCCGGCGGGACCGCGGAGCGTATGAGCTCTACCCCGCTCGAATAGAGCGCGCGCACCTTAGGATTCTTGGTGGTCGCTCCGAAACCGCTCTGGAACAGGAATCGATAGAGGTTCGGGTGGGCCTTGGCGAAGCCGAACAGCCGCTCCGAAGCGGCCAGGAAGATGCGGCATGGGTGCTCGGCGTCTTCTTTGCAGCGCGCCACGTCGGCCTCGAGCCCCTCGTTGATCTGGCTAAAGGCCATCATGACCACCTGGTCGAGGAGCTCCTGCCGGCCGAGATAGTTGTACACGGTCATGTGCGAGACTTCCAGGGTCTGGGCGAGCTTCCGGGCGGAGAAATTCTCGTAGCCGTCCTCGTCGATCAGGCGATAGGCGGAGCGTACGATTTCAGTCGGATCTTGTACTATTCTGTGGCGTCCCATGATTTTGCAAGACTATACACCCGGGAACGCGGAGCGCGCTACACCTAATTTACCGGCCGCCCCGTCGCGGGGCGGCCGAGAATCGGGTACCGTTACTTGCCTAAGGCCGACGCGGCGGCGTTCCGGCCGGCGTCTAAGCCGAAGACGAGCGGCGGCGTATTGCCCGAGCCGCCGGCGTAGCCGTAGCCGCCCCACTGCGCGGTCCCCTGGACCTCGCCCGCGGCGTAGAGGCCGGGTATGGGCTCGCCCGCCGTCGAGATGACCCGGAGCCGGGTATCGGTCTTCACGCCGCCCTGGGTCATGAAGATGGTCCCGTAGGCCTTGACGCCGTAGAACGGCGGCGTGGCTACGGGGTAGTTCTCTTTCTTCCCGAACTGCGGGTCGGCCCCGGCGGCGGCGTTGGCGTTGACCTGCGCGATGGTCCTCAGCGTCTCCTCTACGGGGAGGCCGAAGGCGCGGGCTAGCTCTTCGATGGAGTCGGCCTTCTTAACGCCGTAGCCCTTGGCCAGCCACTGATCGAAATTCCTGATCGGGAGCTTGGCCGCGCCGCCGTTGCGGTCGACGGCGGCCTGATCGAAGACGATGATCGTCGTCTGCTCGGGTATGGCGTCGATGGCGGTCTCGCGGGGATCTTCGTCGTTATCGTCCTCGTCTATATAGCGCTTACCCTCTAGGCTCAGCCAGACGTCGCCCTTCCAGCGCTCGGCGAAGCCTGAGGTCAGGGAGCCGAAGCCGGAGGCCTTCTTGCCCTCCTCGGCGATGGCGCCGAAGTAGCCGACGAGATAATCCATGTTGACGAGGGCCGCGCCCGCCTCCTCGGCCATGAGGATGCCCGAGCCGGTAGCGAAGGGCGGCGTGACGGAGCGGAGCTCGGCGTACTTAGGCAGGCGCTGGGCGATGAGCTCGAAGGCGGAGCCGAAGCCGCCGGTCGCCAGGATGACGGAGGCGGCGTAATACTCCTTCTCGCCCTCGCCGTCGCGGGCGCGGACGCCTACGACGGCGCCTTTTTCCTTGATCAACTGGGTGACTTCGGTCGACTTCATCACCGTCAGCTTCGACTCGAAGGGCTTCATGGCGTTCTGCAGCACCTTGCAGTACTCGAGCGCGGAGTTCTTAGCCGGCGTGTTGGTGCGCGGCACCGAATAGGGGCTATGCACCGGGTCGATGAAGGGGCTCTGGGCGCTGACCTCGAGCCCGTTGTCCACGAACCACTCCCAGACCTCGGCGGCCTTGGTCGCGTAGAGCATGAGGAGCTCCTGGTCGGCCCGGCCCTTGCCGATGCGATTCAGGTCGGCGGCGAAGAGTTCGACCGAGTCCTCTATGCCCTTGGCCTGCTGCGTCCTGGTGCCGGCCGCGCTAAAGGTGCCGGTGGCGATGACGGCGCTGCCGCCCAGGTCCTTGTTCTTCTCTATCCAGAGCACCTCGGCGCCGCTCTCCAAGGCGCCGTAGACCGCCGCGTGGCCGGCGAGGCCCGAGCCGACCACGATGACCCGGCCTTTGCCGGCGTCCGCCTTGGAGCCGGAACCCAAAAGCGCGCAGGACGCGAGCGCGGCGCCGAGCATGACGGCCGTCGCGGCCAGCGCGAGCTTAGAAACTTTCATTCGTTCCCCCTAACAAAGTATATTTACATTGGCACTATAAATCGATATATTTTACTCCGTCAACTTATTAAAGGAGGCTTCCTATGCAGAAGCGCATTTTCCCCGCCGTCGTCGCCCTGCTCGCCGTAACGGCGATACTCGGCTCATGCCAGACCCAGGCCGCCGCCGTAGCCGCGCCGGCCCCGTCCGCCGACTCCATCAGCGCCGCGTCCGGCCAGTACTACTACGCCGGCTCGAGCTACGATCGCGACGCGCTCGCCGCGGCGCTCAAGGCCTATCCGTACGCCGGCTCGGTCACGGTGGCCACGGTCAACGTGGACGGCTCCCCCAACCTCGCGGTGGCCATCCCCGGCCTTAGCCCCGACGGCCAATACCTGATGTTCGGCCTGGCGGAGAACCGCACCGCCCTTAATATGAAGGAGCGCGGCTTGGCCGTCGTAGCGATCTACGAATACGCTCCCCGGGCGGAGAACAAGGCCGACCGCAACCGCGGCGCGCGGGTGATACTTCAGTACCCCGGCGACGAGGAGAACGAGCGCCTGAACGCCGGCAAGGAGCGCAAGTCGATTTATATGAAGATTATCGAGGTCATCCCGCTCGGCTAAGCCGCCGTAGGCGCGCATGCGTCGGCCGCCCCCGCGATCCGTAGGCCCCGCCTTCGGATCGCGGGGGCGGTATTTATTTTATATAACGGTACTTTACACCCCCGCCGACCGGGCCGCCGCGCTAGTATGACGCGCAAGACCGCGATTAAGGAGAATATCATGACCATTACCACCGAGCTGCTCGACGGATGGGCGGCCCAGAGCGGCTTCGAGGGCGCGGTAGGCCTTCGCCAAGGCGGCCGGGAGCTCTACCGGGCCTATGGCCTCCGCGACCGGGCCGAAGGCCTGCCGAACGGCGTCGATACCGCCTTCGGCTGCGCCAGCGCCGCGAAGTTCTTCACGGCCCTGGCGGTCGGCCGGCTCGTAGACCAGGGACGGCTCCGCCTCGATACCGCGGTCGGCGAGCTGTCGCCCGACTTCGCCGGCTTCATCGACCCCGCGGCCACGATAGAGGAGCTCCTCCGCCACCGTTCCGGCTGCTATGATTATCTCGACGAGGAGTTAATCGAGGATTACGATACCTTCGAGCTGCCCCTGCCCCCCTATAAACTCCTCTCGCCCATGGATTACCTGCCCATGTTCCGCGGCCATGCGCCGAAGTCCGCGCGCGGCGAGCGCGAGTCCTATTCCAACGGCGGCTACGTGATCCTGGCCGCCTGCGTAGAGCTGGCGGCCGGCGAGCCTTACCATGATTACCTGCAACGCGAGGTCTTGGCGCGGACCGGCGCGATGCGCTCGGGCCTCTTTCGCTTCGACGCGCTCCCCGCCGATACGGCCAAGGGCTACCTGGGCGACGGCCTCGAGACCAACGCCTACCGGCTGCCCCTGCGCGGCGGCGGGGACGGCGGCCTTTACCTTTCGGCGCCGGACTTAAGCCGGGTTTGGGACGCCTTCGCCGCCGGGAAGCTGCTGAGCCCGGCGCTCGCGACGGCCTTCGTAACGCCCTTCGCCGACGCGGAGCGCGCCTCGGGCTGCGGGCTCACGGTCGTCCGGGAGCCCAAGAGATGGTCGATCAGCGGCTACGACCTGGGCGTCGGGGCCTTCTCGGCCTATTGGCCGGCGAGCGGCGAGCTCGTCACGGCGCTCGCCAACCGTACTGGCGGCGAGGGCGCCATGCTCAAGCTTATCCTACAAGCGCTTAAGGAAGGCTAAGGGTTTTTCCGTACCCGTCCGGCCCCGCCCTCCCCTAGCGGCGGGCGGGGCCTCGCCGTATCATGTACCCCGACGCGACGGGGAGGATGGGCGCGGGCCGCCTACCCCGCCGGCCTCTCTTTACGAAGGAGTAGAACCATGATCGAGCTGAGCGGTATCTCCAAGACCTACGCCAAGAGCGCGGTCAAGGCGGTGGACGGCCTATCCGTCACCGTCAAGGACGGGGAGATCTTCGGATTCCTGGGGCCCAACGGCGCGGGCAAGACCACGACCATCAAGGCCCTGACCGGCGTGCTCAAGGCCGACGAGGGCGCCGTCCGCATCGACGGCTTAGACCTGGCCGCCGACCCCATCGCCGCCAAGCGGCGCATCGGCTACGTCACGGACAATCCGGAGCTCTTCGCGCGGCTCAGGGCCGCCGAATACCTTAATTTCGTGGCCGACGTCTACGGCGTCGGCGACGCCGAGAGGCGAGAGCGGACGGCCCGCTACGCCTCGCTCTTCGGCATCAAGGACGCCTTGGCCGCGAGCATCGGCAGCTTCAGCCACGGCATGAAGCAGAAGCTCCTCGTGACGGCCAGCCTCCTGCACGATCCGTCGAACTGGATCCTGGACGAGCCCATGGTGGGCCTCGACCCCAAGTCGGCCTTTAACCTAAAGGAGCTCATGCGCGAGCGCGCCGCCGCCGGCAAGACGGTGTTCTTCAGCACCCACGTCATGGAGGTGGCCGAGAAGCTCTGCGATCGCCTGGCCATCATCAACCGCGGCAAGATCGTGTTCATGGGAACCCTGGCGGAGCTCAAGGCCCAGCGCGGCGCCGACGGATCCCTTGAGAAGCTCTTCCTGGAGCTCGTAGACGACGGGGAGGGGGCCCAGGCATGAGAGTCTTCCTGAGCCTTACCGGGCTCTACCTTAAAAGTTTCTATAACCTGCCGGGCAAGGCGTCCAAGGGGACGAAGTTCGACCCCAAGGCGGCGCTCAAGGCGCTCGGGATCGGGCTCCTCATCGTCCTGGTCGTAGGCCAGATGGGCTTCCTCTTCGGGGCGAGCAACCTGGCTACCTACGAGGCGCTGGCGCCGCTGGGCCTGCAGGGCATCGTGCTCCTCAACGTCGCCGTCATAGCCACGATCCTGACCTTGGCCATCGGCTTCCTCACCGCCCTCTCCACGTACTTTATGAACGACATGGAGCTGCAGTTCCTGGCCATGCCTATCAAGCCGCGCCAGCTCTTCGCGGCGAAATTCGCGGCCATCTACGTATCGGAGGCGGCGATTTCGGTCTTCTTCGTAGCTACGGCGCTCGTCATCTTCGGCGTCAAGGAAGCGCCCCATCCGCTCTTCTATGTATGGGGCCTCTTGGCGGCCCTGCTCCTGCCGCTGCCGGCCTTGGCCGTATCCTACCTGATACAGATACCGCTCATGGGTTTCGCCCGCTTCCTTAAGAACAAGCAGGCGATCCTCATAATCGGCGGCGTCATCGGGCTCGTCCTAGCCGTGGGCTTTAATATCTACTACCAGAGCATACTCGGGCGCCTGCAGGATCCGGCTTGGATAGCGGCGCATATGGCCGGGCCGGAGGCGCTCCTTACCAAGCTCGGCCAGGCCTACCCGCCGGCCTATCTCACCTGGCGCGCCCTTTCGTCGCCGGCCGGCTGGGACGCGGCCCTCTCGCTCCTTGGCCTGGCGGCCGTCTGCCTGGCCGGGCCGGCGCTGGCGATCCTGGGCCTATCCGGCCGCTACGCCAAGAGCCTCGTAGGCTTCAACGAGTCGCATATTAAGAAGCTCGGCGCCGGCGCGGACGCCTTCCTCCGGGCCAGGCTCGTACGTCGGCCGGCCTTCCTGAGCCTCGTGGCCCGCGAGCTGCGCATGATGAACCGCGAGCCTATGTACATGCTCAACGGCCCGTTCACCATCGTCATCGGCCCCCTCATCATCGGCATCATGCTCGTCGTCCAGCGGGACGCCTTCTTAAACGACCCGGACATGGCCGGCGTCCTGGCCATGCTGCGCGGCGGCGCCGGCGCCGTCGTCGCGGCCCTGTCCGGGGTATTCCTGGGCTCGGCGACGAGCATCACCTGCACCTCGTTGTCGCGCGACGCCAAGGCCCTGCCCTACCTTAAGAGCCTCCCGATAAGCGCCGGACGCTATATGCTGGCCAAGCTGGTCCACGGCCTGGTATTCGCCGCCTTGGGCTCGGCCATGGGCGTGGGCCTCGTAGCCTATGCCGTCCGCCTGAGCTTCATAGACGGAGCGGCGGCGCTCGGCGCGTCCCTGGCGATGAGCGCCCTCCTTAACCTAGGCGGGCTCTGGCTCGATACGGCCAACCCGCGCCTGCGCTGGGATAATCCCATAGCCGCCATGAAGCAGAATCCCAACGCCGTGATCGCCATCTTCGGCGCGATGGGCCTGGCCGGCGGCGGGGGTTACCTGGCCTTCGCTACGGGCATGGGCACGGGCGCCTTCGCGCTCTGGTTCGGGCTCGTCCCGGCGGCGGCCTTCGTGGCGCTCCTCCTGCCCTACCCGCGCTACGCGGCTAGGCGGCTGGCGGCGATGGAGATTTGACGGACGGGGCGCCCGGGTAGCGCCGCGCCCCCTGGGCGCGGCGCGCTCCCCGCGGCTATACTCGCTCGCATGCCCTTCCTGCCCACGACGCGCGCCGAGCTCAAGGCGCGCCGCATCAGCGAGCTCGACTTCGTCATCGTAAGCGCCGACGCCTACGTCGACCACCCGTCCTTCGGCGCGGCCCTCGTCGGCCGCGTCCTGGAGGCCGCCGGCTACGCCGTGGGCGTCGTCGCCCGCCCCGATCCAAGCGAGGTCGAGGCCTTCCGCGCGCTCGGCCGGCCGCGCCTGGCCTTCCTCGTAACGGCCGGCTCCTTGGACTCGATGGTGGCCGCGTACACGGCCAACAAGAAACCGCGATCCAAGGACGAGTACGCCCCCGGCGGCGACCCCAGGCTCTGCCGCGGCGCCGACGGGACCCTCAAGCCCTACCGCGTCAACGGCCGGGACGCGAACGCCCGTCCCGACCGCGCCGTCATAGCCTACGCCGCCAAATGCCGGGAGGCCTACAAAGGCGTGCCGGTGATAGCCGGGGGCCTCGAAGCCTCGCTCAGGCGGCTTTCCCATTACGACTACCTCTCGGATACGATACGCAAGCCCATCATCCTAGACGCCAAGCTCGAACTCGTGCTCTACGGCATGGCCGAACGCTCGATTCTCGAAGCGGCGGAGCGGCTCAAGTCTTGGCGCGCCGAGGCCGGCGCGGCCGCCGTCGGCCCGGCCGCCGTCCTACGCGGCATACGCGGCTCGGTCTGGCGCACGTCTAAGGCAGCCGAACTACCGCCGGATGCGCTGCTCCTGCCGAGCCACGAGGAGGCGGCCCGGGATAACCAGGCCTTCGGGCGCAGCTTCGCCCTGCAGTACCGCGAGGCGGACCCGGGGAGGGGCCGCGCCCTAGCCGAGCAGGCCGCCGGCCAGTGGGCCGTGCAGGAGCCGCCCCAGCCGCCGGCGACCCGCGCGGAGCTCGACGCGGCCTACGGCCTGCCTTTCATGCGGGCCTGGCATCCGAGCTACGACGCGGCCGGCGGCGTCCCGGCCTTCGACGAGGTAAAATTCTCCCTCAGCTCGAGCCGCGGCTGCTACGGAGCCTGCGCCTTCTGCGCGCTGGCCTTCCACCAAGGCCGCATCGTCACGAGCCGATCCCCCGATTCCATCGCCGCCGAGGCCGCGCTCCTGACGCGCCGTAAGGACTTCAAGGGCTACATCCATGACGTGGGCGGCCCCACCGCCAACTTCCGCGGGCCGGCCTGCCGCAAGCAAGCCGGCGGCTCAGCCTGCACGGACCGCCGCTGCCTAGCCCCCGAGCCCTGCCCGGCCCTCGAGCCGAGCCACGGCGAGTACCTAGCCCTGTTAAGGCGGCTCCGCAGGCTCCCGGGCGTCAAGAAGGTGTTCATACGCTCGGGCCTGCGCTTCGACTATATCATGGCCGCCCCGGACGGCGCCGAGTTCCTGCGGGAGCTGGCCGCCCACCACGTGTCGGGGCAGCTCAAGGTGGCGCCGGAGCACGTCTCGGAAAAAGTCCTCGCGCTCATGGGCAAGCCGACGCGCCGGGTCTACGAGCGCTTCGCGGCGGCCTGGGCGGCCGAGAACGATAGGCTGGGCCTTAAGCAGTATCTGGTGCCCTATTTCATCGCCTCCCACCCCGGCGCGACCCTGGCGGACGCCGTCGAGCTGGCCGAATATCTACGCGACTCGGGTTTCGTGCCCGACCAAGTACAAGATTTCTATCCCACGCCGGGCACCTTGGCTACCGCGATGTACCGCTGCGGCTTCGACCCCCTATCCGGCGAGGCGGTTTACGTCGCCAGGGGGGCTAAGGAGCGCGCCATGCAGCGGGCGCTCCTGCAGTTCAACAAGCCGGAGAACCGCGCCCTCGTGAAAGAAGCCCTGCGTCTCGCCGGGCGAAGCGAGCTCATAGGCTCAGGCCCCCGCTGCCTCGTGCGTTAGCCGTAACGTTGGCCGGGCGGACGGCTTTGCTATATATTCGAATGAGCACAGCCAAGGAGATACCATGCGCCCAGCCCCGTCGCGGAAAGCCTACTTCGTCGGCGCCGCCTTCGTCGCCCTCGCCGCCCTCATAGCCTCCTGCGCCGCCGCCCCGGCGTCCCGCTCCGCGCCGAAGGCGCCCGGCTCGCCGCTCCGCGGCTTCGGCTCCTATAGCCTGGACGACCCGCTGCCCCTCGCCCCCGAGCTGGTCAAGAAAACCCTGGATAACGGGCTGAGCTACTACGTCCGCGCCAACGGCAATCCCGGCGGCCGCGTCACCATGTTCCTCGTGGTGGCCGGCGGCTCCTCCGTCGAGGAGGACGACGAGCTCGGCTACGCCCATTTCGTCGAGCATATGGCCTTCAACGGCACCGCGAGCTTTCCGGAGAACGAGCTCGTCCGCTACCTGCGGAGCATAGGCATGGAATTCGGCGCGGAGATCAACGCCTATACGGCCATCGAGCACACGGTCTACACGCTCGAGATGCCGACCGACAAGCCCGAGTTCTTCGAAACCGGCCTCAAGGTACTGCGGGAGTGGGCGACGGCCGTCAGCTTCGACCCCGTCGAGGTAGAGAAGGAGAAGGGCGTCATCATCGAAGAGATGCGCCTGGGGCGCGGCGCGGCCGAGCGGTCCCGGCGCGATGAGCTCCTGGGGCTCCTAGGCGACTCGCGCCAGGCGCGGCGCGAGCCCATCGGCACCGAGGAATCGGTCCGCGGGGCCACGGCGGAGCGCCTGCGCGCCTTCTACGAGCGCAACTACCGGGCCGACCGCATGGCCGTCATGGTCGTAGGCGACCTGAATCCCGGCCGGGTCGCCGAGGCCCTGGAGCGCGAATTCTCCTTCCCGAACCCGGACGGCGTCGCGCGCGAGCGGCCCTCCTTCCCGGTGCGCCCCGCCTACGACCTGAAGCTCGTCGCGAGCTATGACGCCGAGTTCGAACCGTCTACGATCAGCTACCAGAAGCTCGTGCCGCTCAAGGACGAACGAGCGATAGGCGACTACGTCGAATGGCTTAAGAAGCGCATCGCGGTCGAGGCGATCAAGCTCCGGCTGGCCGACTTAAGCCGCCGCGGCGATCGTGCCTGGTCGGAGGCCTATTTCGACGACGACTATTTCTACGGACGCACCCGGCTCTACGCCTTCTTCTTAAGCGCCGAGCCGGGCGCCGAGCTCGCCGCCTTCGCCGACCTGGCGACCGAGGTGGAGCGGCTCCGCCTGCACGGCTTTACCGAAAGCGAATTCAATCGCGTCGTGGACTTCTGGCGCCGCTGGGTAAGCACCTTGGACGTCGAGGACGAGGACCTGAAGAGCATGGGCTTCGCCGAGGAATACGTCCGCAACTTCATGTACGACGAGCCGGTGCCCGGCGTGACCAACGAGCGCGTGTACATACGCGACGCCCTGGACGCCCTGACGCCCGCCGAGCTGCACGAGGCCGCGCGCGCCATCCTGGCCGACGACGAGGGCTTCGTCGCGGTCCGCGCCAAGGCGCCCGCCCCGGACGGCGGGATCGACCGCGCCCGCTTCGAGGAGGCCCTGGAGGCCGCCAGGGCCGCGAAGCCCGCCGCGCCCGAGGCCCCGGCCGGGGCCGGCGTCGGTCTCTTCGACGGCGAGCCCGAGGGCGGGGCGATCGTGTCCGAGCGCCAGGAAGGGGGCGGCGTCGTCTCGCTCGTCCTGTCCAACGGCGCGCGCGTGCTCCTAAAGCCCACCGATTACGACAAGGACTCCGTGCATTTCGCCGCCTGGTCCCGGGGCGGCTTCGCCGCCATGCCCGAGGGCGACTACCTCGCGGCCCTCTTCGCCCCCTCGCTCCTAGGCGCCGCCGGCCTCGGCCGGATGGACGCGATCCGCGTCCAGGAGGTCACGGCCATAGCCGACGTCTCCCTGGGTTGGTCCATAGGCGAGAACGCCGAGAGCTTCTCCGGGCGCGCGGCCAGCCGCGACCTCCCGACCCTCCTGCGGCTCGTGTACCTCAACAGCATGGAGCCCGGCTCGGACGAGGCCGGCTTTAAGCTGGCGCGCGATCGCCTGGCGGCGCAGATCGGCCCCTACGTCCAGGATCCGGCGTACCGTTTCGAAACCGCCTGGACCGGGCGGCTCTACGGCGACGGGCCGCGCACCCGCCCCCTGGACGCGGCCGCCGTCCGCGCGCTCGACTTCGCCGAGCTACGCTCGCTGGCCGTGTCGGCCTTGGGCGCGGCGTCCGACTTTACCTACGTCCTGGTCGGGGACTTCAAGCTGGCCGAGGCCAAGGCCCTGGCCGCCCGCTACCTGGGCGCCATAGCTCCCGGGCAGCCGTCGCCATCGACCTGGATCGAGCCCTTTACCGTACGGGACGACGGCCCCGCCAGGAAGGATTTTCCGCTGGCCAAGGAGAGCCGCGCGAGCGTCCGCATGGTCTGGGGCGGCCCGGCGGCCTGGAGCTGGGAGCGGGAGCAGACCCTGTCGCTCATGGCGCACGCGCTCAACAACCGGCTCCTGGACGCCATACGCGAGGATCTCGGCGCTACCTACGTAACCTCGACGGCCAGCGTGCTGTCCCGCTCGCCGATCGAGCAGGCCCTGCTCGTCGTATCCTTCGACTGCGACCCCGAGCGGGTCGAGGAGCTGATAGCGGAAGTGCGTTCGGAAGTAGCCGCCTTGGCGGCGGGGCGCATGGATCCGATGTACGCCCAGCAGGTGAAGGCCAACGCGCAGCGCGAGGTCCTGGGTACGACCCGTACCAACCAATTCTGGGTGCGGGGCCTCCTGCGTTCTGCGGCCAACGATTTGGGCTTGGATCTCCTGTCCCGGGAGAGGGGCAGGCCGGCCCTGTCGGACCCCGCCCGTTTCGCCGAGCTCGCCGCCGAGCTCCTTAGGCCGGAGCGGGAGTTTACCTACGTGATGACGCCCGAGGGGCGCTAAGCCGTAGCGGCGCCGCCCCGGGAACGACGGGCGGCGCCCGCCGGCTGGCCGGCGGCGGCCCGCCGGATCGGGCGTAGCGGCGCCGCGCCGGACGGCGGCCTTACTTGCAGCCGTCCACGCAGACTAGGATGACGAAGCCGGTAGGCTTGCCGTCGTCATCTTTGTACGGGTTCACCTCGAGCTGGGCCGTCTTATCGGAATCCTTGAACTTGAGCGCGGCTCGGGCGGGGCCCTTGCCCGCCCGCAGGCCGGCGGCCTCCGATAGGAGCTCGGTCACCTCCGCGGGACGTTCGAAGAACATATGGATGGCGGTGCCCACCTTGCCTTCGGCGCTGACCGGCAGCCCGCTCCTCGTCGCGTCGTTGGCGAAGGCGATGCGGCCGTATTCGTCGGTCAGGAAGACCGGGCGAGGGAAGCGCGAGAGGGCCTTCTTATACCAGTCGTCCTTGTCGCGCTCGCGGTACTCGCGGGAGCGGCGGAGGGCCAGCTCGAGCGTGGTCCTTAAGGTCTTTTCATCGAAGGGCTTTACGAGGTAACCGTAGGCGCGGGTGCCCAGGGCCCGGTTCAAGGTGTCGTCGTCCGAATAGGCCGAGAGGAAGATGAACGGCACGTCGAACTCGCCGCCGACCAGGTAGGCCGTCTCTACGCCGTCCTGGAAGCCCTTGAGCCGTATATCCATGATCACCAGGTCCGGCTTATGGACGACGATAGCCTCGGGTACGTCCTCGCCCCGCTTGATAAGTTCGGGCACCCGGTAGCCGAATTTCTCCAGGGTCTCGCGCAGCTCCATGCCGGCCAAGGCCTCGTCCTCGACGACGAGGATTACTGAATCGGTCATTGTCCCTCCCGGATCGCGGTCGCCCGACAGTTTAGCTCAGACCGGCGGGGCCGACAAGCCGAGACGCGGCCGATTCGTCGCGAGACGCGCGACGCGCGACGGCGGCCATCCTTCGACGAAACCCGCCGGATCCGGACGCCCGAAGGACTTAAATATGGAAAAGCCGCTTCAAGGTAGCGTTCGTAGCCAGGCGGTAATGGGCGTAGAGGAGGAATGCCGAGACGGGAAGCAGGGCTAGCAGCACGATGACGGACCAGCCCAAGCGTATGCCTCCGGTCATCCGGTATGATACCGCGGCGTCTATGACGCCCGAGACGAAGGCGGCCGCCGTAAGGCCGTAGGCGAACACGTTCAGGCCTCGCCGCTTGGACCGGGCCGAGGCCAAAGCCGCTAAACCCGCGCCCAGTTCGGCGGCGACGGCTATCGGGAGCCCGAGCGTCGCGAACCACGGGCGGCCGGGCCCGATGAGGTCTATGGCCAGGAGCAAGGCCGGGGGCGCGACGGCGGCGGCGGCCGCGCCGATCCATGCCCGCTTCGCCAGCAATAGCGGGCAAGCGAGGAGCCAAATCGCGCCGAGCGCCGCCAAGGCGTAGAGCGACCATGATAAGCCGCCGCCCAAGGCCAGGTCCGCCAGGGCGACGGTGGCCGCCGCCAAGCCGACGCTGAAGCTGACGACCTCGGCGGCCAGGAGCCGCCGTCCCTTGGCCGCGCCGCCGACGCCCGCCCGTTCGACGGGCGCGGCGGGGCCGGCGGCCGATCCGGCCGGGGCGGCCGGGGCGGCGCCGGCCGGCGTCCCGCAGAGCGGGCAGCTCTGCTCCGCGCCGATATCGACGCCGCAGCGGATGCATACAGACATATCAACCTCCGTCATATCTACTTATACGGGCGCGCAGGCCGAGCTCGGCTAGGCGCGAAAAGAACAGGCGCTCCAGCTCGCGCGATCGGGCTAGGCTCCCGAAGCTTATCGTTAGGGCGCCGCCGTAGCTCACGACCGAGGCATGGGTCTTGATAAGCGCGCTGGGCGCGCCGACGAAGCCGACCCTTCGGACGATTCGCCCGGCCTCGGCCCCCGGCTCCAAGGGCCCTAAGTTCGAGATAAAGCTCGTTATCAGACCTTCGCCTAGGGAGTAAAAGAATATGCGGGCGAAGACGTTCTTGATAAACAGGGGCACGAGCCTGACGGCTAGGCGCCGTCCGCCCCCGGCGTTGCGGCTCAGGTGCCGTAGGAAGCTCCTCGGCCGGTTCTCCATCGCCATATAGAGCCGTATCCGCTCGATCAGCTCCTCGAGCGTCCACGGCCCGAGCCTGGCGTCGACGGTGGGGAGGAGGAAGAGGCTAAAATTCCTACAGCTTCGGCTCGGGAAGTGCTTGCGCAGGTTGACCGGGATCTCGAGCGAGACCAGCGGCCGGACGGGCGCGCCGCCCGCGGCCTCGGCTTCGCGTAGCCTTAAGAGGGACTCGAGGTAGACGCCCGCGAGGAATTCGGTGACGCTGGCCCCGCGTGCCTTGGCCGCGGCCCGGACGGCGGCGAGATCGAGCTCTCCGCTTAAGACCCGATAGCGATCCGGCTTTATGAGCCGCGAGGCGCTATGGTAAACGAGGGGCAGCCGATCGGGCTTCGGGATGCCGGGGCGGTAGTAGCGGTGGTAGGCGTCTTCATAGAGCTCCGGGTCATCGGGCCGTCGCGCGTCCCGGGCCGGCCCGGCCGGCCGGCCTTCGGCGTCGTAATCGGCGTCGGCGGGCCGCTCGTCCATCCCCGCGACGGCCCGCGCATAGGCCGAGAGCAGCGCCTTAAAGAACTCGGCCCCGCCGAAGCCGTCCGCTATGACGTGGCTCATCTCGCAGGCTACGGTCGAACCCCTCGCGCGGACCCGATACATGGGAGTGCCGCGCCGCCGTATATCCCAGGCCATGCAAGGCGGCCCCAGGTCGTCATAGACCCGCGGCGGCTCGTCCCGCGGCTCGAGGTAGTACCAGAAGAAGCCGCGGCGGAGCTCCACGTTAAAGAAGGGGAAGCGGGCGGAGGCCTCTACGAGCGCCCGCCGTAGCGCCGAGAGGACGACCGGGCTATCGAGCTCGGCCCAGAGCCTGAAAAGCGAGCTGCCGCGCCGGTCGGTCACCGCCGGCATGATAATCGCGGCGTTGTCGAGCCTGTACCAAGCCCCGCGCTCGTCGCGCCGATCGGTGCGGGCGTGGCGCCGGTTTCTATCGTCTCCGCTATGCATCGCTTCCTTAGACCGATACGGAGCGCCTAGGTTGCCGGAGAAATGCGGCGTTACAGTATCGGGATATAATCGAAAAGCAGGGCCAGGACCACGATGACCGCGAGCGCAGGGAGGAAGTCGCCGGTCCTGATCTTCTTAAGGCCTAGGAGGTTGACGCCTATCATCACGACCAGGGCGCCGCCCACGGCCGAGAGCTCCGTGATCATGGTCTGGCTGACGTAGGGCCGTATCCAGGCGGATAGGAGCGTCAGCGCGCCCTGATACGCGAGCACGCTCAGGGCGGAGAAGCCCACGCCCATGCCCATGGCGCCGGCGAACATCACGGCTATGAAGCCGTCCATCACGCTCTTGGTGAGCAGGAGCGAATAATCGCCCTCGGTGCCGGCCTTGAACGAGCCGACCAAGGCCATGGCCCCGACGCAGAAAAGTACGGAGGCGTTCAAGAAGCCGTAGGCGAAGCCGCCGGCGGCGCCCTCGTCGCCCGAGGCGCTTTTATCCACGGCGGAGCCCTCGGCGGAGTCCCCGACCCGGCCCTCGGCGGATGGCGCCGCCCGGCCGGAACGCGCGAAGCGCTTCCTTAGGAACTCGCCCAGGCGATAGATCGCCCCTTCAACGTCCAGGGCCGTGCCGATGAGGCCGCCGGCTATGATGCTCAAGGCCATGGCCAGGATATGCTGCCCGCCCAAGGCCATGGAGAAGCCGATGACGAGCGAGATGATGCCCGTAGCGTTATAGACCGCTTCGGTAGCCCGTTTCGTAAAGCCTTTCTTAAAGACGAGGCCTATCAGCGTGCCGATAATGATGGCGAAGGCGTTTACGACGGTGGCTATCATGCGAGCTCCTTCCGATTCCTACGGGGGCGGCCCGCCTCGGCCGCGACGTCCCGCCTGATAAGCCGAGCTTGACCGCTCGCCGGGGATTATATACTATGACGACGGGAGCGATGCAATGATGCGGAAAACCGAACCGGACATCTTCGCGGACAGGGCGGCGGACGAGGCATGCGTCGTCGGCTCCGCCCCGCGCGGAACGATCTACTGCGCCAACTGCATACGCTGCAAGCTCGTCCCCTCCCCCGCCGGCAGCGGATCCTACTACCTGCGCGTCCGTTGCGACGCCGGCCAGTGGCGCAAGAAGTCGGGCGAGGAGAAAATCTACAAGTACTTTACCGTCGCCCGCCGCTCCATAGCCTCCTGCTCCTATTACGAGGACATGGGCGAAGGCCCGGAATTCCTAAAGGATCTGCGCGCCACCCTGCCCGCCGCCGACGAGCTCTACGGCGCTCCCGACTAAGGCCCATCGGCCCGCCGGCCTAGAAAGGCCCTTCCATGGATCCCGCCCTGCTGGCGGACTCGTTCAGCGCCCTCGACGACTACTTCGGCGTGCCCGCGGCGCCGCTCCGCTTCCTCTACTTCGAGGGCGACCTCGTCGGCCTGGCCCGCGCCGTCGATAGCTTAAGCTTCTCCGCGCCGCCCTACGCCGACGCGCTCGACGACGGCCGGGAGCCCAGGCTGCGCATCCGCTGCGCCGAGGGCGAGGCGGGCCACGCCTTCCTCCCGGCGCGCCTGCGCCGGACTAGCGGCAAGCGCGGCTTCTACGCGCGCGGCGGCGTCTATGAAAGCCTCTCGGCGAAGGAGATCGAGCCGGCCGGGGGCGACGCGTCGACCGTACTCTTCGACGCCGCGGCGCTCGCCGCCCGCTACGGCTTTAAGCCGAAAGGGCCCTTCGCCTGCCCCGACCGCGACCCCGGTCCGGCATACCAACGCGACCTCCTCGACCTCGTCGTCACCGGGAAGGATCCGGGGGCCGGCCTGGAGATCCTGGCCGCCTCGGGCTTCCTGGCCCGCTATTGGCCGGAGATCGATTCGCTCCGCTCGGTAGACCACGCCAAGGACTATCATCCCGAGGGCGACGCCTGGCGCCACACGCTTGAAACCTTCGAGCACCGTAAGTCGCCCGACCCCACCCTATCCCTTGCCCTGCTCCTACACGATACCGGCAAGCCCGACGCGGTAGAGAACGAAGGGCGGCGCTTCGATAGGCATTCGGAGCTGGGCGAACGGACGGCGCGGGCCTTCCTACGCCGCCTGGGCTATCCGGAAGCCGTCGTCCGGGACATCGCTTTCCTAGTCCGCCACCATATGCTGCCGGCCGCCCTTCCGCGCATCCCGCCGAGCGGCTTAGGCGAGATACTGGATAACGAGCTGTTCCCGGTCCTGCTCGAGCTCTACCGCTGCGACGAACTGTCGACCTTCCGCGGGCCGGACGGCTATTTTCAAGCCTGCGCGGCCTATAAAGCCTACCTTAAGAACAGCAAGAATCCCTACCGGAGCGCCGACGGAAAAAAACGGCGCGGGAGCGGCGTATGAACGAGTTAAGGAACTTACGTAGCCTAAGCGAGCGCGCGGTACGGCATCGTCGCGCCCTGCACCGGATACCTGAAATAGGCTTGGCGCTGCCGCGGACCCTCGCGTACGTCGAAGGCGCGCTGGCGGCGGCCGGCCTAAGGCCCCGGCCCTGCGCCGGCGGTATCGTATGCGATATAGGCTCGGCCGGCCCCCTCGTCGCCCTGCGGGCCGACATGGACGCCCTGCCCATGGCCGAGGAGACCGGCCTGCCCTTCGCCAGCGAAATCCCCGGCGCCATGCACGCCTGCGCCCACGACGGCCATATGGTGGCCCTGCTCGCCGCGGCCGAGGCACTGGCGGCCGAGCCGCCCGCGGGCTACCGCGTCCGGCTCCTGTTCCAACCCGGCGAGGAGGGCTACTTCGGCGCTAAGGCCATGATAGAGGCCGGCGCGATGGAGGGCGTCGACGCGGTCTCGGGCGGCCACTTAGGCGATCTCTCCGAGGAGCTGGCTCCGGGCCAGCTCGGCTTCATGCGCGGCGCCATGATGGCCGCCAGCAACGCCTTCGAGGGTTCGTTCGCCGGTTCCGGCGGCCACGGCTCCGCCCCCCATCAGGCCAAGGATCCGATCCCGGCCCTGGCCCAATTCGTAGCCGGGGCGTACGCCCTGCGCTCACGCGAGCCCGACCAGCGCCGCCCCCTCGTCGTCAGCGTCTGCCGGCTCGACGCCGGCACCGCCTTCAATATCATTCCGAGCGCGGCGTCGTTTAAGGGTACCGTACGGAGCCTGAGGCAGGCCGACAACGAATCGGTCAAGACCGGCCTCACGCGCTTAGCCGAGGGCCTGGCCTCCGCCTACGGGCTGGAGGCCCGGTTTACCTGGAAAGACGGCTATCCGGCCCTGGTGAACGACGACGACGCCGTAGAAGCCTGCCTCGCCGCCTCTAAGGCCCTCTTGGGCGAAGAGGCGGTCAAGGAGCTCTCGGTACCGAGCATGGGCGGCGAGGATTTCGCCTACTACCTCGGGCTCGCGCCCGGCTGCTTCTGGTTCATGAACACCCAGGCGCCCGATCGCGGCCTGCGCTACCCGAACCACCATCCGCGCTTCGACTTGGACGAGGGCCTCCTAGGCCGCGCGGCCGCGCTGCACCTGACGCTGGCCGAAGCCTTAGCCCTTCACATCGCGGCGCGGGCCCGGCTATAGTGCCGGGGCATGTCCCGCTGGAATACCATAGCCGAGGCCCTGGGGCCCGGCCCCGAGGATAGAGACGCCGCCGGGGAGCTCTACGCCGCGTACCGCGCCGAAGGCCTCCTGGCCACGCCCCAATCCGAGCTCCTGGCCCTGCCCGACGCGGTCGCGGCGCTCTTCTACGCCCGCCTGGAGGCCGACGGCCCGGCGCGCAGCCCCGTCGCCGACGAGCCCGACCCGTCATGGATGCGGCGCGCCGATTTCTGCTACGTATCGGCGCGGGCCTGCGCCCTGCCCGACGGCCGCCGCGGCGGCTTTATACGGGCGGCCAAGATACTGCCCGCGATAGCGGCGAACGCGATCCAGCTCGCCCCCTTCCACCCCTGCCACTACGAGCTGGTTTACGCGCCCGAAGGCCAGGCCATGATCGACCCCGAGCTCGCCCTGCCCGAGCTGGAGGCGGCCGGCATCGGCCCGGCCGAGCAGCTACGCGCCTTCGTCGACGCCTGCCGCCTCCTGGGCAAGGCGCCGGGCTTCGAGCTCCTGCCCTTCGCGGCCCAGTTCGGACGCGCGACGCTCGACCGGCCGGAGCTGTTCCGTTGGATACGCTTGGACGCCGACCGATCGGGCCTGGTCGGCTGGGACGGCCTCGGGCCCTACGGGGCCTCCCTCCGCCAGGACTACGCCGAGCAGGTCCGGGCCATAGTCACCGCCGTCCGCGAGGATTTCGGGGTGGAGAGCCTAAAGTACCGGGAGGGCGACGACGCCGCGGCGAGGAAGTCGCGCGACCTGGCCTATTACGCCTGCATCAGGCAGTGCATCGACCGCGGCCTCTGGCCCATGCTCATGAACCCGTGGAACGGCGTCGGGCTCCCCGGCTACGCAGGCTACGACGAGCGCGGGGATTTCCCCCGCTTCGCCTACCGCGACCACGCCGGCGCCGACGCCGGCGCGGACGCCTCGGGCGTCGTTAGCCCCATCGCCTTCTACGACGGCCTGACCAGCGCCCTCGCGGGGATCGGGCTCGGGGCCGCCGCTTCGGGGCCCGTACCGAACGACGAGGCCATCCAGTATTACGCGGGCGCCTTCGAGCGTTGGCGAGACGGCTTCGGCTTCGACTTCGCCTGCTACGCCGGCGTCGAGCGGCTCCTCGATTCGTACGTCGACGACGAGGGCCGCGTCCCCCTGTCCGACCGCCCCACGCCCGCCGTCGTCCGCGAGGCCATAGCCAGGTCGCGGCGCGGGCGTCCGGGAGCGGGCGCCTTGGCGCTCCGCTACGCCCCCGACGCGGAGGATTTCGGCGAGCTGGGCTTCGACCTCGTCATGGGCGGCGACATGCTCAGGCGGATCGACGCGCCGCTCGCGCGCGAGACCTTCGAGCTCTACGACCGCCTAGAGGCGGCGGCCGCCGCCGGCGGGAGGCCCGCGGGCGTCTGCTTCGCGGTCGACGCCTACGACACCGGGGACCCGCGGCGTTGGGGGGCGCCGCTCGTGCGCCTGATGGGGCCGGAGCGGGTCCTGCTCAGGCACGCCTTCGCCCGCTTCGCCTCGGTCGGCGCGGCCCGACGGCCCTTGTACGAGACCATGGGCTACCAGGACCTCTCCGCCGGGCTTTACGAGGCGTCCACCTCGGTGAAGGGCCTCTCGTGGTCGGGGGACCGGGCCGCGGCGGCCGCCTACGCGGCCGTCGAGCGCCGCTACGCCGCGCTCCGCCCCTTCCTGGACTCGGGCGCCGTCGCGGAGCGCTTCGTCTGCCCCGAGTTCGCCTGGTGGATCGTGCGGGGCAGGCAGCCGGGCCGGCTCGTCGTAGCGGCCTGCTCGCTGGAGACGGCGGAGGGCCGGGAGCCCGGCCCGATCGAGGTCCCGCTCGGCCGGGGCCCGCTATCGTACCAGGCTAGGATCCTCGAGCTGCCCTCACGCGCCGAGCGCGAATTCGCCGTCGGCGGCGAGCTCAGGATTCGGCTCCCCTACCTAGGCTTCGCCGTGGTCGAGCTCGAGACGGCGTTCTTTTAACCCCCCCGCGATCGGAGCGCAGCATGATACGAAAATTGATCTTTTGTTTACTTTTGGCGGCGGCCGCCTCGGGCGCCGCGGCGCTGGACGAACGGGCCCTGCAGGACGCCCTCGCGGAGAGCTCCAGGCTCTGGGACGCGGCGGTTCCCTACCTGAGGCTCGGCGCGGCGCCGGCGGCGGAGGCCTACGACCCGACGGCCGCGCTCCGCGCCCTGGCGGCCGAGCTGAACGCCGCCGGCCGCTACGCCGAGTTCAAATATCTTTTCGATTACGCGGCCGCCCAAGCCGATTCCGGCAGATTAAGCTATCGGATAATAACTAGCCGAGGGACCAGCCCCGGCTTTTGGCCGGCCCGCGACGGGGACCGGCGGGCCGTGCTCGTGAACGGCGGCGACCTGGCTTGGCTGCGGGCCGAGCCGGCGCTGGAGCGCTCGTCGCTCCTGCGCTCGCTGGCCACGCTCTATTACGCCGACCAGGCGCCGACCCTCGACCTGGCCTTCCGGGGCCGGAACGTCATCAATGAATTCTCCGCCTTCATGACCGGCGTCTGGGTGGAGAGCATCTACCTGCTCGAAGTAGCCCGCGTCCGCGGCCCGAGCGGCCCCGCGGCGGGCTATTACGGCCTCGTCCTGGGCTCGGCGCGGGCCGACGAGCTACGCGGCGCGGCCTATCCCCTCTTCGGCCTGGATATGGCCCTGGCCTACGAGCTCATCGGACGGATGCGCGCCATCCGCGACCACGAGCAGGCCAAGGCCGCCATCGCCGCCTTGCGCGGCCTGGCCGACGCCTTCGTCGCGGATGCCCGCAGGGTCTCCCAGGGACAGGGCCCGGGTCAGGCCCTCCTTAAGCGGGCCCTGGGGGCGCGTACCGTGCTGGCCATCATGCCTTGGGCCCAGCTCTTCTTGTACGTCAACCTGCCCAAGGACGATCGCGCCGCCCAGGAGGGCCTCGACGGCCTGCTCGCCGAGCTGCGCCGGCTCTCGGAGGCCTATCGCTACGCCGACGTCGAGTTCCTGACCGACAGGCAGCGCGGCCTGAACGCCCTCGGCCTTTGGCCCGCCGACGCCCCCGAAACCGTACGGAGGCTCGCGGCGGCGGAAGGCGCGCCCGCGCCCTTCCCCCTGCCGGCCGCGGAGCAGCGTTGGTATCGCGCCATGCTCTCGGACGAAGCCTTCGGCTATAGGCCGGAGCTGCCTATCGGGCCCGAGGAGGCGGCAGAAGGCATGGCCTACCGCCTAGCGCTGGACGCGGAGGGCCGAACCCTGGCCATAGAGTGCTACGTCAACGGCAAGCCGCGCTCGCACGGCGCGCTCCGCTGGGCCGCGCGCGTCCGCGCCGTACGGGAGG
>ERZ1066115.57-NODE-57-length-42495-cov-18.509779_pt1 | contig 42495 bp, 37 predicted proteins | sample MGYA00382762_ERZ1066115 | MGnify/ENA primary metagenome ERZ1066115 (study PRJEB33369, sample SAMEA5778345) | biofilm metagenome | biome: Industrial cooling water; feature: Water cooling tower basin; material: Biofilm | place: United Arab Emirates | collected... | reverse complement strand
GGCAGATCAGTTTCCAGTTCATGTGAGGCTCCTTGCTTTTGGCCGATTTCAGGCGTCGACCGTGACCGGGATGATGGGGATGAATTGTTTGACCGGCCTGGCCTCGCGGCTGGTCTGCCACGGGTCCTTGGCATCCTTGAGGGCCGCCAGCAGCCGCTGGTGGAGTGCTTGCCGGCCTTCGTCATCTTCGACGATGCGGCCCTTGATGTAGTCGAGGCCGACGCGCTCCATATAGTGGCAGGTGCGCTCCAGATACCAGCCCTCTTCGCGGTAGAGCTGGAGGAAGGCGCCGGAGTATTCCATCACCGCTTCGTCGCTGCTGACCTTGCACAGGAACTGCGCGACCTCGGTCTTGATCCCGCCGTTGCCGCCGATATACAGCTCGTAACCGGAATCGACGCCGATCACGCCGACGTCCTTGATCCCGGCTTCGGCGCAGTTGCGCGGGCAGCCGGAGACGGCGAGCTTGACCTTGTGTGGCGCGTACATGTCGAACAGCATTTTTTCCAGCTTGACGCCCATCGCCATCGAACGCTGGGTACCGAAGCGGCAGTGCTCGGCGCCGACGCAGGTTTTGACGGTGCGGATCGACTTGCCGTAGGCGTGGCCGGAGACCATGCCGGCGGCGTTGAGATCGGCCCAGACGCCGGGCAGGTCTTCCTTCCTGATCCCGAGCAGGTCGATACGCTGGCCGCCGGTGACCTTGACCGTCGGCACCTGGTATTTCTCGGCAACATCGGCGATGGCGCGCAATTCGGCCGGCGTGGTCAGGCCGCCCCACATCCGGGGCACCACCGAATAGGTCCCGTCCTTCTGGATATTGGCATGCGAGCGCTCGTTGATCAGGCGCGACTGCGGATCGTCCTGCGCCAGCTGCGGCCAGGTAGAGATCAGGTAGTAGTTGATTGCCGGACGGCATTTGTCGCAGCCATCCACGGTCGACCAGCCCAAGGCGGCAAAAACTGCTTCCTTGCTAGTCAGCTTTTGTTCGCGGATGGCGTCGCGCACGGCCTGGTGCGAATGTTCGGAACAAGCGCAGATCGGTTTTTTGTCCGATGCGGCCGGGGTATAGGCGCCACCGATGGTCGCCGCCAGGATCTGCTCGACCAGACCGGCGCAGGAGCCGCAGGACGAAGCCGCCTTGGTGTGCTTCTTGACCTCATCGAGGGTGAACAGGCCCTTTTCCTTGATCGCCTTGACGATGGTCCCCTTGGTCACCCCGTTACAGCCGCAGACCTCGGCGGAATCGGCCATCTCGGCCGCCTTGCTGTTACCGGCGTGGCCAACATCACCGACCAGCGACTGGCCGAAAATCAGCGCATCGCGGATGTCGTGGATGTCGCGGCCGTCCTTGAGCAGCTGGAAATACCACGGACCGTCGGCGGTATCGCCGTACATCACGCCGCCGACCAGCTTGTTTTCCTTGATCACCAGCTTTTTATAGACACCACCGTGCGGATCGTTGAGCACGATTTCCTCGGTCCCTGCACTGCCCATGAAATCACCCGCCGAGAACAGGTCGATGCCGGTGACCTTGAGCTTGGTCGAGGTCACCGAGCCGGTATAGCGGCCGATGCCGTAGCCGGCGAGATGGTTGGCAGCGACCTTGGCCTGCTCGAACAACGGCGCCACCAGGCCATAGGCAATGCCGCGATGGCTGACGCATTCGCCCACCGCGTAAATCTTCGGATCGTAGGTCTGCATCGTGTCGTTCACCACGATGCCACGGTTACAGTAGATGCCGGATTTTTCAGCTAGCGCGTAGTTGGGGCGGATGCCGGCGGCCATGACGACGAGGTCGGCTGGAATCTGCATCCCGTCCTTGAAGCGCACCGCCGCCACCCGACCGCTTTCGCCTTGCAACAGGGCTTCGCTCTGCTTCTGGAGCAGGAATTTGAGGCCTTTGTCTTCCAGCGATTTCTGCAACATCCTGCCAGCGACTTCGTCGAGCTGGCGTTCAAGCAGCCACGGGCCGATATGGACCACGGTCACGTCCATGCCGCGCAGCTTGAGACCGTTGGCGGCTTCCAGCCCGAGCAGGCCGCCGCCGATCACCACCGCGTGCCGATGCTCGCTGGCGGCGGCGATCATCTCGTCAGTGTCCTTGATGTCGCGGTAGCCGATCACGCCGGGCAGGTCGTTGCCGGGAATCGGCAGCATGAACGGGGTCGAGCCGGTGGCGATCAGCAGCCGGTCATAGGCGGCTTCGGTACCATCGCTGGCAATCACCTTGCGCGCCACGCGGTCGATGCGCTCGATCTGCTTGCCGGTGTGCAGCGTGATCCCGTTCTCGGCGTACCAGTCGAGCTCGTTGAGGATGATGTCCTTGACCTGCATTTCGCCGGCCAACACCGGCGAGAGCAGGATGCGGTTGTAGTTGGGGTGCGGCTCGGCACCGAAGATCGTGATGTCGTAACGATCTGGCGCGATCTTGAGCAATTCTTCGACGGTACGGACGCCGGCCATACCATTGCCGATCAGGACGAGACGGGGTTTTTGCATGATGAGCTCCGAAGGGATGCCAGGCATGAATTCGCTTCAGCGCATGACCCCGTTGCCATCCGGCTGCCCCCGTTGGCAGCCCCATCGCTGTGATGCCCAGCTTTAGCAAGGCATGTGCCACCCCTCGCAAGCCACGTTTTTACGTCAATGCTCCACAAAAACAGCGCACCAAACGCACCGCTTCGGGGCAGATGCTCACCACCGGAGTGCAAATCCGGCACCGATCAAAACAGCAAAATTTACATTTGTGACACGTCGACCGTGGAACTGCGCTCACAATCAGGTCATCCAAACGGGCAAAGCAATGCGTCGCCACCGGGGAGGGCCTTCAAGATGCGGGAATACCAGTTCACTGCCATCAAAACCTGGTCACCACTGCTGATCCTCGGTCTCGGCCTGGCGGCGTCGCTGTTTGTCAGCCATTTCGTGCAGCGACTGGCCGACGAACAAAGTCATCGCCGCTTCCAGTTGGCTGCCGCCCATCTCGCCGAAAAACTGGTCGAGGATATTCGTCAGGCAACGCTCACCGTCCAGGCCAGCGGCTGGTTCTGGCAATCGGTGCCAGGCCTCGGCAATAACGAATTCACCTATTACGCACACGAAGCGCTGACCCGTACCCCCGGACTGAACAGCCTGATTTTCTATCAATGGCACGAGCCCGGCCTCGACTACGCCGAACGCGGCCCGCTGATGCCGGTGTTTGCCGAACCTGATCTCGACCTGCCCGGCCGCCTCGGGCAGTTGCCGGTCGCCCCGTTTGACGAGCGGACGCTGGATCTTTCGGTCGGCGCCGGCACGCCGCTCGCCACCGCTGCCCTCGCCTCCGGCCGGGCTGACCGCCCCCGCCTGCTGTTCGGGATCGGCCAGCCGGTCTACGCCCTGCCCCTACCGACCCACAGCGACGACCGCAAACGCCTGATCAGGGGAATCGCCCTCGGGGTGATCGAAATCGACGGGCTGATGCACAGGGCCGCAAGCGATGCCAAACTGAACGACTTGCAGCTGCAATTGTTCGAACTGGGTGCGGGCACCGCCGTCCCACTGCTGACGCAAGGCTCAGCTAGCGACGACGGCAACGTTCGGCATCTGCACAGTGTCGACATTTCGCCACCGCAACGGCACTGGCAACTGCGCATCACGAGTGGCCCTTCGTGGCTGGAAGGAAGCCGCAGCCTGTCCCACCTGACCCTGTTCGGCGGCATTCTGGCCACCCTGGTGATCGCAGCGCTGAGCCTGTTGTCGCTGCGCAGCCGTAACGAAGCCCGGAAAATCCAGCGACGCCTGGAGCAGATCACCAATCATGCCCCGATCGGAGTCTTCCAGTTGCATTGCGCAGCGGACGGACACCGGCACCCGACCTACTACAGCCGCCAGGTTGCCGAGTTGATGGGCATCCGACCGGAAGAACTCGCCGCCGACCGGCGCAACCTCTTCCGCTATGCCACTCCTGCAGACTGGCAAGCCTACGATGCAATCCTCGATGCTGCAGTCGCCGGACGCCAGCCTTGGGCCACCGATCTGCGCCTGTGCATTGACGGCCAGGAACGCTGGATTCACAGCGTCGCCGAGCCGATGCCGCAGGAGGATGGCAGCACGCTATACAACGGTTACATCGAGGACATCACCGAAGCCCGTCACCAACAAGCTCAATTGCTGACGCTGAGCCAGGAACAACAGGTCATCCTGGAGAACGTTCCGGTCGGTGTGGCGTTCAGCGGCGATGGCCACTATATCCAGGTCAATCGCTGTTTTGCTGAATTATTCGGCTGCGGCCGGCGTGATGAATTGATCGGAGCCTCGACCGCCGTCACCTTCCTATCGGAAGCCAGTTACCAGGAGTTTGCCGGTCAGATCGGGCCGGCACTGGCCAGCCAGGGTCACGGTGAACTGGAGTGGCCAATGCGTGCCCATGACGGGCAGCCGTTCTGGGGACGCGTCGCCGGCCAGACCGTCACCGTCCCCGGCTTCCAGCGGGCGGCGATCTGGATCATCGAGGACATCAGCGAACGCCGCGCGATGCTGCAGGCGCTCAACGAAGCCAAGGAAAACATCGAGGCGATGATCGCCGCCCCCGGCCTGCTGGTCTGCATCCTCGACCGTGAGGCGCGAATTCTGCGGATCAACGAGGCCGCCGCCCGGATGCTGGCTGATACGCCGGAGCACCTGCTCGGCAGCCAGCGCTATTTTTCCGGCCAGGATCCGGTCTTCGCACAACGGCATGCCGTCTTCCTGCGCACCCTGCACAGCGGCCGCCCGGAACTGTTCGAAGACGGCCAGGCCCAGTCTCACTTTGACCACAGCTACTACCCGGTACGCAACGAGCAGGGCGAGGTCAGCCGGGTCGTTTGCGTCAGCCGCGACATCACCCGCCGGCGTGAGGCCGAAAAGGCCATCGAACAGGCATCGCGCCGCCTTGAACTGGCCCAGGAGGCGGCCGACCTCGGCGTTTTCCAATATACCCCCGACGATTGCACGCTCCACCTCGATCAGCGGGGAAACATTCTGGTGCGTGGAACCCCCGGCGACCTGCATGCCCCCCTCGGCGAATTCATTGACTGCCTCGAGGAAGTTGATCGCAGCGCAATCCGACAGCTGTTCACCGAGCTCGACATGCGCAACCGCTGGCAGTTCGACAGTTCGGTCATCTGGCCCTGCGGCCGCCGGCACTGGCTGCGCTTCCATGGCCAGCGGCAGCAGGACGAAGCGCGCAGTGGCTGGATCGGCGTGATTCAGGACATCAGCCAGCAGCGCGAAACCGAGCAGGCGCTGCGCGAAGCCAAAGATCTGGCGGAACAGGCAACCCAGATGAAATCCGACTTCCTGGCCAACATGAGCCATGAAATCCGGACCCCGATGAACGCGGTGATCGGGATGACCCACCTCGCACTGAAAACCGAGATGACCCCGAAGCAGCGCGATTACCTGAGCAAGATCAACGCCTCCAGCCAGCACCTGCTGGGGGTGATCAACGACATCCTCGATTTCTCGAAAATCGAAGCCGGCAAACTGGAAATCGAGGCGATCCCGTTCGAAGTCGACAGCGTGCTTGAAAACGTCGCCAACCTGACCCAGGAAAAGGCGATGGCCAAGGGGCTGGAACTGATTTTCAACGTCTCGCCGCAAGTCCCCGACACCCTGATCGGCGATCCTCTACGACTGGGCCAGATCCTGCTCAACTTCGCCAGCAATGCGGTGAAATTCACCGAGCGCGGCTCGATCGAAATCGAAATATCCATCGCCGAACAGCAGGATGAGCAGTATCTGCTCCGCTTTGCGGTCAGCGATACCGGGATCGGGCTCAACCCGGAGCAGCAGCAGAAACTGTTCCAGAGCTTCCACCAGGCCGACAGTTCGACCACTCGGCGTTACGGCGGTACCGGCCTGGGGCTGGCGATTTCCCGGCGGCTGGCCGAGATGATGGGCGGCGAAGTCGGCGTCAGCAGCGAACCGGGCAAAGGCTCGCGCTTCTGGTTCACGGCCAGGCTCAAGGCCGGCGAGAGCAAGCCTCACCGCAAGATACTGGCGAGCGATCTGCAAGACCTGCCGGTGCTGTTGATCGACGACAACGACAGCGCGCTGGCAGCCCTGGCCGCAACCCTCGGCAGCATGGGCTTGGCCGTTGACACCTGCAACGACGGTGCGGTCGGGCTGGCCCGGGTCAAGGCCGCAGCCGATGCCGGACGCGATTACGCGCTGGCCTTGATCGACTGGCAGATGCCGGGCTGGAACGGCATCGAAACCGCCGAGCGGCTGCAGGCCCTGCAACTGGCGAAACAGCCCAAACTGATCCTGATCACCGCCTTCGGCCGGGAGGAAGCCCTGCATGCGGCCCGGCAAGCTGGTTTTCAGGCCAGCCTGATCAAGCCGATCAACAAGTCGGTTCTGTTCGAGACGATTGCCAGCGTTCTTGGTCAGAGCGAACTGCAGGAGCGCCGCGAAAGCCGCGACCTGCCGGCACAACACCGGATCGCCGGCCGCCTCGCCGGCGCCCGCATCCTGCTGGTCGAGGACAACGAGCTGAATCAGGAAGTCGCCCTCGGCCTGCTTGCCGAGACCGGTGCCGAGGTCGAAGTTGCGGAAAATGGGCTACAGGCGGTCGAGATGAGCGCCGGTCAGACCTACGATCTGGTCCTGATGGACATGCAGATGCCAGTGATGGATGGCATCACCGCCACCCGGAAGATCCGCGAACGCGACGGCAAGACTGCGCTGCCGATCGTCGCCATGACCGCCAACGCCCTGCCCAGCGACCGCGAACGCTGCCTCGATGCCGGGATGGACGAGCATCTGGCCAAGCCGATCGACCCTGAGGAATTGTACGAACTGCTACTGCGCCGGATCGGACCGCAGCAACTGACCGGTCCCGCAGTCCAAGTCACCCGCGCTGCGCCCCCAGAGCCACCGTTACCTGAAATCCCCGGACTGGACACCCGGATAGGCCTCAAATGCGTGCTGGGAAAAACCACGTCCTATCTGTCGCTGTTGCGCAAATTCATGGTCAACCAGGAGGATGTCGCCCCCCGTCTGCAAGCGGCCTGTGCCGCCGATGACCGCGAGACCGCCACCCGCCTGGCCCACACCTTGCGCGGCGTGGCCGGAAATATCGGTGCACTGCCCCTGATGCAGCTGGCCGGCGAGCTCGAACAGCAGATTCAACAGCAGGCCGGCCCGCTGCCCCCGTCGCCGCCGGCACTCGCCCCCTGCGTCAGCGAACTGGAGCAGCTACTGGCTGCGCTGCAGCGCCAGCTGGCAGCACCGACCGAGACCACCGTTGATCACCAGGTGGCACCGGCCTCGAACGAACTGCTTCTGCAACTGGAAAGCTGCCTGCGTCTGGGCGACCCGGCCGCCTGCGAACTGCTCCACAGCCATGAGCCGGCACTGCGAGCCCGTCTGGGCGGGCGCTTCGCCGCCCTCGCCCACGCCATCGGCAATTTTGATTTCGAACGTGCGGCTAACGAACTTCAGGCCGGTCACACCAGCGAGGAGATCAAAGCATGAATACCCCGGCGACCATCCTGGTCGTGGACGACACACCGGAAAACCTGGCCCTGATGCACGCCCTGCTGCGCGACAGCTACCGGGTCAAGGTTGCCAACCACGGCTTGCGCGCACTCGAGCTGGCGGCAGCCGAACCGGCTCCTGACCTGATCCTGCTCGACATCATGATGCCGGAAATCGACGGTTACGAAGTTTGCCGACGGCTGAAGGCGAATCCGCAAACCCGCGAGATCCCGGTCCTTTTCCTGACCGCCAAGAGCGAAGAAACCGATGAGGAGGCCGGACTGGCCCTGGGGGCGGTGGATTACCTGACCAAGCCGATCAAGCCGGCGATTGTCCTGGCCCGGATCAAGACCCATCTGCAACTGCGTGCTGCAGCGCTGTTTCTGGCCGACCGCAATCGCTACCTGGAAGAGGAAGTGCATCGGCGGACCCTGGAGGTGCAGGCAATTCAGGATGTCACCATCCTGGCGATGGCTTCGCTAGCCGAAACCCGTGACAACGAAACCGGCAACCACATCCGCCGCACCCAGCATTACGTCAAGGTACTGGCCGAAGCCCTGAGCCGGCAACCGGCTTACGCCCACAGGCTCGACGAAAAGACCATCGGCCTGCTCTTCAAATCAGCGCCACTGCACGATATCGGGAAGGTCGGCATTCCCGACGCGGTGCTGCTCAAGCCGGGACCGTTCGACAGCGATGAAATGACGATCATGAAAACCCACACTCGACTCGGCCTGGAAGCAATCGAACACGCCGAGCGACAACTGGGGATGGAAGTCGACTTTCTGCGCCATGCCAAGGAAATTGCCTATTCGCACCAGGAGAAATGGGATGGCAGCGGCTATCCGGAAGGGCTGTCCGGCGAAGCCATCCCGCTATCGGCAAGGTTGATGGCGCTGGCCGATGTTTACGATGCCTTGATCAGCCGCCGGGTATACAAGCCGCCATTCAGCCACGAGCAGGCCAAGGAGATCATCTGCAACGGTCGCGGCAGCCATTTCGACCCGGCCGTGGTCGATGCCTTTCTCGCGCAGGAGGAACGCTTCATCGAGATTGCCAGGACCTTTTCCGACTGATCAAGTGTCGGTTTTCCGAGCCCAAAGAAGCCAAGGCCTCGCTTTTCCGACAGCCGAAACCATTTTGTTTTTAAATTTCACTTAAAAAACATGGCGTAGCCTGCAAATTAAAACTGGCACAAGCGTTGCTAAAAATTTCGACAACTCTTTCGACCTACCTGGAGACATTTCGATGAAACCCCTGCTTTCCGCCCTGACCCTCGCCGTGTTGTGCACCGCCCAGGCTGCTACCGCCCAGGAATCGCCGACGCTGAAAAAAATCAAGGACACCGGGACCATCGCCCTCGGTCACCGTGAATCCTCCATCCCTTTTTCCTACTACGACGACAAGCAGCAGGTGATCGGCTATTCACACGAACTGATGCTCAAGGTAGTCGACGCGATCAAGGCTGAACTCAAGCTGGCCAAGCTCGACACCAAGCTGATGCCGGTAACTTCGGCCAACCGGATCACCCTGGTGCAGAACGGCAGCGTCGATATCGAGTGCGGCTCGACCACCAACAACAGCGAACGGCAAAAGCAGGTCGCCTTCTCGAACAGCATTTTCGTGATCGGGACCAAGCTGATGACCAAGAAGACCTCGGGGATCAACGACTTTGCCGATCTCGCCGGCAAGAACGTGGTGACCACCGCCGGCACCACCTCGGAGCGCCTGATCCGCAAGATGAACGAGGACAAGAAAATGGGGATGAACATCATCTCTGCCAAGGATCATGGCGAGTCCTTCCTGACCCTGGAGACCGGCCGCGCCGTCGCCTTCATGATGGACGACGCACTGCTTTACGGCGAAATGGCCAAGGCCAAGAAGCCGGGTGACTGGGCAGTGGTCGGCACGGCCCAATCGAAGGAGGCCTATGGCTGCATGCTGCGCAAGGACGATCCCGGCTTCAAGAAGGTAGTCGACGCGGCACTGGCCAAGGCCATGAGCACGGGCGAAGCAGAAAAGATTTACGGCAAGTGGTTCATGAATCCGATTCCGCCCAAGGGGCTGAACCTCGGCATGCCCTTGTCGGACGAAATGAAAGCGCTGTACAAGGCACCGAACGACAAGGCCTACGAGTAATCGGCCGGGCAGGCCCCTGCCGTTCTGCCTGCCCCGCCCGCGCCTCCCCCCGGAGGCGCGGGGCTGTTGCGCTAGCCTGCCGATGGCAGGCACCGCCCCCGAAAGGAATCTTCCATGAGTTATCAATGGAACTGGGACGTCTTCCTGCAGCCATCGGCGACAGGTGACGACACCTATCTCGGCTGGATGTTTGCCGGCCTCAAAATGACCCTGACCCTGTCGCTCAGCGCCTGGGTCATCGCGCTGCTGCTCGGCGCCGTGATTGGCGTACTGCGCACAGTGCCTAACAAATGGCTGGCTGGCTTTGCCACCGCCTGGGTGGAATTGTTCCGCAACGTACCGCTGCTGGTACAGCTGTTCATCTGGTATTTCGTGCTCCCGGAACTGCTGCCGGAAGCCTGGGGCAATGCCTTCAAACAGTCCAATCCGGTTTTCCAGATGTTCTCCGCATCGGTGCTGTGCCTCGGCCTGTTCACCAGCGCCCGAGTCGCCGAACAGGTACGCGCCGGCATCAACTCACTGCCCAAAGGCCAGAAGAACGCCGGTCTGGCCCTCGGCTTCACCTTGCCGCAAACCTACCGTCACGTGCTGCTGCCAATGGCCTTCCGCCTGGTAGTACCGCCGCTGACCTCGGAATTTCTCAACATTTTCAAGAATTCTGCGGTCTGCTCGACCATCGGCCTGCTTGAACTTGCTGCCCAGGGCCGGCAGTTGGTCGATTACACCGCCCAGCCCTACGAGTCCTTCATCGCGGTCACTGTTGCCTACATCACCATCAACGTGGTGGTCATGGTGCTGATGAAGAGACTGGAGGACAAGGTTCGCGTCCCCGGCTACATGGGAGGGAAATGAAATGACTTATGAATTTGACTGGTCCTCGATCCCCGGTGCTCTGCCCTTCCTCTGGGATGGCCTGCTCGTTTCGCTCAAGATCACGCTGCTGGCCGTGGTGGTCGGGATTGTCTGGGGCACGCTGCTGGCGATGATGCGGCTGTCTTCGTTGCGCCCCTTGTCGCTGTTTGCCGCCGGCTATGTGAATCTGTTCCGGGCGGTGCCACTGGTGATGGTGCTGCTCTGGTTCTTCCTGATCGTCCCCAAGTTCATCGAACAGCTTTTCGGCCTGGCGCCAGGCACCGACCTGCGCCTGACCTCGGCGATGATCGGCTTTGCCCTGTTCGAATCGGCCTATTACTCGGAAATCATCCGCGCCGGCATCCAGAGCGTGCCCAAGGGCCAGCTCAGCGCCAGCTACGCACTGGGCATGACCTATCCGCAGGCGATGCGCCTGGTGGTGCTGTCGCAGGCCTTCCGCAACATGGTGCCGCTGCTGCTGACCCAGGCCATCATCCTGTTCCAGGACACCTCGCTGGTTTATGTCTCGGCACTGGCTGATTTCTTTGGCGCCGCCTACAAGGTCGGCGACCGCGACGGGCGCCTGGTTGAACTGCTGCTCTTTGCCGGCCTTGTCTATTTCGTGATTTGTTACAGCGCGTCCACTCTGGTCAAGCGCCTTCAGAAAAAATACCACCCGGCCTGAGTGCTGCAGGAGACTTTCCCATGATCAAGATTCAAAACGTCAGCAAGCACTACGGCGACTTCAATGTGCTCAAGGACTGCTCGACCTCGGTCAGCAAAGGCGAGGTGGTGGTGGTTTGCGGCCCCTCGGGCTCCGGCAAGTCGACGCTGATCAAGTGCGTCAATGGTCTGGAGCCCTTCCAGGCCGGTGAAATCATCGTTGATGGCACCTCGGTCGGCGACCCGAAGACCAAGCTGTCGAAACTGCGTTCGCGCGTCGGCATGGTGTTCCAGCATTTCGAGCTCTTCCCCCACATGAGCATCACCGAAAATCTGGCGATTGCCCAGATCAAGGTGCTCGGCCGCAGCCGTGAGCAAGCCATGGACAAGGGACTCAAGCTGCTCGACCGGGTTGGCCTCAAGGCACATGCGCACAAGTTTCCCGGCCAGTTGTCCGGCGGCCAGCAGCAGCGGGTGGCGATTGCCCGGGCGCTGGCGATGGACCCGATCTGCATGCTGTTCGACGAACCGACCTCGGCCCTCGACCCGGAAATGATCAATGAAGTGCTCGACGTGATGACCGAGCTGGCCCAGGAAGGCATGACCATGATGTGCGTCACCCATGAAATGGGCTTTGCCAAGCGGGTTGCCCACCGGGTGATCTTCATGGATCAGGGCCAGATCGTCGAGGACGACAGCAAGGAGGCCTTTTTCGCGACGCCGCGCTCGGAACGTGCCCGCCAGTTTCTCGCCAAGATCCTGCAACACTGAGCCACGCCGGCAACCGGAGAGCCCCGGGCGCTGCCGGGTGCCTCCCGGTTGCCCGGCATTTCCGCTACCATCCCCGCGCTATGCTTTCCGGCCGCCGCCCAACCAGCCTGGTCCTGATCTGCATGCTGCTGCTTGCAATCGCCATCTATCACTGGGCCTTCCGCAGCGGCAGCGAACGGCTGCGCGAAGCGGCCGGCCACGAACTCGACCTGCTGGCGACCGCAATCAACGGGGAGATCACCCGGGATGCCTCGATCCCCGGCGCCATCGCTGCCAACGCCAACATCCTGGCACTACTCCGGGGCAGCGGCGAGGAACTCGATCTGCACCAACTGGCCGCCAATCGCTTCCTGCAGCAACTGAACGACCATCTTGGCGGCCCGTCAGTCTGCGTGCTGAGCCCGCAAGGCCGGGTCATGGCGTCGAGCGACTGGATTTTTTCCGACAACCTGCTCGACCGCGATCTTTCCTACATGCCTTTTTTTGCCGATGCCGCGCGCGGGCTGCCGGCCCGGCACTACGGGATTGATCCGGTCCGTAAACAGGCTGGCGTGTATTTCGCGCTGCCGATCCGCGATGAACAGCGGGACTGGCAGATCGTCGGCATCGCCGTGCTGCACTCCAGCGTGCATGCTCTGGAAAAGCTCTGGCACAGCCAGGAAACCCCGGCCATCATTGTCGACAGCAATGGCATCATCCTCTTTGCCTCAGCCAAGGAATGGCGGCATGCCTCGCTCAGCGTGCTCGACCCCGCCACCCGGCAACAGATCAGCGAGCACCAGTTTGCCGGCCAGCCGGTGGGCAAGACGCAACTGCACCTGTCGATCCAGCAGGCCGAACGCGAGCAGATCGTCGACCTGGTCGAATATGGTGAAAGCGACCAGGGACTGGCGCTGGGCAGTCGCCCCTATCTGGCGCAGACCCGTCAGCTCCCGGGTGCCGACTGGCGGCTGATGGTCTTTGCCGACCTCCGTGACGTTCGCCTGCAGGCCTTGACCCAGGCTGCGCTCGGGCTTGCGGCGCTGGGCTGCCTGCTGCTCGGCGGCCTCTATCTGCGCCAAAACCGCAAGCTGGCGCGTAGCCGCGCCGAAACCCAGGCCGTGCTGCAAAAAGCCAACCAGGCGCTGGAACAAAAGGTCGCCGCCCGCACCGCCGACCTTTCGGCGGCGATTGGCGAACTCCAGCACGAAATCAGCGAACGTCGGCGCGCCGAACAAACCTTGCGCGCCGCACAGGACGAACTGGTGCAGGCGGCCAAGCTAGCGGTACTTGGCCAACTGGCAGCCGGGATCACCCATGAACTGTCGCAGCCACTCGGTGCGATCCGGACCCTGGCCGAGAATGCCGCCGAGTTCATGCGGCGCGGCAATCAGGCGGTCAGCGAAAAGAATTTGGCACTGATCGGCCAGTTGACCGTGCAAATGGCGGCCATCATCGACCCGCTCAAGAGTTTTGCCCGCAAATCCCCGGCCGTCCCCTGCCCGGTCGATCTGCGCCAGGCCGTCGAATCAGCGCTGTTCCTGTTTGATTCACGCTTGCGCAAGGAACAGATCCAGGTCAGCTGCGATTTCTCGCAAGCCTCCGCCATGACCGCCTGGTGTGATCCGAACCGCCTGCAACAGGTGCTGGTCAACCTGATTGCGAACGCCATCGATGCGATCAAGCAAGCCCCCAAACGGCAACTCGACTTTGCCTTGCAAGCAGCCCCCGAAGGCGATTTGCTGCTGACGCTTGGCGACAGCGGCTGCGGTATTCCGCCGGAACTGCGCGGCCAATTGTTCGAGCCGTTTTTCACCACCAAGCCGGCTGGTCAGGGCCTGGGCTTGGGGCTGACCATATCCCGCGATATCCTGCGTGACTTCGGCGGCGACCTGGCGGCCGAACACCCGGACAGCGGCGGAACCCGCTTTGTCATCCGCTTGCCGACCTCCCCCCTTTCCAGTGAAAAAAGCCATGTCCGCAGCGTTGACCGTATTACTGATTGAAGACGACCCACACCTCCGCCTGGGCTGCGAACAAGCTCTGGAACTCGCCGGCATCCCGGTCCTGGCGGTCGATTCGGCCGAAGCGGCGCTGGCCCACCTGGAGCCCGGCTTTGCCGGGATCGTGGTCAGCGACATGCGCCTGCCGGGGATGGATGGTCTGAGCTTGCTGGGCAAGCTGCAAGGCAGCGACCCGGAACTGCCGGTAATCATCATCACCGGCCACGGCGACGTCACCCTGGCCGTCGAAGCCATGCGTGCCGGCGCCTATGATTTCATGCAGAAGCCTTTTTCCACCATCGCCCTGCTGGAGGTCATCCGCCGCGCCCTGGAAAAGCGCCGACTGACGCTCGAAGTCGAAGCCCTGCGCCGTCGCCTGGACCAGCGCGATGACCTTGAAGCCCGATTGATCGGTCGTTCGCCACAGATGCAGAAAGTCCGACGCCGTATCCTCGATGTCGCCGGTGCCGACGTGGACGTACTGATCATGGGCGAAACCGGCACCGGCAAGGAAATGGTTGCCCGTTGCCTGCACGACCTGGGCGCCAGCCGCCGGGAAGAAAATTACGTGGCGCTGAACTGTGGCGGCATGTCCGACACCCTGCTCGACAGCGAACTCTTCGGCCACGAGGCCGGCGCCTTTACCGGGGCGCAAAAACGCCGCATCGGGAAAATCGAATACGCCAACGGTGGCACCCTCTTTCTCGACGAGGTCGAGTCGATGCCGCTGAGCATGCAGATCAAGCTGCTGCGGGTGCTCCAGGAGCGGCGCATCGAACGCCTCGGTTCGAACCAGGGGATTCCGGTCTCCTGCCGGGTAATTGCCGCCAGCAAGGAAGATTTAAAAAAACAGGCCGAACTGGGGCGCTTCCGCGCTGATCTGTATTACCGGCTGAATGTGGTCAGAATCGAATTGCCCCCCCTGCGCGAGCGCCGCGAAGACATCCCCGCCCTCTACGACGAATTCACCCGTCAGGCGGCTCGCCGCTACAACCGCCCGCAGCCACCACTGACCACGGAACGCATCCGCCATCTGATGGCTGGCGACTGGCCGGGGAATATCCGCGAATTGCGCAACCTTGCCGACTGCGACGTCCTCGGCATTGACCGCGAACCCGATGGCCGGACCGAGGTCGCGCGTTCGCTGGCGGACGCGGTCGAGCACTACGAGCGCTCGCTGATCATGGACGAATTCACTCGCCAGCAAGGGAATATTGCGCGCACCGCCGACGCCCTGAAAACGGCACGCACCACACTGCACGACAAACTCAAAAAATACGGCCTGATCGCCTGATCAGGCCGACCTGGAGCGAATTCAGGCAAAGGCGCTGGAACAGGCCTCGACCGCGACCATGGCCTTGGCCTGATGCAGGTCGGCAGCATGGCCGCTGGCATACAAACAGCAGGCCAGCTGATTGGCCAGCGGCGTAGGCAAGGGAATCTGCTTGTCGAGCACCCGCCGGGTCCATTCCGCCGTGCTCGCCGCATCGGCACTCTCCGGCAAGTGCGGCAGGGCGCGCAGGCTTTCGTGTTCGGCCTCGAACAACACGGTGGACTCGCCAGAACGCAGCATTTCCAGCCGTGGCCGGCGCTTGGGATTGGCATACGGCTCGCCCTCGGTGCCGCGCAGCAGCAGGCCGCAACTGTCCCGCTCGGCGAGTAGCGTGCGCATCAACTCGATGAAGTCGGGATGGGTTGCCGGCGCGACCAGCACGGCTTCGCCGGCAAAGGGATTGAGCAGCTTGACCAGGCTGTGGGCGCTGTTGCGGATGCCCATCCGGGAGCGCAGCGCAAGCAGCTGGTGCAAGCCGGGGTGCAGCACGCTGACCGGAACAAAGGCCAGGTGCTCCTGATCCAGCGCCCGCTGGGCCTGGAGCGGGGTAGTCATGGGAACAATCCCCAACTCCCTGAAAATCTGCCCGGTAGTCACCCGGCCATAGCCTTCAAGCAGGCCATGCACCAGCACGGGAACACCAAACCGCTGCAGCAGCAATGCCAGCAAGGGGGTCAGGTTGGCCTCCTTGCGCGCCCCGTTGTAGCTTGGCAGGACGACCGGACGGGCCCGCCCCGGCGGCAGCCGGAGCTTTTCCGTGCGGCTGTCGATGGCATCGAGAAAACCCTGCATTTCATCGACCGCCTCGCCCTTGACCCGCAGGGCAACGATGATCGCCCCCAGTTCAAGTTCAGGGACCGACTGATCCAGCATCGCCCCGTAAAGTGCGGCGGCTTCGTCGCGCGCCAAGTCGCGTGCGCCCTGCGCACCGCGACCGAGTTCCTTGATGTAATGGGCAAAGTTCATCTTGCTCTCCTGCACTCAGGCAGCTACGGGGTGACGGGGCGTGTATTCTGCCACCAGTCGCTTCAGCTCAGGGAGGCAGCCTCCGCAAAAACTGCCGCACTTCAAATCTTCACGCAATTCGCTCAAACCGGCACCGGCCTGCACTGCTTCCTCGATTTGCTGCGCACTGACATCGGCACACTTGCAAACGATCTGCCGCACTGGCAGGACCTGCGGCGGACGTGCGCAGGGCGCCAGCGCCAGCCGCAACAGGCCAGCATCCAGCCCCCCCTCGGCGAGTGCGGTCTTAAGCCAGGACTGGGCCAGTGCCTCGCCGGCCAAGCGGACCCCGAGCAAGGCCCCGGCGCTGGCCCAGGCCTTTTTCTCGATACCGCGCGCCGGGTCGCTATAGACCATGGCCCCGGCCAGGCCAGCCAGCCCGAATGCCTGGTCGAGCCGGGCCAACTCGTCCGCAGCCAGTGCCTGGGCCGTGGCGCCGCGCAAGACCACGACCGGCGCCTTACCGCCATGCAAGGCCAGCGTCGCATAGGGGAAACGGGCCAGTTGCGGCCGTAGCTGCTGCAATAGCTGCTGAGCCTGGTCACGGTCAGTGCAGCGACGCAGCACCGCAAACGGAACCGGCAAGTCCAGGCGTTCGATTTCGACGGCGGCATGCTTGAGCTCCGGCTGCTGCGAATACGGGTCGACCGCGTCGCAACTGACGGCATTGACCCCGGGAGAATTCATGAACTTGCTCCCCCAGTGCATCGGCATCCACGCCCGGCCCCGCTGCAGGCCATTGCCGCTGGTCACCCGCACCCGCAGGCTGCCACGGCCGCTGCGCACCTCGGCGAGATCACCATCGACCAGGCCACGATGGCGCATGTCGCATGGATGCATCGAGAGCAGGGGCTCGTCCTCGAGATTGAACAGCCGGGGCACCGAGCCGGTTCGGCTCATGCCATGCCAGTGATCGCGCATGCGGCCGCTGAGCAGGCTGATCGGATAGTCCGTCGCCAGGGCATCGGCCGTCCCGGCGTCGGCCACCTCGACAAAGCGGGCACGTCCGCTGGGCGTGGGAAAGCGGCCATCCTGATAAAGACGGGCCAGCCCCTGCGTCGCCTGCGCCGGATACGGCCACTGCTGCGGCCCGGATTGTTCCAGCAGTGCGTAGGACAGGCCACCGATATCCAGGTCACGGCCAACGGTGGTTGCACGATGTTCGTTGAAGATCTCTTCACTGCAGGTATAGGGGAAAAGCCGCTCGCTTCCCGGGTGGTCGAGGGCCGCCCCCAGGCGACGGGCAAAATCGACGGCGATTTCCCAATCATGGCGAGCCTCGCCGGGCGCGGCCACGGCCGGCAGCACGCGGCTGATCCGGCGCTCGGAATTGGTCACCGTACCGTGCTTTTCGCCCCAGGCCGAGGCCGGCAGCAGCAGATCGGCGTAATCGGCGGTATCGGTATCGGCAAAGGCTTCCTGCAGCACCACAAAGTCGGCACTACGCAAGGCAGCACGTACCGCCGGCTGGTTGGGCAGGGATTGCGCCGGGTTGGTGCAGGCGATCCAGACAGCCTTGATTTCGCCGGTCTGCAGGGCGCGGAAGAGATCGACTGCGGCCTTGCCTGGCTGCGCCGGCACCTGCGGCACCCCCCAAAAACGGGCGATTTCGGCCCGGTGTTCGGGATTGGCCAGGTCGCGGTGGGCCGGCAACAGATTGGCCAGGCCACCGACTTCACGCCCGCCCATCGCATTTGGCTGACCGGTCAGCGAGAAGGGGCCAGCCCCGGGCTTGCCGATCTGTCCGGTTGCCAGGTGCAAGTGAATCAGTGCCGCATTGTTGTGGGTGCCGTGCGCCGATTGGTTGAGCCCCTGGCAATACAGCGACAGTGCCGGCCCGTTCTGGGCGAACCAGCGCGCGGCAAGCAGCAGGTCGGCGCTAGCCAGGCCGCACAATTCGGCCACCCGGGCCGGCGTGTAGCTGCGGACGATTTCGCGGAGCCGGTCGAAGCCTTCGGTATGGGCAGCGATATAAGCTGGGTCAAGCCAGCCTTCGTTGATCAGGATATTGAGCAGGCCATTGAACAAGGCGATGTCGGTGCCGGGGCGCAAGGCCAGGTGGAGATCGGCGATTTCGGCCGTTTCGCTGCGCCGGGGGTCGATCACGATGACTTTCAGCGCCGGATTCGCGGCCTTTGCATCCTCGATCCGGCGAAACACGATGGGATGCGCCACCGCCGGATTCGCCCCGGCGATCAACAGGGTCCCGGCCTGGGCAATATCCTCGTAACAGCAAGGCGGTGCATCAGCCCCCAGGGTCTGCTTGTAACCGGCGACCGCCGAAGACATGCACAAGCGCGAATTGGTATCGATGTTATTGGTCCCGATCAGTCCCTTGGCCAGCTTGTTGAAGACGTAATAGTCTTCGGTCAGGAGCTGCCCCGAGACGTAGAAGGCGACACTGTTCGGCCCGTGCGCGCGGATGATCTCGGCAAACCGCGCGGCCGCCGTATCCAGGGCCTGCGCCCAGCTCACGCGCTGCCCGGCTGCGCCGCGCTGCGCCCGCAGCTCGGGATGGAGCAAGCGGCTGGCCGGGCGTGCGGCGAGATGCAGACTGGCGCCCTTGGTGCAGAGACGGCCGAGGTTGGCGGGATGCTCCGGATCGCCACGCACCCCGGTAATCCGCGCACCGTCGTGCTCGATCAATACGCCGCAGCCGACGCCGCAATAACAACAAGTGGATTTGACTTCGCTTTTCATGGTTGCCCTTCCTTGCCAGGAGGAACAGCAACAGCCATGCCAGCAGACCAATCCATTGATTCACAAAGAAAAAGAGGAAAACCCCAGCAGTGATTTTCCTCTTTTTGGTGCGTCGACCGTGGGTCAGCCCCTATTTGATGCGCTGCAAGCGGGGGCGCCCGCCTTCGGGCCGTGGCGGCTCGGGCGGTGGCTCATCCTCAGGCGGCAGCGCCTGAGCGACGGGCGCCAACTGCACCTGTCCGCCACTCCCTGCAGCTTCGACCTCAAAGGCCATCCCGGCACCGTTCTCACGCGCGTAGATCGCCGCAATCCTGCCGACGGGAACCGACAACTCGCGAGCGACGCCGCCAAAGCGGGCCTGGAATTCGACATATTCATTGCCGATCTGCAAGCGATTGGTCGCCGTCGGACCGACATTGAGCACGATCTGTCCATCACGGACAAACTCGCGCGGCACCCGCGTCATCTCGTCTACCTCGACCGCGATGTACGGGGTGTAGCCGTGGTCGTTGCACCACTCCCAAATTGCGCGCAGCAAATAGGGTTTGGTGGACGGAAGCTGCTCTTCCATCTCGGCCATTACTTGCGCATGGCCTTTTCGGACGGGGTCAGCGCGTCGATGAAGCCCTGGCGGGTGAAGATGCGCTCGGCGTACTTCATCAACGGTGCCGCAGCCTTGCCGAGGTCGATCCCGTAGTGATCGAGACGCCACAGCAAGGGGGCGATGGCCACGTCGAGCATCGAGAAATCGTCGCCGAGCATGAATTTCTGCTTGGAGAAGATCGGCACAATCTCGGTCAGGCGGGCCTTGATTTCCTGGCGGGCCTTTTCGGCCGCCTTGTCACCGGATTTGCTCTTTTCGAGCACTTCCATGTGCACGAAAATCTCGCGTTCCATGCCGACCAGCAACTGGCGCGCGCGGGCGCGCATGATCGGATCAGCCGGCATCAACTGCGGATGCGGAAAGCGCTCGTCGATGTACTCGTTGATGATGTTCGGCTCAAACAGGACGAGATCACGCTCGACCAGAACCGGTACGCGGTTGTGCGGATTGACCGCAGCCATTTCCTCAGGCTTGTTGAACAGGTCAACGTCGATTACCTGGAAATCCATCCCTTTTTCAAAGAGGACGATGCGGCAGCGGTGGCTGAAAGGGCAGGTCGTGCCCGAATAGAGGTTCATCATAAGCGGTTAGCCTCAAAATGCGATTCGGCATCGGGGCGGAGCCGAAGCCCCCGCCGCGATGCCGCGATCCGATCCGGGAAGGATCAGTGAATGTCTTTCCAGTATTCCTTCTTGAGCGCGTAAGCGACCACGAAGAGCAAGCCCAGGAAAGCCAGAACGAAGAAGCCCAGCGTCTTGCGGAACTCCTGCTGCGGCTCACCCATCCAGACCATGAAACCGACCAGGTCGGAAATCGCCTTGTCGTATTCGGTCGGAGAGAGCTTGCCCGGCACTACCTGCTCCAGCTTGTGGCTTTCGTGATTCAGCTGGTACTGACCTTGCACTTCCCACAACGGGTTGGGCATGCCGACGTTTTCAAAAATCACGTTGTTCCAGCCGGTCGGACGATTCTCGTCGCGGTAGAAAGAACGCAGGTAGGTGTACAACCAGTCAGCACCCGCACCGGCATTGCCGGCTTCGCCACGCGCCCGGGCCAGGATGGTCAGATCCGGCGGGGTGGCGCCGAACCACTGCTTCTGCTCGTCGGAACGAGCAGCAACAGCCATCAGGCCACCGATCTTGTCGGAGGTGAACATCAGGTTGTCTTTGACCTGCTGCTCGCTCAGACCGAGATCCATCAGGTTCTTGTAGCGCATGTAGGACGCGCCGTGACAGTTCAGGCAGTAATTGACGAATAGCTTGGCGCCGTTTTGCAGCGCAGCCTTATCGCTGACCGAGCCCGGCCACTTGTCGAGATGCACGTTGCCGCCGCTGGCCAGCGCCAGCATCGGAGCAAAGAGCAATGCGATCAGAAATTTTTTCATTTTAGGCGTCCTCTCACTTCATCGTGACACGTTCGGGAACCGGCTTGAACTTGTCCATGCGGGACCACCACGGCATGCCGAGGAAGAAGCCGAAATAGAACACCGAGCAAACCTGGGAGACCAGTTCGCCCATCGGCGACGGGGACAGGGTGCCCAGATAGCCGAGGATGAAGAAGCAGATCACGAAGATGGTGAGCATGACCTTGGTGATCGGGCCGCGATAGCGGATCGAGCGCACCGGGGAACGGTCAAGCCAAGGCAGGAAAGCGAAGATCACGACCGAAGCGCCCATCGCAACCACGCCCCAGAACTTGGCGTCGAGACCGAACAGCGGGTAGGTCACGGCACGCAGGATCGAGTAGAACGGGGTGAAGTACCAGACCGGCGCGATGTGCGGCGGGGTCTTCAGCGGGTCAGCCGGGTAGAAGTTCGGGGTTTCGAGGAAGTAACCGCCACCTTCCGGTGCGAAGAACATCACTGCCGAGAAAGCCATCAGGAACACGATGACACCGACGATGTCCTTGACCGAGTAGTACGGGTGGAACGGGATGCCGTCAAGCGGAATGCCGTTCTCGTCCTTCTTTTCCTTGATGTCGATACCGTCCGGGTTGTTCGACCCGGTTTCGTGCAAGGCCAGGATGTGTGCTGCAACCAGGCCCAGCAACACCAGCGGGAAGGCGATCACGTGGAAGGAGAAGAAGCGGTTCAGCGTGGCATCGCCGACGACGAAGTCGCCGCGGATGACGATGGACAGATCCGGTCCGATGATCGGGATGGCGGAGAACAGGTTAACGATCACCTGGGCGCCCCAGAAGGACATCTGGCCCCACGGCAGCAGGTAGCCGAAGAAGGCTTCGCCCATCAGCACCAGGAAGATGCCGACACCGAACAGCCAGGTCAGTTCACGCGGTTTGCGGTAGGAACCGTAGAGCAAACCACGGAACATGTGCAGGTAAACCACGATGAAGAAGGCCGAGGCACCGGTCGAATGCATGTAGCGGATGATCCAGCCGCCCGGCACGTCGCGCATGATGTACTCGACCGAAGCGAAGGCCACTGGCACGCCGTTGGCGTTCAGTGCGGCATCCGGCTTGTAGTGCATGACCAGGAAGATGCCGGTGACGATCTGGATGACCAGAACCAGCAGGGCCAACGAACCAAAGAAATACCAGAAGTTGAAGTTCTTCGGAGCGTAGTATTCGGAGAGGTGCCCCTTCCACATGGAAGTTGCAGGGAAACGGGCGTCAACCCATTCCAGTACGTTGCCGGCGAGCGAACCGTCGGACTTGTACTTTTCAAAAGTACCACCAGCCATTTCTTAAGCCCCCTTCTTGTCTTCGCCGATCAGGATACGGGTATCCGACAGATACACGTGCGGCGGAACTTCGAGATTGGTCGGTGCGGGCTTCGCCTTGAAGACGCGGCCAGCGAAATCGAAGGTGGAGCCGTGGCAGGGGCACAGGAAGCCGCCCAGCCAGTCACCGCCCATGCCTTCCTCGGCGCCCTTCTTGAACTTATTGGAAGGGGAACAGCCAAGGTGAGTACAAATACCGACGACCACCAGAAGCTCCGGCTTGATCGAGCGGGTTTCGTTCTGCGCATAGGCCGGCTGCTGGTTCTTTTCAGACTTCGGATCGGCCACGGCATCAGCCAGTTTCGGCAAGGTCTCAAGCATCTCCTTGGTGCGGTTGATAATCCACACCGGCTTGCCGCGCCACTCGACGGTCAACATCTGACCTGCTTCGAGCTTGCTGATATCGACTTCAACCGGCGCACCTGCTGCTTTGGCGCGCTCGGAAGGAAGCAAGCTGGAGACGAACGGAACAAGCGCCCCCACGGCACCTGCCCCGCCCACGGCTGCCGTCGCGACGACAAGACGCCGGCGACCGCAGTCCACTTTTCCTTGATTGCTCATAACGCTGACCCCTAAAGGAATTGGATGGGATGAAACATAAACGCGGGATTATACGGCAAGCGCAGCCCCGTTAAAAGCCGCCATCATTCAACACAGGACTTTCGCTCCCGCAGAGCCTGTGCCAGCGTGCCCGGATCGACAAACTCAAGCTCCCCTCCCACCGGAATCCCGCGCGCGATGCGGGTCACCCGAATCCCGCGCGGCGCCAGCATTGCGCTTAGATAATGCGCAGTCGCCTCGCCCTCGTTGGTGTAGTTGGTCGCCAGGATCACCTCCCGCACCTCACCATCGAGAACGCGGGCCAGCAAGCGCTCAAAACCCAGTTCGCGGGCCCCAACCCCATCAAGCGGCGAGATACGCCCCATCAGCACATAGTAGAGCCCCTTGTAAGCCAGGGTTTGCTCCATCATGTTCATGTCAACCGGGGTTTCAACCACGCATAACAGCGAGGAATCGCGATGCGGCGAGGCGCATCTGTCACACAGATCGGTTTGGGACAGGGTGTTGCAGCGCTGACAGTGGCGCACAGCATCGAGGGCGTGCAGCAGGGCATCGCCGAGCCGGCGCGCCCCCTGGCGATCACTTTGCAGGAGATGGTAGGCCATGCGCTGCGCCGACTTCGGCCCGACTCCGGGCAAGCAGCGCAAGGCCTCGATCAAAGCCTCAAGACCGCTGGGATTCACTTAGAAGGGCATCTTGAAGCCGGGTGGCAACTTCAGGCCGGAGGTGAAGCCAGCCATTGTTTCCTGACTGACGCTTTCGGCACGCCGGATGGCATCATTGAACGCCGCTGCAATCAGGTCTTCCAGCATTTCACGGTCATCCATCACCGAGGGATCGATATTGATCCGCCGCACCTCGTTACTACAGGTCATCACGATTTTGACCATGCCGGCACCGGACTGCCCTTCAACCTCAACCTGGGCGAGCTGCTCCTGCGCCTTTTTCATGTTGTCCTGCATTGCCTGAGCCTGCTTCATCAGGCCACCCAATCCACCTTTCAACATCGATTCACTCCATTAGCCAACTGGTTTAATAGTTTCCTTGTCGAGGACTGCATCGCAGGACTCAAGCATTTCGCGCACAAAGGGATCGCGGTCAATCGCCGTCAGCGCCTGCTGCTGCCGCTGCTCGCGCTCACGCCCGGCCTGTGCCGCCGGCGTATCCCCTTCAATCTGTTTGACCTCGATCCGGAGCGCCAGATCGCGCCCAAAATATCCCGTCAGTGCCTGCTGCAATTTATCCTGCGACGCCTTCATCTGCAGATGCCCGCGCTCCGGCGGCAACCGCAACAGACACAGCGTGTCGTCAAGCTGGCGCAACTCGCAATTTTGGGCGAGCTCCCGCGCCAATCCCGAAATTGGCAGTGCCGCAACAATCTCCCGCCAGTCGGTGCCACCACCGCCGCCAGCTGCAACCACAGCCGCCGCCCCTGACTCCGGGATCCCGCTGGCGACGGGTACTACCTCGATCTCTGCGCGAGCCACGTCCCGCACTCCGGGCGACGGCTGACCACGTGCAACCGACCTGGCTCGCGGCGCCACTGCGGCCACCACGTCGGCAACCGAAGACGGGCGAAACGAATGCAGGCGCAGCAAGGTCATGACAAAACCGGAATATTCATCCGGCGCCAGACCCAACTCGGAGCGACCCACAATGATGATCTGGTAAGCCAGCTGGACGAACTCGGGCGACAGGCCGGCAGCCAACGCCAGCAACTGCTCACGCCCCGGCTCCTCTTCAGCAATCGCAGCCGGGGCGCACTGCGCCACCTGGACCTGCGTCAGCAATACCGCCATAGCCTGCAAGGCAGAGGCAAAAGACAGGCTGCGCACACTCATGTCGGCAGCCACCCGCAGGAGTTCGGCAGCATCGCCGAGACGAACCGCCTCCAGCAGCGCAAAAAGATAATCCTGATCGACCGTACCCAGCATGGCCCGGACCTGCGCATCGCTTACCGCCCCCGCGCCATGGGCAATCGCCTGATCAAGCAAGGACAAGGCATCGCGCATGCTGCCCGCAGCGGCATGCGCAATTTGCGCCAATGCAGCCGACTCGAAAGGCACCCCCTCGGCTTGCAGCACATGGGCCAAATGCCCGCTGATCGCCGGCGGTGGCATCTGCTTCAAATTGAACTGCAAGCAGCGAGAGAGCACGGTCACCGGGATTTTTTGCGGATCAGTCGTTGCCAGTATGAACTTGACGTGCTCAGGCGGCTCTTCGAGGGTTTTGAGCATGGCATTGAAGGCTGACGTCGACAACATATGCACTTCGTCGATGACGTAAACCTTGAAGCGCCCCCGGGTCGGCGCATAGACAGCGTTTTCGAGCAGCTGGCGCATTTCGTCAACGCGGGTATTGGTCGCTGCATCCACCTCCAGCAGATCGACAAAGCGGCCCGCATCGATTTCGAGACAAGCTGAACACTGCCCACAGGGCTCGGCTGTGATACCGCGCTCGCAATTGAGGGATTTTGCAAGAATCCGCGCCAGCGTGGTCTTGCCGACCCCGCGCGTTCCGGTGAAAAGATAGGCGTGATGAAGACGCTGCTCGGTCAGCGCATGCGTCAAGGCACGAACCACGTGCTCCTGCCCAACCAGCGTTGAAAAATTGCGCGGCCGCCACTTGCGCGCAAGAACCTGATAACTCATGCGCCCCACACCAGAAGCAAAAATGAAAATGGCGAGCCTAACCCCCGGCACTTGCAGTAAATGGCTGTGGCTGCTTCCTTCCGGACCTGACCAGGTTCACCACCCTGCAATGCGGGGAGACCCGCCGGCACGAATTCTAGCACAGCATTACCAGGATGGCGTTGCCGCTGCGGCATTTATTGCATTACCAGTCGCTCGGCACCGTCCTGGACTGACCATAAAAAACGGGCCCGCAGGCCCGTTGACCGTAAACACCTGATGTCCAGGGACTTATTTGAACGGGTGCAGCTTCAGAATGGTTTCGTCACGCTCCGGGCCGGTAGAGACAATCGCGATCGGAACCTCGCAAAGCGCCTCAAGACGATTCAGATAAGCCTGGGCATTGACAGGCAGATCCTCCCAGCGCTTGACCCGGAAGGTCGTACCTTCCCAACCTGGCATGGTTTCGTAGATCGGCTCGCAACGCGCCACATCGTCGGCGCCAATCGGCAGCAGATCGAGCACTTTCCCATCCAGCTTGTAGCCGGTGCAGATCTGGATTTCCTTGAGACCATCCAGTACGTCGAGCTTGGTGATGCACAATCCGGTCAGCCCATTGATCCGTGCAGAGCGGCGCAGCAACGCCGCATCGAACCAGCCGCAGCGACGCTTGCGACCAGTCACGGTACCAAACTCCTTACCCACCGAAAACATCTGATGACCAGGCGTCCCCTCGGTCTCGATATCCAGCTCACTGGGGAACGGCCCGCCCCCAACCCGAGTGCAGTAAGCCTTGGTAATCCCAAGCACGTAATGCAGCATGCCCGGGCCAATACCGGCACCTGCCGCAGCCTGCCCGGCCACGCAGTTGGACGACGTGACAAAGGGATAAGTACCATGGTCGATATCGAGCAGAGTCCCCTGGGCACCTTCGAACAGCATGTTGTGGCCAGCCTTGTTGGCATCGTAAAGCGCTGCCGACACGTCCACCACCATTGGCTTGATCACCTCCGCATCCGCCATCGCCTGCTCATAGACCGCCTGGAAATCCACCGGATCAGCCTTGAAGTACTGAGTCAGCACGAAGTTGTGATACTCAAGGACCTCCTTCAGCTTTTCGGCAAAGCGCTCAGGGTAGAACAGGTCATAAACCCGCAAGCCACGACGAGAAACCTTGTCTTCATAGGTCGGGCCAATCCCTTTGCCGGTCGTCCCGATCTTCTTGTCACCCGCCTTGGCTGCTTCGCGAGCCTTATCGATGGCAGAGTGGTAAGGCAGGATGATCGGACAGCCCGGGCTGATCTTGAGCCGGGAGCGAACATTGATCCCCCCCTTTTCCAGTTCGGCAATTTCCGAAATCAGATGGTGGATATCGAGGACCACCCCATTGCCGATATAGCAATCGACACCATCACGAACAATCCCGGAGGGAACCAGATTGAGCTTGTAAACGTTCTCGCCAACCACCAGCGTGTGACCAGCGTTGTGCCCCCCCTGAAAACGCACCACACCCCTGGCGTGATCGGTGAGCCAGTCGACAATTTTGCCTTTTCCCTCGTCGCCCCACTGGGTCCCCACGACGATTACATTCTTGGCCATTTTTTCAATCCTCTTGTATTGCTTCGATAATCCAGCGACCGCCAACATGCACCAGCTTGCGATCACAGAAAGGCCCTTCACAGGCAGACTCCCCTGGCAACAGCTCGACCACGCTCTCACCCTGCGCCCGCAGTGCCTTGATATGTGCCACCAGCGCCAGATCATGCCCAACATGCGGCGCCAGAATCGCCCCCTTGTTCACTGCGGCAGGGACCAAGCGCGCCACCTCGCGCAAATCAAGGGAGAAGCCGGTCGCGGGCCGCGCCCGACCGAACGCGCGACCAACCCCGTCATAACGCCCGCCCTGCGCGACCGCAGCCGGATATGACTGGCTGTAAGCCGCGAAAACAACGCCATTGTGGTAATGGTAGCCGCGCAAATCGCCGAGATCGATCGAGAAGGGCAAATCCGGTGCGCTGTCGATCAGATACCGCAAACCGGCGAGAGCCTCCCGAATCGCTGGCAAAGGCGGCAGCAACTGCTCAGCACTCGCCAGCACCTCGGCACCGCCATAAAGGCGAGGCAGCGCCAGCAAGGCTTCACGATAAGGCGAAGACAATTCGGCACAGAACTCGCGCAGGGCCGGGGCATCCTTGGCCCGCAGGATGTCAAGCAAGGCATCCTCGGACTCGCTCGGCAAGCCGGCCGCCTCGGCCAGCGCCCGAAAGATTCCGACGTGGCCGAGATCAATCCGGGAAACGGGCAACTGCATGGTCTCGAAAGCCCCTGCCATCAACCGGATCACATCCAGATCGGCGGCAATCCCGGCATAACCGTAGAGCTCGGCACCAACCTGCAGGGCCTCACGCCCGGCCGAAATGCTCGCAGGCAAGGTGTGCAGTACACTGCCGCAGTAGCACAGCCGGGTCACCCCCTGATGATTCAGCAAATGAGCGTCGATGCGAGCGGCTTGTGGAGTGATGTCCGCACGGACCCCCATGGTGCGACCGGACAACTGATCGACCAGCTTGAAGGTACGCAGCCGCAAGTCTTGGGCAGCCCCGGTCAACAAGGACTCGAGATACTCCAGCATCGGCGGCATCACATATTCGTAACCCCGCTGAGTGAAATGATCCAGCACCGTACGGCGCAGGGTTTCAATCCGAGCAGCCTCAAGCGGCAATGCATCGGCAATATGTTCAGGTAACAGCCAATTCATGAAAAAGACATAATAAAGATCAGGCCAAGCAACATCGAAGTCAGCCCGACAAAGCGAATCTGCCCATCAGAGAACTGAATCAGGCGGCGAAAGGTTTCCCGCCAGGCGGAAGGGGCAATAAACGGCATCGCCCCTTCGATGATCAGCATCAGCGCGAAGGCCTGCAGCAGGGTGTCGGTCATTTGTGCTTGTCGCTGCCCCGGCCGGAATTTTTCATGTACTTGAAAAAATCACCGCCGGGCTCAACAACGAGAACATCATTCTTGCTCTTGAAGCTACCACGATAGGCCTCAAGACTGCGGTAGAAAGCATAAAACTCAGAATTTTGGCTAAACGCCTGGCCATAGATAGAGGTAGCCTTGGCATCACCTTCGCCCTTGATTTTCTGCGCATCCCGATAAGCCTCTGCAATCAGGATTTCGCGCTGGCGGTCGGCATCGGCTCGAATCTTCTCGGCCTCGGCTGCCCCCTCGGAGCGCAACTCATTCGCCACCCGTTTGCGCTCGGCCTCCATCCGGCGATAGACTGCCTCACTGACCTCGTTCGGCAACTCCACTCGCTTCAGACGAACATCAACAATCTGAACACCGATCTTGCGGGAATCGGCATCGGCCTTTTCTCGCATCTGATCCATGATCTTGTCGCGCGACCCGGAAACCACATCCTGCACCGTGCGCTTACCAAATTCTTCACGCAAACCGGCGTTCACCGTCTGATTCAGGCGAGTCTTGGCCCTGGCCTCATCTCCACCGACCGAGATGTAATACAGCGCGGGATCAACAATTCGCCACTTGATGTAGGAATCAACCAGCACATTCTTTTTTTCCGACGTGATGAAGCGCTCCGGCTCGGCATTATCGAGCGTGATGATGCGCTTTTCAAAATAGCGGACGTTCTGGACCAAGGGCACCTTGAAATACAAGCCTGGCTCTGTAATTGCTCGCTTTACTTCACCTAACTGGAAAACCAGAGCGTACTGACGCTGGTCGACCGTGAAAATCGACATCGCAAGAACCGTCAGCACAGCTGCCACCAACCCACCGAAGAAATTGATACGCTGGCTCATCAACGCCCCTCCCGATCACGCGAACGCAGCGAACCATCCCGTCCGGATGAATACGAGCCACCGCCCCCAATCTTCGGCGCTGCCTCTAGTTGCGGCGGAACCTCGCTGGGCAACGGAGCCGGCGAACGGCTTGCCGAGCTACCAACCACGACCTCTCCATTGGCTGCCGCGACGCCCGCCGTTGCCTGCATCAGCTTGTCGAGGGGCAAATAGAGCAGATTACCCTGCCCCTTCGCATCAACCATGACCTTGCTGGTATTGGAAAAAATCTGCTGCATGGTTTCAAGATACATCCGCTGACGAGTCACTTCCGGCGCCTTGGCATATTCCGCAACGATCTGGCGGAAGCGTGAGGCATCGCCCTCTGCTGTCGAAATCACCCGCTGCTTGTAACCATTGGCCTCCTCGAGCAAGCGTGCCGAGGTTCCCTTGGCTTTCGGAATGACATCGTTGGCATAAGCCTGACCTTCGTTCTTTTGCCGTTCGCGATCCTGCCCGGCCTTGACCGCATCATCAAATGCCGCCTGCACCTGCTCCGGTGGCTGTGCGTTTTGCATGGTCACCTTTGAAATCAGGATACCGCTCTGATAACGATCAAGGATATCCTGCATCAGCTTGGCCGCCTGCGTTGCGATCTGCTCGCGCCCCTCATAAAGGACGAAGTCCATCTTGCTCTTGCCGACGATCTCGCGCACGGCCGACTCTGCCGCACCGACCACCGCCTCGTCAGTACTGCGGTTATTGAACAGGTACTCGACCGGATCTTTCAGGATGTACTGAACGGCAAACTGAATATTGACGATGTTCTCGTCGTCAGTGAGCATCAGCGCTTCCTTGAGCACCTTGTTGCGTTCGCTACCCCGGTAACCAATTTCGATGGTGCGCACGCCGGTCAGATTGACCAGTTCGTGCGACTGCATCGGGTAAGGCAGCCGCCAGCGCAGACCGGGCTCGGTGGTTTCCTTGAAACTGCCGAACTGCAAGACGATCCCACGCTGTGACGCATCGACGATGTAGAAGCCGGATGCCAGCCACAGGGCAACAACCAGGACGGCCAGCAAACCGAGACCTCCACCGAGGAAGCGCGGATTGAAATCCACCGGTGGCATGCGGGGACCATCGCCGCCGCCTTGTCCACCGCCACGCTTGCCGGAAAATACGCCGTTGAGTTTGCGATTGAAATCTCGCCACAACTCTTCCAGATCCGGAGGGCCATCACCAGGACGGCGAGGACCGCCGGAATTGTTGCCGCCGTCGTTACTGCCACGATTTCCCCAGCCGGGATCGTTCAGCGACATGAATATGCCTAAGGTCGGAATCATGCTCGGGGTTTTAATTGAAGTAATCAGATTCTGCTTCGCAAGCAGCTTGTGCATGCGCCTTGCGGCGTGCTTCAGCTTTGGCATGCGCATGTTCGGCCAACGTGGCCCGCAAAAGTTCCAGTCCTTCGCCGGTGCGTGCACTGACTCGAACCTTGGCGATATTACCATATTCATCACGCTCGACCCCGGCCGACGCCTCAGTCAGATCGATCTTGTTCCATAGCAGGATTTGAGGCAAGTCTTGTGCGCCAATCTCGGCGAGTACCTTCTCGACCTCGGCAACCTGCTCGTCACGGGCATGACTGGCGCCGTCAACCACATGCAGCAATACATCCGCATCAACAGCAGCCTCCAATGTTGCATGAAATGCATCAACCAGTGAGTGCGGCAAGTCGCGGATAAAGCCGACCGTATCGGAAATCACGATATTTCCCCCCCCCTCGATCCACAATTTGCGGGAAGTGGTATCCAACGTCGCAAACAACTGATTCGCAGCATAAACGCCGGCATGCGTCAGGGAGTTGAACAGGGTTGATTTACCGGCATTGGTATAGCCCACCAGCGATACATTAAGAACGTCGCCACGCCGCCTGGCTTTGCGCTGTACGCCGCGCTGGCGAGATAATCGGGCCAAGCGCTCCTTGAGCAATTTGACACGATTTCCCAATAGCCGGCGGTCGGTTTCAAGCTGTTTCTCACCCGGCCCGCGCATCCCGATCCCACCCCGCTGCCGCTCAAGGTGAGTCCACCCCCGAACCAAACGAGTGGAGAGATGCTCAAGCTGAGCCAGTTCAACCTGCAGTTTGCCCTCAGAACTGGCGGCACGTAGCGCAAAAATATCGAGGATCAGGCTGGTACGGTCGACCACCCGACACTTCAAATCCCGCTCAAGATTTCTTTGCTGGGCAGGTGATAGTTCGTGATTGAAAATCGCCAGATCAGCACCGGCAGCAGCCAGTGCCGCAGCAATTTCATCAACCTTGCCTTTGCCGGCAAAGGTTTTCGGATCCGGGCTTTGGCGCTTGCCACGCACCTCAGCAAGAACAACGGCACCGGCAGATTCCGCCAACAGGCGAACCTCTTCGACCTGATCCTCGATATCGAACTGGCCAAAGTCCAGTTGCACGATCACTGCCCGCTCACCTGCGGCCGGCCGTTCGATCATTAGCGCTCCGATAAAATAATACGGCCTGCCACCAGGGCAGGCCGAAAAGGGATGGTGCGAAAATTACTCGGCAGCCTGTTCCTGCTGCAAATTCACCGGACGAGCCGGCACCACCGTGGAGATGGCATGCTTATAGACCATCTGGGTCACCGTGTTCTTCAGCAGCACGACGTATTGATCAAAGGACTCGACCTGCCCCTGCAGCTTGATGCCATTAACCAGGTAAATCGAAACGGGAACGTGCTCACGACGAAGCGCGTTGAGGAAGGGGTCTTGTAAAAGTTGCCCTTTGTTGCTCATGGTGTGGACTCCATGTGTGTTGTTATATGAGTGGTCTAATGTACCCAATTTTCCGATGCAAGGGAAAACTATTTGTGTTTCCCGTTATTCCTTGTCGGCAAACGGATTCTTGCTGGTGACGAACTGGATGCGCAACGGTGTCCCCTGCAACTTGAATGCTTCGCGGAAGGTATGTTCAAGATAGCGGCGATAACTGTCGGTAATCTGGTCGACTGCATTTCCGTGCACCACGATGATCGGCGGATTCGAGCCCCCCTGATGCGCATAGCGTGGTTTGGGACGGAAAACACCGTGTTTGGCCGGTGCCTGCTTGGCAACCGCATCGGCGAGCACCCGGGTCAGGCGCGGCGTCGATAGCTTGGTCATCGCCGCGCGATAAGCAGCATCGACCGAGCGGAAGAGATTTTTCAAGCCGATGTTTTCGCGAGCTGAAATGAAGTGGAATTTTGCGAAATCAAGAAACTTCAGCTTGCGCTGCAGAATTTGCCGGGTCTGCTCACGCACATAGGCATCAAGCCCATCCCATTTATTGACTGCAACCACCAGCGCCCGTCCGGACTGCACCACAAAATCGGCAATGTGGGCATCCTGGTCGGAAACATCAGCTTGGGCATCGACCATCAGGATGACAACATTGGCATCCTCAACGGCCTTCAAGGTCTTGACCACCGAAAATTTCTCGATGGCTTCAAAAATCTTGCCCCGCTTGCGCATCCCGGCGGTATCGATCAAGACGTATTTTCTGCCATCGCGTTCGAAATCAATCTCGATGGCATCGCGGGTCGTACCCGGTGCATCAAAGGCAATAACCCGTTCCTCGCCGAGCAAGGCGTTGATCAAGGTTGATTTGCCGACATTGGGGCGACCAACGATGGCAACCTTGACCACCTCTTCCTTCTCTTCATCCTCATCCGGCTCTGGAAAACTTTCCAAAGCCAATTCAACCAAATTGCGCACCCCTTCGCCGTGAGCAGAAGAAATCGCATATGGCTCACCCAAGCCGAGTTCATGGAAGTCGGCGGCAACCATGCCGCGATTCATCCCTTCGGCCTTGTTGACCGCCACGAACACCGGCACCTGCTGGCGGCGCAATTTGTTGGCGATTTCCTTGTCGTGCGGGGTGAGTCCGGTCCGGCCATCGACCACGAAGATGATCGCGTCGGCTTCCGCAATCGCCTGCTCGGTCTGACGCGCCATCTCGTGGAGAATCCCGTCCTTGACCAGTGGCTCGAAACCACCGGTATCAACCACCAAATACGGCTTTTTTCCCAGTCGACCGTGTCCATAATGACGGTCGCGGGTCAAGCCGGGGAGATCGGCGACGATTGCGTCGCGCGAGCGGGTCAAACGATTAAACAGGGTAGACTTGCCGACATTCGGCCGCCCCACCAAAACGAGAGTTGGCTTCATTGCGCCTCGAACTTGCTGATACTGCCGCCGGCGGTTTGCACCAGGAAGCCCGCACCAATTGATTGAACAGCGGCACGAACTGGCGTGCCATCGGTCGTTTTTCTTGCAACAAAACTACCGTCTTCACGCGAAAGGAAATGCACTACCCCTTCGCCATCGGCAACGGCCACCAAGCCGCGCTTGACGGCCGGCGCGGAGACCTTGCGATTAAACAAGGCGGCCTGCTTCCACAAACTGCTGCCACTCAGGCGGTCCAGGGCGTGCACGGCCCCCTTGTCATCGGTCACGAACAAATAGCGGCCATCGAGCGTCAGGCCACTGGCTGAAGAAAGATCCCGGGACCACACCATCGAACCGCCTTGCCCCATATCGAAGCAAGCCACTCGTCCCTGAAAGGCAACCGCACAAATTTGCCGGCCATCAACCGCCGGAGCAGCAACCACATCGGCCGCCCGATCCACCTCGGTCGCCCCCTTGGGCTGGGCTACAGTACCCTCCCAAATTGGTGCACCATTGGTCAAGGCCAACGCAACCAGTTTCCCCCCGGGGAACCCGGCGAACAGGTAACGGTCGGCAAATACCGGAGCTGCAGTGCTGCGAATGGAAAGCGCCGGCGTTGAGCGTTGATAGACCCACTTGCGAGTGCCGTCTGCCAGGTTCAACAGCGCGATCCGGTTGTCGCCGCTGCGTACGGCAACCCCATCCTCCCCAACCGCAGGTGCAGCCAACACCTCGCTGCTGACCTTGGCCTGCCACAGCGGACGGCCATCGGCAGCAGTAAAGGCGAGGACCTCGCCTGAGCGCGTTCCGACCACGACCATTTTTGCATCCGCCCCCACCCCACCGGAGAGTTGGACTGCCGCCTTGATCTGCCAAACCTTTCGACCGTCTTCGAGTCTTGCCAGCGTCCCATCCTGTGCTGCCACATAGACGACATCGCCGACCACTGCCGGACTCAGCGTGTATTCCCCGGCTTTACCGATATTCGTGCTCCAGCTAGAACGCACTTCGGTACTCACCGTAATCGGCTTCAAGGGCGCCATTTTGGGAGCGCTTGAAGAAAACGGATTGAGCGAGTCGAAGGCGTCGCCCAGCGTTGAGCACCCGACCATCGCCAGTGCCAGGACAAGCGGCAAAATTCGATAGGACATTATGCGGCCTCACCCACGGCATCAAGCTTTTGCTGCAACAACTGCCGTCCTGGCATCGGCTTCTCCTGCGTTTTTTCGAGCGCAGCCCGGTAGGCAGCCTTGGCTTCGGTACGTTTTCCCTGGGCTACGTAGACGTCACCCAAAAGCTCCTGTTGGCGCGCCTGAAAAGCCGGAGCGGGGGCCACTGCCAATAGTGCTGCCGCAGCATCGAGCGACTGTTCATCAAGCATGACGGCGGCCAAGCGCAGACGTGCCAAGTCCCGAACCTCGTCCTGGGCGTTATCCACCACCCAAGTCAATTGAGCCTTCGCGGTTTTCAGGTCAGCGGCCGCCACCGAATGCTGAGCTGCCTGCAATGCAGCCAGAGCGGCATAGTGGGTGGAAGAATACTTTTCTGCCAGTTCGCCGGTTGCTGCCTTGATCCGTTGAGCATCACCAGCCTGCAGTGCTTGCTCAAAAGCGCCATAAACTGCGGCAGCCTTGGCTGCCTGGGCATTCTGATACCAGCCCCAGGCCTGCCAGCCCACCACGGCCAGGGATGCAGCAACTACCAGTGCGGTCACCAGGTTGCCATACATCCCCCACCAGGCCTTGAGTGAATCGATTTGCTCCTGTTCTTCCAGATCGTAGTGTGCCATGTCGCTTATTCCTGTTCGCCAATGGTTTCAGCATCAATCAATTGGCCAATGATGGCCTCTGCCAGATCGTCCACCTTCAGTTTGCGCTGCTCACCCGCGCCCACGCGCAGCGGCTTCAATTGCGCTTCACCCGTAGCTGCCTCGTCGTCACCAATCACAACCGCAAAGGGTGCGCCACTGGCGTCGGCCTTCTTCATCTGAGACTTGAAGCTGCCTCCGCCACAGTGCAGGAGAACGTTGATTCCCTGATCACGCAAGCCCTCGGCAACCCGAAACGCCAGACGGTTGGCTTGGTTCCCTTGGTGCACCAAATAGACATCCGGAACGGCAACGGCAGGTTCTCCACCGCTATCCCGAATCAATGCGACCAAGCGTTCAACGCCCATGGCAAAGCCGCAGGCTGGCGTCGCCTTGCCACCCAATTGCTCGACCAGACCGTCGTAGCGCCCACCGGCACAGACGGTCCCTTGTGCGCCAAGCTTGTCGGTCACCCATTCGAAGACCGTCAGATTGTAGTAATCAAGACCGCGCACCAGACGCGGGTTGACCGTGAAAGGCTGTCCGGCATCGCGGAGAATCTGCTGCACGCCCTCGAAATGCGCAAGCGAATCTACCCCCAGATAGTCGATCAATTTGGGGGCTGCAGCACAAAGTGGCTGCAAATCCGGGTTTTTGCTATCGAGAATCCGCAATGGATTGGTATACAGGCGACGTTTGGCATCCTCGTCGAGCAGCTCGACATGCTGCTCGAAATAGGCAATCAACGCCGCACGATGCTGGGCGCGTTCTTCAGGCTGCCCCAAGCTGTTGATTTGCAGCAGAATCCCGTCCAGCCCCAGATCAGCCCACAGTCTGGCACCCATCAAAATCAATTCGGCATCAATATCGGGACCGGAAAAACCGAAAGTTTCGACGCCGACCTGATGAAACTGGCGATACCGACCTTTTTGCGGCCGCTCATGGCGAAACATTTGCCCCATGTAATACAGGCGACGAGGGTGCTGAGCCGCGAGATTATGCTGGATCAGAGCCCGAACGCACCCGGCGGTCCCTTCAGGACGCAGGGTCAGGAGTTCACCGTTCAGGCTATCGGTAAAGGAATACATCTCCTTTTCGACAATGTCAGTGACTTCGCCGATCGCGCGCTTGAACAATGGAGTCGGCTCAACAATCGGCATCCGGATCGGGCGATAGCCGTAGGCCTTCAGCCAGGAGCGGACGGTTTCCTCAAAGATTTCCCAGAACTCTGCTTCATCCGGCAGGATATCGTTCATCCCGCGTACAGACTGTAGGATTTGACTCATTTGTGTAACTTCTTTTTGTAAGTACGCTCTACGTAGCGCTCGATAATTTGCTTGAATTCACTGGCGATGTTCTCGCCCTTGAGGGTCACGGTCTTGACGCCGTCCTCATATACCGGCGCAGCAGGTGCCTCGCCGGTACCCGGCAAGGAAATACCGATATTTGCATGCTTCGACTCACCGGGGCCATTTACGATACATCCCATCACCGCCAAAGTCATATTTTCGGCACCATCATAATGCAAGCGCCACTCGGGCATTTTGGCACGAACAAAATCCTGGACTTCGCCGGCCAATTCCTGGAACAAGGTCGATGTCGTCCGGCCACACCCAGGGCAAGCCGCCACCATCGGAGTGAAAGCCCGCAAGCCCATGCTTTGCAGAATTTCCTGGGCAACAATAACTTCCTCGGCGCGGGAACCGCCCGGTGCAGGCGTCAGCGAAACCCGGATCGTGTCACCGATCCCTTCTTGCAGCAAAACCGACAAGGCGGCCGTGGATGCAACGATACCCTTTGACCCCATGCCCGCCTCGGTCAAGCCGAGATGCAGCGCATAGTCGGCACGGCGAGCCAGTTCGCGATAAATGGCAATCAAATCCTGGACACTAGACACCTTGCAGGAAAGGATGATCCTTTCTGCCGCCAAGCCAATTTCCTCGGCCTTGGCAGCCGACTCCAGGGCCGAAGTCACCATCGCATGGCGCATGATTTGGGTGGCATCAAGCGGCGCAGCGGAGCGACTGTTGTCGTCCATCACTCGCGCCAGCAGTTCCTGATCCAAGCTGCCCCAATTGACACCAATGCGGACCGGCTTTTCGTAGCGACAAGCGAATTCGATCATCTGCGCGAACTGCTCGTCCTTTTTTTTGCCGAAACCGACATTACCGGGATTGATCCGATATTTTGCCAACGCCTCGGCGCACGCTGGGTGCTCTGCCAGCAAACGGTGGCCGTTATAGTGGAAATCGCCAATCAACGGGACATCACAGTTCATCCGCGCCAAATGATCGCGAATTTTTGGTACAGCAGCGGCAGCCTCAGGCGTATTAACTGTAATTCGGACCAGCTCGGAGCCGGCCCGTGCCAACTCGGCGCATTGAAGCGCCGTGGCAAGATAATCCGCTGTATCGGTATTGGTCATTGACTGGACCACAACCGGCGCATCCCCGCCGAGTCTAACCTGACCAATGTGACAACTCTTGGTATTGCGCTTACTTGCAGCAGCCACGAAAAATTACTCCAGAACCAGGCGGGCAACATCGCCCTTGGTATGTGGTTGCAGATCAACAGCTTGTCCATGCCAGAACAGCTTGACGCCCGGGGCATAGCCAATCACCAACGACAATGGACCTTGCCCTGACAAGGTATGCTCGCTCTCTGCCGGCAAACGCTGCGAATACAAAACCCGGTTATCGCGATCGCGGACTTCAATCCACGACTCCTTGAGCATACTGAAGCGAATCTGCGGCGGCTTATTGGCTGCGCCCGGCACCTCTGCCGTCACGGCAGGGGAATTAGTGCCACTGGCAGCAACCGCATCCGGTGCCGAAGTCGCGGCAGACGCTACTGCGGTTTCTGTACCGGCACCTTGCGGATTAAGCACATCCCGCTCCGACGCCCCCGGAGGCATGAGTGCCTCCTGTGTCGGCACCGACACAGCCGCTTTCTCTTCGGTTTTTTTAGCCGCATCAAGCATCTGCTGCGCCTGATCCCGCAATGCAGAAAGGTCTGCTGCAAACAAGCTGTAGATCAGAAGAGCAATGGCCACCAGTGCCAATCCGGAAAAAATCACCACACGGTCGCGTTGAGCGATCCGTGTCCCTGCCACGGGCATATCGGTAGGCTGCGCATCGGGAAGGGAAAGCCGGTTTTCCTTCTGGATCAGGCAGCGATCGAGTTCGCGCATCAACGGCTCACTATCCAACTGCACCAGGCGAGCGTAGTTACGAACAAAACCGCGAATGAATGTGGCTCCGGGCAGCAGATCCCAATTCCCGTTTTCCAGGGCTTCCACCTGCCGTACACCCAACTTCAAGGTCTGAGCGATGTCCGCCTTGGTCAGTCCACGTGCTTCGCGGCCACCACGCAACATCTCGCCAACAGGCGTAGCGGCAGGATAACCTGCCTCAGTACCCTCCGCCATATCGACGGACCCCGTTTGTTCGCTCATTCAAAGTTACCCTTGAGAAATTCCTGATACTCGGAGGAAGTCGGATGCCTGCTCCGCAATTGCGCGACATAACTACTTTCGGCCAAACGATTTCCCAATTTCCGCTCCAGCCGTATCCCAAGCCAGAGAATCTCTGCACTTGGCGGCTCCACCAATTTCATCGCATCTGCCAGGTAAGCCCTCGCCTCATCCAAGCGGGCCTGCTGATAAAACAAGCGCGCCAGCAGCATGCGCGGCAAGGCGCCGCCATCTCTTGAAAACTGGAGCGCCTTGAGCAAATACCCCAAAGCCTGATCTTGATCACCAGCCTTCATGGCACAAGAGCCGGCATTGGCGTATGCACGCTCGGGAGTTTCATACAAAGGGCTTTTCAAAGCCTCCAAAAAGAAGGCAATCGACTGGCGTGGCTTGCCGGTTTCGCACAAATACCAGCCATAGTTGTTATTGACCTCAGGATCCTTGGGCGCCAACGCGATGGCCTTTTGGAAATCCTCTTCGGCTTTGGCATTCTCCTTCAGGCTGGCGCGTACCAGACCTCGAATGCTGTATGCGGGGAAATACGAAGAGTCCGATGCCAGCGCAATCTCGAGTTCCTCCAGCGCAACAGCCGGATTGCCAGCCTGGAAATAGGCCGCCCCCAGCTCTGCATGAATACGCGCCCGGCTGCGTGCATCGGATATGGTTCGACTGCTTTCCTGCTGCCCCCAAGCCAACCCCTGGGTGCCTATAAAGAGTATGAAAACCAGGCAGTAACGCAAAATCCCGATCACGGCTTGAACTCCTGATAGCGCAGCGGGGCAGCGCTGGTTCGCCGGGTTTTATCCTTGACCTGCCCGGCCAGCTGTCCACAGGCCGCATCGATGTCGTCGCCGCGCGTCTTGCGCGTGGTAGTGACGATCCCGGCCTGAATCAAGCGGTCAGCAAAAGCGCGGATACGTTCGCTGCGGGAGCGACGGAATGGCGCACCAGGAAAAGGATTGAAAGGGATCAGATTGAATTTACAAGGCACGTCGCGTACCAGGGCCAACAGCTCCTTTGCATGCGCATCGCTGTCGTTGACAGCATCCAGCATGGTGTACTCGAAGGTCACAAAATCGCGCGGCGCCTTCTCGAGGTATCTGCAACAAGCAGCCATCAACTCGCGCAAAGGATATTTCTGATTGATTGGCACCAGTTGGTCGCGTAGCGCGTCATTCGGTGCATGCAAGGATACTGCCAAGGCCACCGGGCACTCATCACGTAACCTGTCCATGGCCGGAACCAGCCCGGAGGTCGACACCGTGACGCGTCGCCGGGAAAGACCGTAAGCATGGTCGTGGAGCATCAAGCGCAACGCTGCCACGGTGTTGTCGAAATTAGCCAGGGGCTCACCCATCCCCATCATGACGACGTTAGAAATCACCCGTTCATCGCCATGGACCACCCCTAGCGCCCGATTGGCCTGCCAGAGCTGTCCGATGATTTCCGCAACCGTCAGGTTGCGATTGAAACCCTGTTTGCCGGTAGAGCAAAATGCGCAATCAAGCGCACAACCGGCCTGAGTGGAAATGCACAAGGTCCCGCGCTCATCCTCGGGGATGAAGACAGTCTCGACCGCATTGTTTCCACCTACATCGAGCAAAAACTTGCGCGTGCCGTCGTCCGACAACTTGTCTGAAACCACGGTCGGCGGCAACACGACGGCCATCGCCTTGAGCTTGTCGCGCAAGCTCTTGGCGATGTCAGTCATGGCATCAAAGTCCGCCACGCCGGATCGATGCATCCAGCGCAGCACTTGGCGAGCCCGAAACGGCTTTTCGCCATTTTCAGCGAACCAGGCCAGCAAGCCTTCGGCATCAAAATCCAGTAAATTGACGGTCATATTCTGCCAAAAGCGATCTTAACGACCGGCGTAGGTGTTCATGCCCGGGAAGAAGAAGGCCACTTCCACTGCTGCGGTTTCCGGAGCATCGGAACCATGTACGGCATTGGCATCGATCGACTCGGCAAAGTCGGCACGAATGGTGCCCGGCTCGGCCTTCTTCGGATCGGTAGCGCCCATCAGCTCGCGGTTTTTAGCAATGGCGTTCTCACCTTCCAGGCACTGGATCATGACCGGACCGGAAGTCATGAATTCGACCAGATCCTTGAAGAAAGGACGCTCCTTGTGCACTGCGTAGAACTGGCCAGCTTCCTGCGCGGACAGCCAGGTCATGCGGGCAGCGATAACCTTCAGGCCTGCGCCTTCAAAACGGGAATAGATCTGGCCGATGACGTTCTTTTTGACAGCGTCCGGCTTGATAATGGAAAGGGTACGTTCGATAGCCATGAATTTGCTCCGAAAAAAGCTAGTCAGTTGAAAAGCGGGCGATTTTAGCAGATTAGACACCTCTCCGCCGTATCACTTGGTGACCGGAAATTTCACTGGCTTCGCAATGGCTCTCGCAGGGCCGTGAAGTTACGTGGAGCAACGTACTGCAGTAACTCCTTGCCCTTCTGGTCGACGACAATCGCCACACCTTTAGCCGGATACAGCAAATGGACGCGATTATGGGCATCCTCCAGACGTTCTGCGGCAGCGCCAAACCGCTCAATGATCACCCCTTCATCCAGATTGGCAGAAGGAATTACCGCCAGCGCGCGAACTGGTAACTGGCGGACCGCAGAAAAATCATCAGGATGCAGGCGAATTTTTTTGGTTGCCCCCTCCATGTACTCGGCTTTTGGGGCGCGTTCCCGCATTTTGGAGATTTGCTCTTTCGATGCGTCGACCGTAACGATCATTCGCGCCTGAATAAAACCAAGCAGCAGCTGCGAATAATAGGCTTCCAGATTCCCCTCCTCTCCGGGAGCGGCAACAATCGCCAACTCCAGATCATCGCCAAGGACAGCCTGCAAGTCACTTAATCGGGATTCCCCCAAGGTGATTCCAAATACCTTGCTCTTGCCTTCCGGCAAAGGCTCCACAGCCCATGGAAGGAGCGCTAACGCTTGTGCATCCAAAGGCTTTCCTGGATTTGGAATCAGCCAAGACAAAAGAATTGCACCGATAACCAAGCCCCCCAGCAACCAATAACGCCTCATATTATTTCCTTTGACAGCCAAAACAATGCCGCAATCGTTTTTGCATCAGTAATTTCACCGTTGAGCACGGCCATCGTCGCTTCTTGCGGTGTCAATTCAATGAGTTCGATAAATTCATTGTGGTCCAGCCGCTGCTCACCCTCCCTGCGCACCTGCTTGGCCACAAAAATCTCTATTTTTTCATCAGAGTAACCTATGCACGGATGAATTACCCCCAAATGCACCCACTCATCGGCAACATAGCCTGTTTCCTCACGTAATTCGCGACGGGCAGTCTGTTCAATACCCTCACCAGCGTCAATTTTCCCTGCCGGCAATTCAATAAAAACCCGCCCTAAAGGATGTCGATATTGCCGTTCAAAAACAATTTTTCCAGAAGGCAACAGTGCAATGATTACGACAGCGCCAGGATGACGAAAATATTCACGAATTGAATGCTTGCCGCTCGGTAACTCGACCGTGTCACGAAACACATTCAGAAACTCCCCTTCGAAAACCTGAGAAGAAGCAGTCACTTGCTCAAGCAAGTGCGAATCAACTTCAAAATTTTTCATACGGCTTTACTCCATCAGGCTCGTTGGCAAAACAGGAAGATAGCTATTTTAATTCTACAAGCGAAGAACCCCTCGCTACCGTTAGGTAGGAGGGGTTCTGAATGGGATGTCT
>ERZ1066115.56-NODE-56-length-43127-cov-13.546968_pt1 | contig 43127 bp, 37 predicted proteins | sample MGYA00382762_ERZ1066115 | MGnify/ENA primary metagenome ERZ1066115 (study PRJEB33369, sample SAMEA5778345) | biofilm metagenome | biome: Industrial cooling water; feature: Water cooling tower basin; material: Biofilm | place: United Arab Emirates | collected... | reverse complement strand
GATCCAACCCATGCAACCTCATCCGCAATCCTGCGTCTTATACCCAAACCCCAGCCCATATGCTCAGAAACTACTTGCTCATTGCCACCCGTAGTTTATATAAAAATCTCGGTTATTCTGCCATCAATATTACCGGGTTGGCCATTGGACTTGCTTGTTGCCTGTTGGTAACCCTGTACATTCGATTTGAGTTAAGTTTTGAAAACTTTCATACCAATAAGGAAGCCATTTACAGGTATATCCCCCGGGGTGAGCGCGATGGACAAGTAAGTATGCAAACCATGGTACCGGCCGGCTTCGGGCCTTTGATTGCAGAGAGTTTTCATGAAGTAGAAATGTTTACCCGCTTTTCAGATGTAAATGAGCGTCCGTTGATGCGCCAAGGAGATACATTTCTGCCTGCTCAGACCTTGGCCGTTGCGGACAAGGATTTTTTCAAGATGTTTAGTTTCAAGTTGGTGCAGGGTGATCCCATTACGGTTTTTCAGCGACCCAATACATTTGCCATTGCTCAATCCGTTGCCGACAACTATTTCCCAAATGGGGATGCCATCGGCCAGGTGATTCGTTACGACAATGCCTACGACTATGAGATTACCGGAGTATTCAAAGATGTTCCTGCTAATTCACATTTGCAGTTTACTTACCTCACCACGTTTGAAACCATTGCCCAAATGGTTCAGGATCAATATGGATTTCCAGCCGACCAGTTCCTGACCAACCTGGATGCCTGGAATTATTCTACGTATTTTTATATACCCAAGGAAAACAAGATTGAGGATTTAGCAAGACGGATCGACAAAAAATTTACAGAAGCACGTAAGGAAACGTATAATGATCAAGCTCTCGGTGACTGGCTTCAGCCCCTCTCGGAAATTCATTTTACTACTGGCATCAAAGCCGATACCGCCAATGGGAATCTGAATTATGTTTACATCTTTACAGCGGTAGCGCTGATGATCCTGATCATAGCCTGCTTCAATTTTATGAACCTGTCCACGGCAAGGGCAATGAAACGCGCCAAAGAAGTGGGTTTACGCAAAGTGATGGGGGCATTCCGACACCAACTTATCAAGCAGTTTTTGGGCGAGACAGTGGTGATGGTGTCGATTTCGCTGATCCTGGGAATACTATTATTGGAAGGGTTGGTGCCCATATTTAATTCATGGGTAGGCCAGCAATTGGAAATTGTTTACTTCGGTCGAGACAGCGTTATCGGGTATATCGTGTTGGCCGGAATAATCACAGGAATTATTTCCGGGAGTTATCCTTCCTTTTATCTGAGCTCGTTTGCTCCTGCGCAGGTGTTAAAGGGCCAGGCCGGTCCCTCGGGCCATGCTGGTTTGCGTAAGGTATTGACCGTACTTCAATTTGGGGTAGCGGCCTTTCTGATGATCGGCACGTTCGTGGTCTATCAGCAGATGAAGTTCATTCAAAATAAAAACCTGGGATTTGATCAGGAGAGCATTATCTATACCAATCCCCCCATGGCGGTGTGGCAAAAGAGAGAAGTACTAAAAGAGAATCTTTTAGCTAATGCAGGTGTAAAATCAGTGACCTTTTCGAATGGAACTCCCGGAATGGAAAGTTCTACGTGGATGTATGACTTTCCGGGAGAGGATATTCCAAAGCGCAGTATGAATACCTTGATTATTGACCAACACTACATAAAGACGTTCGGATTGGAAGTCATAGAAGGCCGTGATTTGTCTTCGGAGTTTGCAACTGATTCGGTGGAAGCCTATTTATTAAATGAAGCAGCTGTTGCCGACCTGATGCTGGAAACCCCTGTCGGTACTCCGATTCGTGCATTGGATGGACATCCAACCGGGAAGGTGGTAGGTGTCGTGAAAGATTTTCATTATCGGTCTTTACATCGAAAAATCGAACCGCTGGTTTTACGGATGGATTCTCGCAACATGTGGTGCCTGTCCGTCAAGTTGAATTCCGGAAATCTAAGCGATCAACTTGCTGTGGTGGAAAAAGAATGGAAGAAACTCGCCCCGGATTACCCATTCACGTATCAATTTGTTGACGAAACGATCGAGCGTCAATATAAAGCTGAGCAAAATACGGGCATCCTTATCGGCTCGTTCGCGTTGCTCGCAATTTTGATAGCTTGTTTAGGATTACTCGGGCTTACCGCCTTCATGACCGAACAACGCAAGAAGGAAATCGGGGTGCGAAAAAGTATTGGGCGCGACCGTATCCGGGATTGTACTTTTATTGTCAAAAGATTTTTCGCGTTTAATTTTAGTGGCTTTTGTACTGGTCGTTCCGCTCGCCTGGTATGCCGTCAATAAATGGCTTGCCGACTTTGCTTATCAGGTGGAGGTGAGCCCATGGGTGTTTTTGGTGGCTGGTTTGATTGTGCTCGTCATTGCTTTTGCCTCCGTATTTTATCAGGCCTTAAAAGCTGCGGTGGTCAATCCCAGTGAAACCTTGCGGAGCGAGTAAATGAGTGAAAACCTTGTGCGGATCCTTTTATCTTTGGAGCGATAAATCTGAAAATCGCGATGAAAAAAATACTGGCTATTGCTTTCACAGTTTTCCAATTGGCTGAGGCGCAAGCTCAACCAAAGGCCGGCACGACCATTACTTCTCAAAAGCAGAAGTTTGTTTTGGAGACCATCACCTCCGATTTACAAAGTGTGTGGGGAATTGCTTTTTTGCCCGATGGCCGGATTTTGGTCACGGAAAAGGGTGGGGAGATCCGCATTATTAAAGATGGCAAGTTATTACCAGAAAAGATTTCGGGGGTTCCTCAGGTTTATGATAAGGGTCAGGGTGGATTAATGGATATTCAACTGCACCCCAATTATGCACAGAATGGCTGGATATATTTAACTTATTCCAAGCCGGATGGAAATAACGGAGGCACGGTGATCGCACGCGCCAAACTGCAAGGCAATGCATTGGTTAATTGGGAAGAGTTGTTTAAGGCACAGCCCACCACTTCATCCGGGGTACATTTTGGTTCGAGGATCGTGTTCGATAGGAAGGGATATATTTTCTTTTCATCAGGTGAACGTGGCAAAAAGGAAAACGCCCAGGACTTGAGTAATCACCTCGGAAAAATTCTACGCCTGCATGAAGATGGTCGGATTCCGAACGACAATCCTTTTGTCAATACTCCCGGAGCAAAACCCGAAATCTGGTCGTATGGTCATCGTAATCCGCAGGGTTTGTATTACGATAGACAGACCAATACGTTGTGGGATCATGAGCATGGACCTAAGGGTGGTGACGAGCTGAATAAAGTGGAGAAGGGAAAGAATTATGGCTGGCCGGTGATTACGTATGGAATAAATTATGATGGCACCCCCATCACGGATATTACGTCCAAGCCCGGTATGGAACAACCGGTTCGGTACTGGGTTCCCTCCATTGCACCATGTGGAATGACGATGGTAACCAGCGATCGATATCCGAATTGGGAAGGCAATTTATTGGTGGGAGCATTGGCCTTTCAATTGCTGGCCCGGGTCGAGTTGAAAGACGGTAAATTTGTGGCCGAAGAAAGATTACTTGAAAAAATTGGTCGGGTAAGAGCGATTGCACAAAGTCCTGATGGTTTTATATATGTGACTACCGAAAATCCGGGGATGGTTGTGAAACTTGTTCCGGTCAAGTAAAGAGGCCAAACTCATTTCTGAGCTCTCCTGTTTTGCATTAACCACTCTTGTAAATCAGGCAACCTAAGGTGTGTGATTAACGATTCAATTATCGTTTAACTGCCACGCCATGAAAAACATACTTTGCACAGTGCTGATTCTGGTAAGTTATCTATTACCAGCACAAGATCACCCGATTTTGGTTACTTCCGATTGGTTGAAGAAGAATCTCAACGAACCGAATCTGGCGGTACTTCAGGTAGGCTTTCTGAAGTATGATTTTGACAGCGAACATATTCCGGGGGCTCAATTTCTTTGGGCAGCCTCCCTGGCTCCCGATTCACCTTATGGCAGCTTTAATGCTCCGGATCCGGACCAGGCTACTGCTGTTTTGCAGAATCTTGGCGTCAACAAGGATTCTCACCTTGTTTTATATCATGCTCGCAATGAAGTGAGCATTACCGCACGCATGTTTTTAACGCTTGAAAATTTGGGATTAACTGGCCAGGTTTCCTATCTCAATGGGGGGTTAGAAGCCTGGAAAAAAGCAGGAAATGAGATAACGGCAAATGTGTTGCCGGTGAAGAAAGGAAATTACAAAGTAAAAATGGGCACGATCCTGGTGGATAAGGATTATGTACTGAACGCTTTGAAGTCACCGAACCGGGTAGTTGTGGATGCCCGCATGACCCGATATTACGATGGAGAACCTTCGGGATATCCGCGGAATGGTCACATAACCGGGGCCGCCAATATTCCTTATACGGAAATGGTGGATGCGGAGAATTTATTCAAGCCAGTTGAACAACTACAACCTTACTTTTCGCAGGTAGCACCAAAGGACAAAGAACTGGTAACCTATTGCTTTATCGGCCAAACCGCTAGTGTGGTGTACATGGCGGGTCGCATGCTAGGCTATCCTATCAAATTATATGACGGATCATTACAGGAATGGAGCCGGGATGAATCGCTGCCGATGGAAGTAACAAAAAAATAGGCTACTGAGCCGCCTGAATTTTCCGGAACAGTTCCCAAACCACAATTCCCAGGCAAACCGAAATGTTCAAGGAATGCTTGGTGCCGAGTTGCGGGATTTCCAGGGCAAGATCGCCTACGGCAATTGCCACTTCACTTACGCCATGAACTTCATTTCCAAACACGAGGCAATATTTGGCATTAGGCGAGGCTTCAAAGGTCTGTAAGGGAATGCTATCGGTTGTTTGTTCCACAATAATCACGGTATATCCTTCGCTTTTTAGTTGCTGCAAGGCCGTGGCGGGATTTTCAACATATTCCCAGGCAACGGATTCGGTTGCGCCCAAAGCAGTTTTCTGGATTTCGCGGTGGGGTGGGGTGCCCGTTATTCCAGTCAGATAAATTTTTTCGAGCCGGAAGGCATCGGCCGTGCGAAATGCGGAGCCCACATTGTGCAGGCTGCGGACGTTATCCAATAAAATGCAAACGGGTATTTTCTCGGAGGCTTTGAATTCTGATATGGAAATCCGATTTAGTTCGTCTAATGAAAGTTTTTTCATACCCAAAAGTAGAATTGATTGGGTAAGGAATAAAGAGAATTTGGTAATTTGAAACCTTAGCAGTACGAATATGAAAGTCGAATGCGTAGACCGGGCGTATTAAACTGGGGGGTTACCGATACAATTGATCCTGAACTTCGAAGAGTAACGATTCTCTCAAACGGGGTGTACCTTGTTATTGGGTTGATTTCGTTATTCTACTTGTCGATGGCCTTACTCAAAGAAAGTTTCGAGGTTATCACCACCAATATTATCACATTAACTCCCATCGTGGTGGTGTGCGTATGCTTACTGGGTCTTTATTTAAATCTTGTTAAACAGTATTGGCTATCCAGAAGTTTGTTTATGGCAACCTGGTTGTGTTTACTACTCTATTAATTCCATTCGCTCTAGGATCAATCGAATTTGATTTCATCATAATACCGGTGTATGCCATCATATCAAGCGTGATGGTTCAGATCGTTTTTTCCTGGTATCGCGAGCGTTGGATTTATTTATTCTGGATGCTAATAACCTGGCTGATCATTATTTTTTTCGTTGAGTACATTTCTTATTTCCGAGTGCCCGATGATCCAACTCTAATTTTTGTTAACGGGCTTTTGAAATGGCGCATCTTTATTTTTATGGTTGCTGCTTTTCTGAATGTGGTTACCCTTTATATGGTTCAAACGAATCACCGCATGCGAAAAGAACTGGAACGACAAAATTTCACCGTGCTTCAGCAAAATGAGCGGCTGGAGTCTCAGCGAATTTCACTCGAAGAACTCACCAAGCGACTTGCTGATCGGGTGGAGAATCGAACCCATCAATTGAATCAGCAAAATGAACGAATTTCAGAGTATTCTTATTTCAACTCCCATATTTTGCGAGCACCTGTAAGCCGAATTCGAGGATTGGTCAACTTGCTTTCACTTCCTATTTCAAGCGAAGAAGAGATTAAAGTACGTAAGTTGCTTACAGAAAGTATGAATGAATTGGATGACGCAATAAAGACAATTAATGAGCGACTTCAGGAAGTGAATCCGTGAAAAGAATTGCCCCGTACGAAATGGAGACACCATGTGGCTGCTGGTTGCCGTTAAAGATTACCTCATCTTGAAAGAGTGATTTCCATCAATCCTTTAGCAACGGCCTGCTTACGTAAGGTGTCAAGGTGATCAAAGATGGCGGGATTGATGGAGTGTAGAGATTGGGTTAATTCCTGAAGGATGGGATGAAGCTGAAAGAAATTTTCTTCGGGACTTGTTCCTTCCAACAAACAGTTTTCCTGCCGGCTCTCCAGATCGTCCCGAAAATCGGCAATATCATCAAGGAACAGAAGTAAGGGCATCGTGCTTTCCCACGTTTTTGAAATCATTTCATACTCAACCGACAGGAGCGCGAACGAGTATAAAAACGTATTGCCGCGGGTAAGGGCTGTAAACCCTGCCGGAATTCTGGCGAAAGACTTGTTCACTAACCGAACTTCAACGGTTCGAATTTTATCGGGGCTCACCCCGTTTTCTTCAAGAGCAGCCCGACAATTTCCAAGATGTGTATTCAAGGTGATCTGGTTACGTTCAAACCTTGCCACGCTATCCAATATCGATTCCATGACTTGCAGATGAGACTCATCTAACAGCGCATTTTGCGAAACCCCTTGTTTAACCAATAAATCAAAAAACAGCGGAATGAAATAGTAGCCGGGACTGGGCAAGATGTATTCTGCCCGGGTTCGCCAATAAGCATTATGTTGCGGTGCGGGTCGAGATAGCAACGCTTCCCTAATCCGGAGATCGATGTGCAGGTGGATTAATAATTCACGCGAAGTCATAAAAAAACAAAGCACCCGTTTAAACCAATCAAACGGGTGCTTACATCAAGGTTAGGATTATTCCCAGATCCACCAGGCAAAGTTTTCCTTTCCAGCGGCTTTTAAAACGTTATCTGACTTTTTAGCGTAGCCAGCAACAATTTCTTTCAAGCCTTCCAGAATGGTCTTTCTTTCTTCGGCTGGTAGTTTGGACAAGGCGGCCATGGCCATGTCAACTTTTGACGCATCGTAAGTTACTTCCATAAGGTTTGTTTAGTTAAGGTTCCTGAACCCTTCAGGAACTGAACAAATTTGATGATTTCAGGCCCTTTTGCCGCACCGAATAAATTCAAAACGCAATTCTTTCTTACATAGGTGTTATTCCTGATGGAATTCACCCGTTCTTTGTCCAGGAATGAAATTTCTCGATGAAATGTATCAGCGGAAGGCCTTATCCAATATTATCTATTGGATTACCCTGGGCTTACTTGGCGTTTACTTTGTCGTGTATTTCATTTTTGGTGTAGATCCTAAAATCAATATTACAGAATTCGATTCTTTGGTTCCGGTGGTCTTGGCAGCTATTTCCGGGCTTGGGATTGTATTGAACCGGAACAACCGCTGGGAGCTTTCACGGTTCCTTTACCTAACCACATGGTTATTGTTGGTCAATATCTTGCCGGTAATTTTTTTGGGGGTTGCCCCCAGTTCCTATGTGGTTCATCCTATTCTCAGCATTATCTCCAGTATCCTGGTCCAATTGTTTTTCTCCTTCTATCGCAACCGATGGGTATATCTGGTATTTCTTGCAGTTGCTTTTTTGCTAACCTTGTTCTCCTTTAATTTTTTAAGCTATTACGATACGCAAGGGTACTATAAAACCTTACCGTTAAGCCGATTTCAAATCACCACCATTTTTGTGATGTGTTGGGTGTTCATTAATCTGACCCTGATTTATGTGTATCGCATATATTGGGAAACGTATCGTAATCTGCAGCAGAAAAGTGATGAGATTGCCAGGTTAAACACGGAACTGGAGCTTCGGGTGAAGCAACGAACGCAACAATTGCAGGAACGCAACGAACGTCTGCGCGCTTATGCGTTCATGAACGCCCATATCATCCGGGCCCCGCTAAGCCGGATTTTGGGCTTGGTCAATCTTTTGAAAAATGACAATCATGACCCGAAGGAAGAACCCACCATCCGCGAGTACTTGCAAAAATCAGCTCGCGAACTGGATGAAGTAATTCGCAGCACTTCGGCTGATCTGGAAAACCAATCGGAAGAAGAAGATCTCTGATTATTGTATTGGGAATGTTTGAGGAGTAGCGCCTCGCCATCAGGAAAATTTTATCTTTGCCAGCTATGGCTGGCGCAGGCGCAATGGACACCCCGTTAATGAAACAGTACAGTGCCATCAAGGCAAAGTATCCGGGGGCACTTTTGCTTTTTCGTGTGGGTGACTTTTACGAAACCTTTGGTGAAGACGCCATTAAGGCAGCGAAGGTTCTGGATATTACCTTAACAAAACGGGGCAATGGATCAGCTTCTGAAATTGAACTGGCCGGCTTTCCGCATCATGCCCTTGATTCCTATTTGCCCAAGTTAGTGCGGGCAGGTAATCGTGTGGCTATTTGCGATCAACTGGAAGACCCTCGCTTTGTTAAGGGAATTGTAAAACGCGGGGTAACCGAACTTGTTACGCCTGGAGTATCGTTGAACGACCATGTACTGGAGCGAAAGCAAAATAATTTTCTGGCTTCGGTTCAGGTAAGCAAGACTGGACTGGGTGTGGCCTTCCTGGATATCAGCACCGGTGAGTTTTATGCTGCCCAAGGTCCTGAGCTGTACGTGTTCAAGCTGATTCAGAGTTTTGCTCCGGCAGAAATTATTTACAGTAAATCAAGCCGGGAGAAATTGGAAACCCAGTTTGCCGAAGAGTATGCTACGTTTGCTCTGGACGATTGGGTTTTTGCTTTCGACTTCAGCCACGAAAAGTTGATTCAGCAATTTAAAACCAGCACCTTAAAAGGCTTTGGCATTGAGGGCATGAACGAGGCCATCATTGCAGCGGGTGCTATTTTGCATTACCTCGAAGCCACTGAACATAAAGACATACAACACATAGCGGCTATCTCACGCATCGATGAAGATAAGTACGTTTGGCTCGATAAGTTTACTATCCGGAATCTGGAACTGATCCATGCAGCCAACGAGGGCGGTGTTTCGCTTCTTGAAGTGATGGATAAGACCGTTACCCCCATGGGCTCGCGAAACCTGCGTAAGTGGCTTATTCTGCCGTTAAAGGAGAAGCAGGTGATTGATGAACGGCTGCATGTAGTGGAACAGTTTTATCATAGCCGTGACTTAGCCGAACGTACACTGGAACACTTGCGTCAGATTACCGACCTGGAGCGCTTAATTTCAAAAGTAGCTGTAGGCAGAATTAATCCACGCGAATTGCTCCAACTCAAGCGGTCCCTGAAAGCTATCGTGCCGATCAAAGAGGAGTTGGAAAAATCAGCCTCAGGTGAATTGAAAAAACTGGGGGATCAGCTCAATAAGTGTGAGTTCTTGTTGGATAAGATCGAGCGAACCTTGAAAGACGATGCTCCCATGTTGATCCATCAGGGTGGGATTATTAAAGACGGGGTTGATGCCGAGTTAGATGAACTCCGGGCGATCGCCTATTCGGGAAAGGATTTTTTATTACAGATACAAAAGCGCGAGATTGATCGGACGGGCATCAACTCACTGAAAATTTCCTATAACAAGGTCTTTGGGTATTACCTGGAAGTAAGCAATGCCAACAAGGATAAGGTTCCTGCCGACTGGATCCGAAAACAAACCCTGGTTAATGCCGAGCGCTACATTACCGAGGAACTGAAAGTCTATGAAGAAAAAATTCTTCATGCCGAAGAGAAATTACTGGTTATTGAGCAGCGCCTGTTTACGGAGTTGGTCCACCATGCCGCTGATTTCATTGCCCAGATACAACAGAATGCGCGGGTCATTGCATCGATCGATTGCTTGCTGGCGTTTGCAGAACTGGCCCGGGCCAATCACTATAATAAGCCGGAGATCAGTGAAAGCAAACGACTGGCTATTAAAGCGGGCCGACATCCGGTGATTGAGAAACAATTACCGGTGGGTGAAAGCTATGTGCCCAATGACATTTATCTGGACAATGAGACCCAGCAAATTTTGGTGATTACTGGCCCTAACATGGCGGGTAAGTCCGCTTTATTACGTCAAACTGCTTTGATTGTGTTGCTGGCCCAGATGGGTTGTTATGTGCCGGCTGAAACGGCTACCATCGGCATTATCGACAAGATTTTTACCCGGGTGGGGGCAAGCGATAACCTTTCACGGGGCGAATCTACCTTTATGGTGGAGATGACGGAAACGGCCAGCATTCTCAATAACCTGAGCGACCGGAGTTTGATTTTGATGGATGAAATTGGCCGTGGAACTTCTACCTACGATGGTGTTTCCATCGCCTGGTCGATTGTTGAATATTTGCATAATCATAAGGACTATAAGGCAAAGACCTTGTTTGCCACGCATTACCATGAACTAAACCAGCTCACCGAAGATTTACCGCGCGTGAAAAATTTTAATGTGAGTGTAAAAGAAGTGGGTGATAAGATCATTTTCATGCGCAAGCTGAAGGAAGGCGGCAGCGAACATAGTTTTGGCATTCACGTGGCCCAGCTGGCCGGTATGCCGAACAAAGTAGTATTCCGGGCCAATGAAATCCTTCATTTTCTGGAGCGTGAGAAGCATAAAAATGAACCGAAGCGAAAATTTGAGGAATTGCCCCGGCCCTCCTCTCAAATGAGTTTGTTTGAACTCGATCCCAAATCGAAGGCCATTCACGATATGCTGGAGAAAATTGATATCAACACAATTAGTCCGGTGGAAGCCTTGCTAAAGTTGAATGAGATTTTGACCGTGTTCAAGAAGTAACAATTCAACTTTTCAAATTTTTCCGTACTTTTTATAGTCAGGTCACATTCATGAAGCAGCGCCTAGTCGACTTTATCATCATACTACTGATTACATTTTCCTTAGGGTATGGTGTGGCTCCCTGGATTACGGATCGGATATTCTTTCAGGTGGCTTTTCCTCAGTTGATTGCTTTGGAAGATTTTCACTGGGAGGATTTTGTCTTTAAACTTCGACCCGATAAGGGTCGCGAAGAGCGTATTACCTTAATTAACATATCAGAGGGTACCCGTCTGGATATAGCCCGGCAAATTGAGGTCATCAATAATTATCAGCCTCGGGTTATTGGGTTAGATGTTCTATTTAACTGCCCGGGAGGAATTAAGGATTCCGCGAATTGCCCGTTTGGAATGGACACGGTTGCCAATCGTGCTTTGCGAAATGCTATTGTGAAGTCGAAGGTTGTGATGTCATCACGTGTATGGGAATCTATGGCCGCAGCTTCTGACGAGTATGAAAATTATGATTCATTAGAGTTGTCTGATCCGGAATTCAGCCGGTTTGCCAGCCATGGATTTAGCAATTTTGTTACGGACAATGTTGATACGTTCAGCGTTATTCAGTGCCGATCATTTTATCCGTCCATTATGAATAAGGGCAGTCGGGTAAATTCATTTGCTGTGGAAGTGGCCATGAACTATGATTCCGTGAAGGCCAACAAATTCTTAGCTCGCAGAAGTAATCGCGAGGTTGAACGATTCAAGGAAGAACTTATCAACTTTCGAGGTAATGTGGGCAGTTACTATTACAGTGTGTTTGGCCGGGTTATTTCAAAAGCCTATTACTTTGATGTGATTGATTACGAGGAATTATTAACTGGAAATTTTAGTCATGAGCTGATCAAAGACCGGATTATTTTATTGGGTTACCTGGGTGAGCGTTATCTGGACGATCCTGCCTATGAGAATCGGTTTTATACACCCCTAAATCCCACTCTGGCAGGACGAAGTTTGCCGGATATGTTGGGATTGGTGATTCATGCCAATATCATCTCGATGATTCTGAATGAAGAGGGAATCAATCAGCTAAGCCCGTTTTGGGATTTTACGGTGATGCTAATTGTCATTTCCCTGAACATCCTATTCTTCATGAATCTGTTACGGGAAAATTCTGTTTGGTATGACAGCCTGGGTTTTTTGATTCCGGTTTTACAAATCATCATCATTTCATGGTTACGGATTGAATTGCTCTCTTCGTTCAACTTCCGGCTCGACCTGGAGAATATTATCTATTTATTAGCTTTTGTAACCTTTGCCGTTAACATCTACATGGGGCCCGGTAAAAAGTGGCTGGCCTTACTTGATCATAAAATAAAGGCAAAGAAAACAGCCCTGCCCGAAGGAATCAGGCAGGACCCATCAACAAAACCGGACTAAACTAACCGGATAAACTGACTGACTTTCCACTGGCCCTTCAGGTAAATGGCCTTATCAATTTCGATGCGATAAATTTTATCGTCAGCTTCAATGGCAATAACAAAGGTTGCAGGCTGAAGGTGTTCATCGAGGGAAGCTTCGGTTTCCCAACTCATCAGCGATATCTTTTGCCAGTCAATTCCTCTGCGTCTGCCTTCCGAAAGCAAGTGTCGGAACGAATTCTCAGTGGTTGGCACCAGTATATTTTTGTAATGCTGTTCAAATTCAAGCTGGGCAGCTTCCAGATTACCGCCATAAATCGATTTATTATCCTTCATGATCTTATTAAAGTCTTGCAGGGAAGGCAGGAGTAGACCATAGGACTGATCCGAAGAATTTCGCAGGGCGGCAATCACCTGCTCAGCCAATTCCTGTGATGCTTTAGCGTTAACGGGTTGTCGACTCGAAACCGAAGAGAATGAACCCAGGGTCATCGCTATCAAGGTTAAAACAGTTTTCATAACAGTTATTTATTTAAGTAATGAGAGATTGTTGATTTTATCTGGGCTGATCGGCTGAGGTACCAGGTTATCTACTTTGGGCAATGACCGCAGGTAAGTAAAAATGGCCAGCATATCATCATCCGTAAAATGTTGGTACATCTGCCAGGGCATGGGCGGTAATAAATCGCGACCGGTTTCAAGGCCTTTGTACTTGCCTTTGCGCAAGGCGGTTTTGAATTGCTCGAATGTCCAATTTCCGGTACCCGTATCATCAGGTGTTAAGTTAGCGGCATACGAAACCCCCCACGGCCCAACAAAAGCAGTGAGGTTTTGAGAGAACAGAATCCAATCGGGGTTAATATCGGTAACCGGTATGGGCTCGTTTTTTGGGTGTCCGGAAAGCAACCGGGTTGGGTCCGGCTCCGGTCCATGCGGAGTCATCACTTTGGGAGAATGGCAATCATGACAAGCTCCAATGGTGGTCAGATAGGCCCCTCTTTTAATGAGTTCTTCCTGCGACATAGAATTGACTGTCTTCTCGGGAGTCGGATTACAGGCAGCCATGGTCACCCATGATAACAATAGCCAAGACACTTTTTTCATAACAATTTTGGTTGGTGCGATTAGAAACGAAAGTGCCAGGCGTGGAACCTACGCTAAATCAAAAATCTAGTACGCGTAATCAATTTTTGAGGATTACTCACGAATTCAGCCGAAATGAGGAATCCTTGAAACCTGGAAAGAAGTCTTTCGTTGTAGGATATACTCTTGCGATGAACCGCCATTATCAATACACCACGATAGATCACACCAATCCACCACCTGGTCAAGAAAATGGTCAGCCATTCGGCTATTTTGTGAATGTGTCAGGTCAGGTTGAGAATTCGGTTGCCGATGTAAAAATTCAGGATATGTTTCTTCCTAATTTCTCGGTAAGGATTTCTGAGGGCGAGTTACCGCAGGAGGCCGTATTCGTAAACACCAGTGCGGAAGGGCTTGATTTGCTAGGTACATGTTTGTTCCTGAAAGGCACCATTAAAACCACGCTTAACAAGCATCACGAAGGGATTTATTCTTTTAATGGATCTCAGAATTTTAAGTACGATCCTAATAATGTGTTTGTACACACTAGTCCGGCTCATGCACCCTTTCATATTGTCCATATTTCCGTAAAGCCCGAGCATATTTTTCAATTTTTACCGGAGGAGAAATGGGTTGAGGTCTTGCGGACCAAGGTTCAGAAAGGTGAGAGTTTTGTGGGTGACCGATATACGCCCATTACGTTATTGCAGGATCGTGCGCTTCAGACACTATTCAATTGCCCGTTAACAGGTCAACTGGGTCAACTGATGATTGAAACATCTATTGTTCAGATTCTTCTTATTCAATTACATTCCCTTTACCATGAAAAGGAAAGTAAAAGCGCAGTCACAGCCAAGCGCGATTTTGAAGTAGTTCACAGTGTGAAAGAGTATTTGAATAGCACTTTCCTGAACGAACATTCATTGGAAAATCTGGCCCGGCATTTTGGAGTGAATACGACCAAACTGATGGCCCTGTTTAAGCAGGTATTCAATAAAAGTATTTTTGAGTATCTGATGGATTTGCGCATGGAACATGCCCGCGAGTTATTGCAGGAACAACATTTGGTGACGGAAGTTGCTCGCACCTTAGGTTACAAGAATCCCAATCACTTTTCATCGGCCTTTAAGAAGCGCTTTGGTTATTGTCCTTCCCAGATTCGCTAACGGGAGCCGGCAATTTTATCGCTTGAACAAGTTTCTCCCCAGGATTCTTTCCGACACCTGCTGGCGCAAACTGCGACTAATGGGTAGGGACACCTTTTCCAGGGTCAGTGAATTTCCCTTTATTCCCGTTATTTTATTCACGGCTACAATAAACGATTTATGAACTTTCATAAACTGATCAGCCGGAAGTTTTTCTTGCATGGCTGTTAAGGTGATGTAGCCAATATGTTTTTGCGCTGAGGTGTGAATGATGCAATAATTCTGCATGGCCTCCACATACAGCACTTCTTGAAAAAATATTTTCTCCAGCTTGTGATTACTCTTGATGAAAAAGAAATCCGGAACGGCATGCGGATGCTTCAGGGAAAAATAGTCAAGCGCTTTTTGAGTGGCTTTTTGAAACCGATCAAAGGAGATGGGTTTAACCAGGTAATCCAATACCTGGAGCTCGTAACTTTCAAGGGCGTATTGTGGAAACGCGGTAGTCAGAATGACCAGGGGTGGACTTTTCAACGCTTTGAGGAAGTCGATGCCTGAGACCTTGGGCATTCGAATATCCAGCAGCATCAGGTCAACCGGTTCTTTCGCTAAAAAGGCAGCGGCCTGTGGCGCGTTTTCAAAACTTCCGACATGGGTTAAATAGGAAACATCGGCCAGGTACTCTTCCATTCCCTTTCGGGCAAGCGGCTCATCATCCACGATTATGCAACGCAGGTTCATAAAAAAGGAATTTCTAATGTGACCATAAAAACTCCGGGTTGTTGTCGGATATTAAGCAAGTATTGAGATCCATAAAGTAGATCCAGCCTGCGGGTAACATTTTTTAAACCGATCCCACCGGGCTCCGTGCTCGTTTGCCCATCCGTTGTGTTGCTGGCCGTAAACCGTAGTGCAGTCTCTGATTTAGTGAGTTCGAATTTAATTTCGTTGACCCGATCTGTAGAATGAGAAACATGTTTGAAGGCATTTTCAATAAACGGAATCAGCAATAGAGGAGGAATCAAATACCCGGTCAACTTTTGGTCTATTAAGAGTTCAACTGTGTATTGTCTACCCAGGCGCAACTTTTGTAACGTGATGTAGTTTTTTATATACTGAATTTCCTTTTCGACAGCAATCGTGTTTCCCGCACATTCGTACAACTGGTATCGCAGCATTTCCGAAAACTTCTCCAATGTTTCACGGGCGGCATTGTTTTGCTTGTCGATTTGGAAGTAGATGGTGTTGATGGAATTAAACAGAAAATGCGGATTAATCTGAGCCCGTAAGTATTCCAATTCCGTATTGAGCTTTTCCAGTTCGATCTTTCGCATTTGCTCACGCTGCAAATACCATTGTTTGCTTAAGTAAAGGGTGCACGCGAATCCCAGGTAGAAGAGAACAATGGATAAGTTGTAAAATGTGTTGTCAAAAAAATTGACTCGCGAAGAGTCACCCGATACATACTCGTAGTAATACAGGTCATGAGCGTTTTTGCCACCCACGTAAATGACCAAGGCAACCGCTAACCATACTAGCCCCAGCCCCACGTGCCGTCCGCTGGTAAACCGTGGCAGCGCAAGCCCGATCACGAGGTACACGGAACAGGCCAGTAATCCATTCCGAATAACCAATTCCAGGATAAAGTGCTCCCAACCCGCTTTGTTAATCCAGCCTATCCGGGTATAGCCATGAAACAGAATCGTGAACGCCCAGAAAAGGATGTGGTCGAGCCTGTATTTAAAGAACTGAGTCATACCTAAAAATACGGGTTTTGTGAATTCCAGGATTCAGCCGATTAGCAAGTCGTCAAGAAAACCGGACCATTCATCAGCGGAGTGAATCAACTTTTAGTAGGAACCGTATTTTCGGAAAAGCTTATTACGCTATGAAGACTACCCTTCTACTTGCACTCCTGACCAGCAGTATCTCCGGTTGTGGACAAGGTCAATCCTACACCAACAAGCCACTAGGTGGACCTTGTGAAGATTGCAAGCTGATGTTTGATGGAATACCTTCACAACTTACATTCACTACCCGTCTTGCTTCGGAAGATGAGGCAGGTGAACCCCTCGTCATCCGGGGTACCATCTATCAGCCGGATGGCAAGACCCCTGCATCTAACATTATCCTGTATGTGTATCATACCGATAACAACGGACTTTATTCCAAAGGAAAGAACCAGCAGCAGGGTATCCGCCATGGTCACCTGCGTGGCTGGGTAAAAACCAATGCTCAGGGTCAATATGAATTCAGAACCATTCGTCCGGCTTCCTATCCGAACAGCCATAGTCCTCAACACATTCATCCAATCATATATGAACCCGGTAAAGGATATTATTGGATTGATGAGTATCAATTTGACGATGATCCTTACCTCACGACACGTGAGCGGGCAATGGCACAAAACCGAGGCGGTTCGGGTATTATCAAACTCACCCAGGATTCTGCTGGTGTGTGGCAAGGCAAGCGGGATATTGTGTTAGGTTTGAACGTGAACCATGAGTGATGGATGAAAGCTCTTATTAAAGTTTATTTTCTTGCTCTAACATTCAGCACGCAGGCTCAAACTGAGCTCACCGTACTTACTTCAGAATCGACTGTGAGATGGACGGGCACCAAGGTAGTAGGGCTGCACCAAGGTTTGGTAGCGATCAAAGAAGGCAAAATCAAACTGAAGGATCAGAAACTGGCTGGAGGCTACGTAATTATAGATATGACTACAATAACCTGCACCGATATCCCGGATACAGACCCTATTCCAAAAAGGAATTTGGAAACCCACTTGAAAGCTGAAGATTTCTTTGACGTGGTGAACTATCCAACCGCTAAATTTGAAATTCTGGAAGTGCGAACGCATCCGGATAATCCGGCTCGCAATCTGGTTTTGGGTAACTTAACCATAAAGGGAATTACCAAACGCTGGAAGGTTGAAGTAGAGCCCACTACCCAGTCCGATCGGCTTTTTATTGCGCAAGCTGATCTTCGTTTCGACCGTCAGGTATTTGGTGTAGCCTACAAAGGACTGAAGGATGAATTGGTACATGATATGGTTCGACTTAACATTATCGTGAAGGCTAAATAAATTACCTTTCTGGAAAGGAATTCAGGATGCCCAATCCCGGGAAAGATTGCCTTAATGCAGTTGGGTATAGGGATTTCCTTTTAATTTATAGTTTTCAAAACCGTTAACATGAACAAAATTCGATGGGGTATTTTAGGTTGTGGCAAAATCGCACGCAAATTTGCTTCCGATCTTCAATGGGTAAAGGATGCTGAATTAGCCGCAGTGGCAGCCCGCGAGCTCTCCACCGCACAGAACTTTGCCAGTGATTTTCCGGCCCGGCATATTCATGGAAGTTATGAAGCCCTCGTGAACAATCCTGAAGTGGATGTGATTTATGTTGCCACCCCACACGGACTTCATTACGAGCATGTCCGGTTGTGTCTCCAGCACCAGAAACCGGTGTTGTGTGAGAAGGCCTTTGCTATTAATTACCGGCAAGCCCAAGAGATGATTTCATTGGCAAAGGCGCAACGTACCTTCTTGATGGAAGCTTTCTGGACACGCTTTTTGCCACACTATCAAACCATGAAGCAATTGCTTGCCGCGGGCAACGTGGGCACCATCCGGTACGTTCATGCCGAATTTGGTTTTAAACCAGTACCACCATTTCCGCAGCGGTTGTACGATCCGCACCTGGGCGGTGGCGCGTTGTTGGATATCGGAGTATATCCGGTCTTTCTGGCTTTGGATATTTTGGGCAAACCGGATCGGATTGATGCCACCATGACACCAGCCGCAACCGGTATTGATGAGCAATGTGCCATTGAATTTTATTATAACAGCGGTGCCATCGCCCAACTGTTTTGCACGTTTGCAACCAACCTGGCAACCGGTGCTGACATTGCCGGTGATACCGGCCGCATCCGACTTACCCATCGCTTTCATGGCCCAACTGCCCATGTTGAATATTATCCGGGCATTGTCGATACGCGACAGGTAATCACCCCTGAAAAGGCAAAAGGAAATGGCTATGAATATGAGGCCACCCATGTTAATGAATGCCTGAATCAGGGATTAATCGAGAGCCCGGTGCTCACGCATGATTTTACGTTATTGCTCATGCAAACGTTAGATGAGATTCGCGCGAAAGCGGGCATTCGATATCCGGTGGATTAACGATCGATAAATAGTTGACAAAAGTCAGGATTGCATTCCGTTGCGGAAAAAATCTTAACGTTCGTTTGCTCATTATTTTACCAATCATGTAAGGATCCTGGAATAAGTGTGCAGTAATCCCCTTATCTTTGTAAAATTAATTTCGCGAGAAATCAGAAAATAAATGTCACAAGAAGCTGTTGTTCCTGAGGTCCGGAGAAAACCCATTCTTAAGCAAGAGATTGCCTTTGCCGTAATTCATTTATTACCCTTGGGTGCCCTTTGGACTGGTGCCACCTTATTCGACTGGATGGTGTGCATCTTCTTATACGGATTCAGAATGTTTTGGGTAACGGGTGGCTATCATCGTTACTTTGCCCATAAGAGTTATAAGACTTCGCGCTGGTTTCAATTTGTAATTGCCTTTATGGCTCAAACGACTGCGCAAAAGGGCGCGCTTTGGTGGGCAGCGCATCACCGGCATCATCATCGCCATAGCGATACCCCGGCCGATCCGCACTCCATGAAGATTTATGGATTTTGGTATTCACATGTAGGCTGGATTGTGGGGCCTGATTTTAAAGAGACCGACTACAAGACCATTGGCGATTACGCCAAGTATCCTGAACTGGTTTGGTTGAACAAGCACTATCTGGTTCCGCCCGTTATACTGGCGGTTGCGGTTACTGCCTTGGGTGCTTATGTGAATGGCGGCAGCGTAACGTTAATGTTTACCCAGGCCGGACTTTCTACCCTGTTCATTGGTTTTTTCCTTAGCACGGTGATCCTGTATCATGGTACCTTTTCCATTAATTCCATCATGCATAAGTTTGGTAGGCAGCGCTATGAATCGAATGATGAGTCGCGGAACAGCTTGTGGTTAGCTTTGCTGACACTGGGTGAAGGTTGGCATAACAACCATCATTATTATGAGGTAGCTTCACGCCAGGGTTTTTTCTGGTGGGAGATCGACATCACGTATTATATCTTACGTGGGTTGGCCGCGGTAGGATTAATCTGGGACCTGAAAGAAGTACCCAAGCACATTCTGCATTCAAAAAATAAGAAACACGCGGCAGAATTGCGCAAGCAATATGAAGCTCAAAATCCACGACCTCCGGTAACCAAGCCCGAGCGGGTTACGGAAGCCGAGCGTATCGAAGCATAAGAAATAAATCCTGTTCGAAAGCGAGCAGGATTTTTTATTTAAACGCTATGCAAAAGTCTCCTGATGAAGTATTTCTTGAGAGTGCCGGTAAACTTTTCCGGTATTATAAGAAATTGGGCGAGGGAGCTATTGCCCAGTTGAATGATGAAGCGGTGTTGCGTAAGCCTAATGATGCCGGCAACAGTATAGCCTTAATCGTCCACCACCTGAGTGGCAACATGCTGTCGCGTTGGACAGATTTATTAACCAGCGATGGAGAAAAGTCGTGGCGTAATCGCGAAGCAGAATTTGAAGAATCCTAGTTGACGTCCATCACAAAATGAAAAAGGGGAGGGCAGTTTTACAAGTAAAAAATTAATTCCCGGTTGGAAAATTTTGAAAAAATAGAAATAGGATAGACGAACCGCTTGCCGGCATCAATTTCCCCGCGACATTTCAAGCTTCTTAAACAGGTTCATGGGCTTGTTGTTGAAATTATCCTGGAAGAGGTATACTGATCCAATCACAAACAAGACAAACCCAACTGCCAGTAACCATTGTGTACGGGAGAGTTTTTGAATTTCTTCGCGTTCATGAGGTTCGCATACATTACCCGGGCAGAGTTTTGCTTTCTCTTTATAAATCAAATTATACACCAGGCAGCCCAGACAGATGCCGAATGAGGCCTCAAAGAAAAGAAAGATTAAACAGATCAGGCATGACAACCCGGTAAAGATGCTCCAGGTATTGTAGAGCACCATTAAAACGAACATGGTGCCAGAAAGCGCCAGTCCAATAAACCAGGAAAATTTTTTCTGAGGGGCGCCTACATATTCTGGCTTTTGATTCCCCACTATAATCCGTCCGATAATCAGGGAAGGAGCATACCGGGGATTGATGAACAAGCGAATAAGAAAATCAAAGAAGAACAGATAGATGACCATCTTCGCCAGCAGAAATTCATTCTTGAAAAGAATGAGGATCAAGGAAAGAAAGGCAAAGAAGAACATGATTCCAGCTGCAGCCCGAATTTCACGTTCATTTAAAACCGGCACCTGGTAGCCCTCTACCTGCTCACCGAACTGTATGGTTTTGGCCATTTGTTAATAATTTGTGGTTTGGGTTAATGTGTCTTAATACGAGAGAATAGAAATGAAGGTTGGCCTTATGCGCTATACGGCTGAATTATTTTCTTTCTGTTTATAGGTACGCGGTAACTCATGATTTAAGTCATTTTATGAGTTGTGGGTTATGATAAATTTTGCATCAAACAATCCCTGGTCATGAGTAATCGCGCTCGAACATTAGCTGAGCCCTTCCGTATTAAAATGGTTGAGCCGGTGAGGATCACCACAGAAGAATATCGTTCAGAAACCTTGAGGCAGTGTGGGTACAATCCTTTTCTACTCCACTCCAGTGATGTGTTTATCGATTTGCTTACCGACAGTGGCACGGGTGCCATGAGCGACCAGCAATGGGCTGGCATGATGACTGGCGATGAAAGCTATGCCGGAGCGCGCAGTTGGTTACATCTTGAATCAGTCGTGCAGGATTTGACCGGGATGCCGCACATTCTTCCCACGCATCAAGGTCGCGCGGCTGAACGCATCTTGTATGGTATTCTTGGGGGAAAAGGAAAAGTGTTTATCAGTAATACTCACTTTGATACCACGCGAGCCAATATTGAATTCACCGGTGCCACCGCCATTGATGTAATGCCGGAGGAGGCACTTCATCCGGAAACGGATTTACCCTTTAAGGGCAATATTGATGTGGAGAAGTTGAAGGAGTTGATTCAACAACAGGACCCCAAAAAGATTGCCGCCATTATCATGACGGTCACCAACAATTCATCGGGTGGGCAGCCGGTGAGCATGGCCAATGTAAAAGCCGTGCGCGAAATCTGCGACCAGTATAGTCTCATGCTGGTGATTGATGGTTGTCGCATTGCAGAGAATAGTTATTTTGTTAAGCATCGTGAAGCCGGTTATGAAAGTAAAACCTATAAGGAAATTGCCCAGGAGATGTTGCGCCTGGCTGATGCCTTTGTGATGAGTGCCAAGAAAGACGGCCTGGTTAATATGGGCGGGTTGCTTACCTTGAAAGACGATGAACTGAGCAGGTTGTGTACCAACCTGCTCATCATCAGTGAAGGCTTTGTCACCTATGGTGGATTGTCGGGCCGCGACATGGAGGCGATTGCCATTGGATTGAAAGAAGTATTCGACCCGGATTATCTGCATTATCGCATCCGGAGTACGGCTTATCTCGGTGAGCACTTGAAAGCAAAAGGAATTCCGGTGGTATGGCCGATTGGTGGTCATGCCGTGTATATTGATGCAAAGAAATTGTATCGTCAAATTCCTGTTGAAGAATATCCCGGGCTGGCGCTGGTATGTGACCTCTATGTAAGAGGCGGCATCCGCTGTGTGGAGGTGGGCAGTGTAATGTTCGGTAAGTATGATGAAAACGGAAAACTGATTCCGGCAAAGAATGAATGGGTACGATTAGCCATACCGCGCAGGGTGTACACACAAAGCCACATCGACTATGTAATTGATGTGTTTGATGATATTCTTGAACTTCGAAATCAAAAGCGTGGATTCAGGATTGCATACGAGCCGCCTTTCCTGCGACATTTTACAGCCAGGTTTGAAAAGTACACGGAGTAGCGTTTGCGATCATGGAGGAAACCGGCCATTTATAAAATTCCGGATATGCGAGCGCGTCATCTCTCAGCAGAACCGTAATTTCAACGTGTCAACCGATTACCCATGAGTTATTTCAATATTGATGCTAAAGAACAAAACACCTACGATGCGATTGTCATCGGCTCTGGAATTTCAGGAGGTTGGGCAGCGAAGGAATTATGTGAGCACGGCTTAAAAACACTTGTATTGGAGCGCGGACGAAATGTGGTTCATAACCAGGACTACCCTACCGCCAACAAAAATCCATGGGAATTTCCGTATCGGGGAAGAGTAACAGCAGCCTATAAATCCGAGAATCCACTAATCTCAAAAGCAGCAGGTTTTTCGGAGGACACCCAGCATTTTTTCATCAAAGACAGTGACCATCCGTATATCCAGGAAAAACCCTTTGACTGGATTCGGGGCTATCAGGTGGGCGGTAAGTCAATTACCTGGGGTCGTGCGTGCCAGCGTTGGAGTCCGTATGAATTTACTTCGCCTGAGCGATTGGGTTATGGCATCGATTGGCCGATCCGGTATGAAGATGTTGCACCGTGGTATTCGCATGTAGAAGAATTTATTGGTGTGTGCGGAAATAAGGATGGTGTGGAGTCAATGCCCGATGGCGAATTTCTTCCCCCCTTTGAATTGAATTGTGTGGAAGCCCACATTCAGAAAAGCATTAAGGAGAATTTTGGGCGCTACCTGGTTCATGCGCGTTGGGCCCATATCACGCAACCCAAGGAAATTCATCTGAAGCAAGGACGCGGTAAATGTATGGCCCGCAACCTGTGCATGCGGGGATGTCCGTTTGGTGGTTATTTCAGTTCGGTTTCATCTACCTTGCCGTGGGCGGAGCGAACCGGCAATCTCACCATTCGGCCGCATTCAGTAGTTCACTCTATTATATATGACGAGAAAAAGGGAAAGGCATCGGGCGTGCGTATCATCGATGCCAACACGAATGAAGTAATCGAGTATTTCGCGCGCATCATTTTTGTAAATGCGTCTGCACTCAATAGCAACCTGGTGTTGCTCAACTCAAAGTCGAATCGTTTCCCCAACGGTCTGGGTAATGACAATGGATTGCTTGGAAAGTATGTGGCATTCCATAATTACCGTGCATCGGTGGGTGCCGAGATGGATGGCTTTGAAGATAAATACTACTTCGGGCGCAATCCGTCAGAGCCCATCATTGCTAACTATCGCAACCTGAAAAAACAAGAGATGGAGTACGTGGGAGGCTTTACCACGTTTATGGGGGCGAGTCGCGAAGGTTGGTGGGGCAATACGGAAAATGAAATTGGCGAAGCGTTGAAGGCGAAAGCGCAACAGCCTGGCGGCTGGACAACTTACATGTACATGCAAGGCGAAACCATTCCGAAAGAGAGTAATCACGTACGTTTGAGTGAAACAGAAAAAGATCAATGGGGCATTCCGTTGCTTGTCACGTCCGTGGATTATGATGACAACGATGACAAGATGGTGAAGGACTTTATTGAGCAAAGTTCGTTGATGCTGGAGAAAGCAGGCGCAAAAAATATTTCACATTACGATTCGCATCAGGCACCTGGACTGGATATTCATGAGATGGGTGGATGCCGCATGGGTAACGATCCAAAAAATTCTTTACTTAACAAATGGAATCAACTCCATCATTGTAAGAATGTGTTTGTAACAGATGGAGCTTGCATGACCAGCACCGGCAATCAAAGTCCTTCTATCTTATATATGGCGCTCACAGCCCGCGCTGCAAATTATGCGGTGGAGGAAATGGAGAAGGGGAATCTATAATTTTCCAACCCTTGATTAGAACCAAAGGGTGATATTGGTGGTGATCAGGTTGCTGTTTTTTACGGACTCACCGTTTCTCATATAAATTTCCTGTTCAGAAAAAAAAGTCCGCCCTTCGGCCCGGAAGAGAACATTTTCTGCCGCTTTTAAATTGAAGCCCAGTGAACTGCTGTAAGAACTAAACCCGGCAACTCCGGTTATGGGGGTAATCTGCACTTGTTCAGGATCATGAAAATATTCGAACCGGCCACTTACTGATAGTTTGCTGGTTAACGCGTAGCGACCCGTGAGATTGGCTTGCCACCAGAGTGCACGAGACATGCCTGCCCGCTGTTGAATGCCCACATAGTAACACGTAGTAGCTGACCATCTTCCTTTGGTGTAAACAAAAAACAGATCCGTAAAGTATCGCGTTCGAAATTCAGTATGCTGATCGGATTCCTCGCTCCCGATATACGTATTCCAATTCATCAGCAAGTAATCAGTGGGCCGGTATTCCACTTGTGTGCCGATGGATTTTTTGCTGTTTACATCCTGAATTTGTTGCCAGCCATTGAGCAAGTAAAAGTAGGCATTCACTTGAGGCAATAAAGGAATGGTGAATTTTACTCCCGATAAATAATAAGGCGTGTATTCGGGGGCAAACGATCGCGAGTAGGTGATTTGATCTTTTGAGATCGCACTTTCAGTGGTGTAAGGCGAGTTAAAGACACCTACATCCATCCAAATGTTTTTGTTACGCCAAAGCTTTACCCCGGCAAAGGCTTCTACCAGATTTCTCAGGCTGAACGATTCGTTGGCATAGTTAGCGTTGATGTACGTGCCAAATCCTGGAGTAATATGTCCGCGCAGGCGGGCTGAAGAGTATTTGACACTGATGTAAGCCAGGTTAATGGTGACCTCGTTATGCCGGGCCATTGAAACGAAGTATGCCCGATCTCCCGTAGGGGGTTTGTTAAAATCATAGGCATAATAGGTATCCAAATAGCCTTCGATGGTAACCTTGCCCTTGAAATGGAGGTCCGTGGTATCCAGGGAGGTATTGATAACGGCCTGGCACAGGGCCATGGCACTGATGCTAGTGAGCATGAAAAAAAGGGATACTTTTTTCATAGGTGTTTTAACCGGGTTAAGGAAGCGGGTTCAACCGGATGATAGACTAAAGGTACGTCTTCTATCACCACATCGCTTTTATCAAGGCCAAATGCTTTCTCATCGCGCTGGCCTAAATTTTTTAACAGGAAGTAACTGTTGAGCAATAGCCCTTCCCGAACGGTGAACTTGTTTTCTACCGATAGAAATTTTTCAATAATCACAATTGTAAGTCTGGCAGGGGTCTACGATTCGGCTTTGATTCCCAGGGTTAAAAGGGCACCCAGTATCAGTTGTATTCCAATCAGCATCACCGGAAAATGATAATCACCGGTCCAGGAGATGAGATAGCCAATACCCAATGAGGCAATGGTGCCGCCCAGCAATCCCGCAGTGTTCATGGCACCCGTTATGGCACCACTGTGTTCCTTTCCTAAACCTGTGGCTACTGCCCAGGCTACCGGAGCGGTAACGTCCATAAAGGCAAGTCCAAAGGCGAGCATAACCACTGCCATCGAGTTATTTTCTGTTACGGTGGCCATGACCATGACTAATCCGGATAAGCTTAGTCCAACCAGCGGCACGAGACGTCTTCCCCACGTAATGCCGATCTGCTTCACAAGAAAATCACTGATCGTACCTCCGAACAAACAGCCCACGGCAGCCAGTATAAAGGGTAAAGAGGCGGAATAGGTAAGTTCAGCCTGGGTTAGTCCGCGCCCGTTGTGAAGATATTTTGGCAGCCAGGAAATAAAAAAGAAAACACCGCTGGCATAGCAATAATACATGATCATTAAAAACCAGAAGTTTTTTGTGTGGGCGATTTGTTGCCAGGAACCGGAAGGGATTGGTTGTTCGGTTTCTTCTTCCTTGCTTTTATAAAAGAGCAACCATAGGATAACCCACGCCAGGCCTACCGCACCCAGCAGATAGAAAGTGATACGCCAGCCCAACTGCTGCTGCATCGGGATGACCAATAAAGGTGTAATGGCGCCCCCGATTCGGCTCGCCATCCAGATAAATGCCTGGGCTCTTCCGCGTTCCTCCGGCTTAAACCATTTGCGAACTGCAATTGACGAGTTGGGGTAGGCACCTGCTTCACCAGCACCAAACAAAAACCGGATTGCAAACAAGGAGAAGAAACCACTGGCGAGTCCGGTGAGCGTTGTAAACAGCGACCACCAGAGTACCACCCGTGCCAAAACTTTCTTTTCACCAAACCGATCACCCCACAACCCGGTAGGGATCTCGAATAATCCATAGGAGATGGTGAAGGCGGCCAGTATCCAGCCAAAATCACTTTCCCGTAATCCTAACTCACGGGTTATTTCTATGCCAGCTATGGATATCGCATTTCGATCGAGAAACGTAATCACCGAAAGAACGGAGAGCAGGGTTAGGAACCAGTATTTGCGTGACATTAAGAAATGGAATAGTTAAAGAAAGCAAATAGTAAGGAGCCGTTTCGTGTTTTTTCCTTTTTTTGAAAAAAGGAAGGGCTTGTTGGATATTTGATACTGCCTATTAAATTTGCAGTCCCATTGAATAAGCGGGAGTAGCTCAGTTGGTAGAGCACGACCTTGCCAAGGTCGGGGTCGCGAGTTCGAGTCTCGTTTCCCGCTCAAAAACCCCTCTCCAAACGAGAGGGGTTATTTTTTAAATCTGCCCGGGTGGTGGAATTGGTAGACACGCAGGACTTAAAATCCTGTGGCTAGTAATAGCTGTACGGGTTCAACTCCCGTCCCGGGTACGATTAAAAAATGATCACTCCAGGATAAGGAACATTTAGTCGTCAGGATTCGTATCGAATCAATTCCTTTCACTTAATTTTAAGTGACTCCAACACCACATGCATGATGAAAACCCTACTTATTTCAGCATTCTTTTGCCTGGGGCTGGCCACAGCCGGTAAGGCCCAAACGGTTTATTCTTCGGCACAAGGTGAAAAATACCATACCGCTGATTGTCGCCTCTCGGGAGATGCGCTTCCGTTAAAATTAGCGGATGCGAAAAAGGCGGGCAAAGGCCCCTGTGATATATGCAAACCTAACGAACTGGGCAAGGACAAGCTGAATCGATGTGATGGTAAAACTGCCGATGGCACGCGTTGCAAAAGAATGACGGCCAATAAGAATAAGCGTTGCTACCAGCACCAAAAATCCTAGCGTGTGGACGTTGAGCGGGCTATCGTTACCTCAACCCGGTTTTTAAAATCGCACAAGATTAAGCCTGACATTGCTGTTGTGCTGGGTACCGGCCTAAGCAATGCGCTGGTTGAGCAACTGCAGGTTCAGAAAATAATCCCCTATAATCAGATTCCTTTTTTTCCCGTGGCAACGGTCGCCAGTCACAAAGGCCAATGGGTATACGGCACGTTGCATCGGAAAAAGATTTTAATCATGCAGGGCCGGATTCATTATTACGAAGGATATTCGATGCAGCAGGTAACGCTGGGAATCCGGATCATGAAACAGCTGGGAGTCAAGTATCTCTTGATTTCCAATGCAGCCGGTAACCTGAACCCGGATTGGCACCAGGGCGAATTGATGCTGCTTACGGATCATATCAATCTGCAACCCGATAATCCCCTGCGGGGTCGTAATCTAGCTGCCGAGGGCCCCCGTTTTCCGGATATGAGTATGCCATATTCTCAAAAACTCAATACCCTATTGAAGCGAATCGCTCAGGAGAAAAAAATAAAATTGCATGCGGGAGTTTATGCGGGGGTGATGGGCCCTAACCTGGAGACGCGGGCAGAATACAAATACCTGCGCACGTTGGGTGCCGATGTAGTCGGTATGTCTACCGTACCCGAAGTCGTGGTCGCCAACCATGCAGGAATTCCGTGTTGTGCCATATCGGTGCTCACCAACGATGCCCAGGTTGACAATCCCCGGAAAGTTGAGTTACATGAAATTCTGGATGTAGCCGGCCGGGCCGAGAAGAACTTAACAGAACTTTTTACCGAGTTAATGAAACGCATCTGATGGAACGAAGACACATTCACCCACAAGGCCCGGTTCTGTCGCGCCTGATTGCAGGAGCCTGGCGTTGGCATACCGTTTCTTCTGAAGCGGTTGAGCGTCTGATTCAAACCTGCCTCGCAGAAGGAATAACCTCCTTTGATCATGCCGATATTTATGGGGATCATGGTAATGAAGAGATTTTTGGTCAGGTATTGGCACGCACCCCCGGTTTGCGTAATCAATTAGAGTTAATTACCAAATGTGGCATTAAGTTGAAGTCGGCAAAGCGACCAGCCACATGGATTAAACACTACGATACATCCAAAAGTCATATTATCGCATCAGTCGAGAATTCGCTCAACCTGTTCCATACCGATCACCTGGATGTTCTCTTACTCCATCGACCCGATCCCCTGATGGATCCGCACGAAGTGGCGGAGGCTTTTGACCAATTGAAACAACAAGGGAAGGTGCTGCACTTTGGCGTTTCCAATTTCACCCGGTCTCAATTGAAGATGCTCCAGACGTTTTTACCCATGCCGATTGTTACCAATCAGATTGAGATTTCACTCACCCATGTTGACCCTTTATTTAATGGTGATTTGGATTTGCTGATGGAACAAAAGGCTTCGGCTATGGCCTGGTCGCCTTTGGGAGGCGGAAAACTGCTCACCGATGAACGGGAATTATTTTGTAAAGCCTCCCGCTATAATGCTTCTTACAGTCAGTTGTCATTAGCGTGGTTGCTGCGCCATCCTTCTATGATTTTTCCGGTGATTGGAACAACCAAAACCGATCGGATTAAGGAAGCCGTAAAAGCCTTGGAAATTAAGCTGGACCGACAAGATTGGTTTGATATGCTGCAATGGGCACGGGGAACTGAAGTCCCTTAATCGGGTTGCCGTAAAAGTTGTTAGGCAACGAATCGCTCTGCATTTTTGTAATCTTTTATCTCTGCCGAATGCCTACAGCTGCCCAGACATCCCTTGACTTAACAGGTCATGACAAGATCGAGATCATTGGTGCCCGCGAGCACAACCTGAAAAATGTTAATCTGAGTTTTCCGCGCAATCAACTGGTGGTCATAACCGGTATTAGCGGAAGTGGTAAATCGTCATTGGCATTCGATACGATTTATGCGGAGGGGCAACGCAGGTACATGGAAAGCTTTTCGGCCTATGCCCGCAGCTTTATCGGAAATCTTGAGCGGCCCGATGTTGATAAAATCAATGGTCTGAGTCCGGTTATCTCCATCGAACAGAAAACCACTTCGCGCAATCCACGCTCCACCGTGGGCACGGTAACCGAGATCTATGACTTTATGCGGTTGTTGTTTGCGCGGGCCGGGGAGGCATACTCCTACCTGTCGGGCGATAAGATGGTGCGGCAATCGGAGGATCAGATTCTGGACGCCATCATCACCAACTTTACAGGTAAAAAACTAACCTTGCTTGCCCCGGTGGTCAAAGGCCGCAAAGGACATTATCGCGAATTGTTTGTACAGATTCGCAAACAGGGCTATACTAAAGTACGGGTTGACGGTGACGTACTGGACATCACCGCTAAAATGCAAGTGGATCGTTTCAAGATTCACGATATCGAAATCGTGATTGACCGGATTGTTCCCAACAGCAAGGATCGTCACCGCATCGGTCAATCCATTGCCACGGCTATGAAAGAGGGTAAAGGCGTGATTATGGTGATGGAAGAAAATCAGAAACTACATCACTTCTCAAAATTTCTGATGGACCCCAAAACGGGTTTATCCTATGATGAGCCAGCCCCGAATAATTTTTCGTTCAACTCACCTTACGGTGCCTGTCCGGCTTGCACAGGCCTTGGAGTCATTGAAGAAATTACGGAAGACTCGATTATTCCTGATAAAAAACTGAGCATTAGTCGGGGGGCTATTTTACCCTTGGGCGAGTACCGGGATATCTGGATTTTCAAAAAGGTAGAGGCCATCCTGAAGCGCTACAAATTAACGCTATCAACACCGGTCAAAGAGATTCCAAAAGAAGTGTTAAAAATTTTATTGTATGGTGATGATGTGCCCGTGGCGGTAGCTTCCGTGAAGTATCCAGGAACGGAATGGAACACAAAATTCGAAGGCATCATCAACTTTTTACAGAAGCAGAAAGAGGAAGGCTCGGAGGCGATCCGGAAATGGGTGGAGGATTTCACGACAACCAAAATTTGCCCGGAGTGTGCAGGAGCCCGGCTAAAAAAAGAATCCCTTCATTTCAAGATTGACAACAAGAATATTGCTGAGCTGGCCGAGATGAACATGGATGCACTCCAAAAGTGGTTCAACGGAGTGGAGCATCGTCTCAGTGAAAAGCAACGCATTATCGCAACTGAGGTGTTGAAAGAGATCCGGAAGCGAATCGGTTTTTTATTGGATGTAGGATTGGATTACCTGCACTTGAATCGGCCACTGCGAACTCTAAGTGGTGGTGAGGCTCAACGAATTCGATTGGCAACCCAGATTGGCACCCAGTTGGTGGGCGTCCTGTACATTTTAGATGAACCCAGCATTGGCTTGCACGCCCGGGATAATGTGAAATTAATTAAGGCCCTGAAAGATCTGCGTGACCTCGGCAACTCTGTAATTGTGGTGGAGCATGATAAAGAGATGATGCTTGAATCGGACTACATCATTGACATCGGTCCGGGCGCTGGACGCCATGGAGGAACCGTGGTAGCAGAAGGCGATCCGCAGTCGTTTTTGAAGAATAAAAGCACCACAGCCCGGTATTTAAAGGGTGAATTGAAAATTGACTACCTGAAGCACCGCAGAAAAGGCAGCGGTGAAAAAGTTCAACTGGTGGGAGCTAGCGGAAATAACCTGAAGCAGATAGATCTGGATATTCCACTAGGCACCTTTACCTGCATTACCGGGGTGTCGGGAAGTGGCAAGTCAACCCTGGTGCACGACACGCTCTTTCCGATTTTGAATCAACATTTCTTTAATTCCCGAACCGAACCCTTGCCTTATAAAAAGATTGAGGGACTTAAGTTGATTGACAAGGTAATTGAAGTGGATCAGTCACCCATTGGACGAACTCCGCGATCCAACCCGGCTACCTACACCACCGTGTTTACTGACATTCGCGATTTATTTGCGCAAATGCCCGAGGCAAAAATTCGGGGTTATAAAACAGGCCGGTTTTCATTTAATGTAAAGGGTGGACGATGTGAAACCTGTGAGGGAGCCGGGTTACGGTTAATTGAAATGGAGTTCTTGCCCGATGTGTACGTACCCTGCGAAACCTGTAAAGGTAAACGATACAATCGCGAAACACTGGAGGTTCGGTTTAAGGGAAAATCCATTTCGGATGTGTTGGATATGACGGTGGAAGAGGCCGTGATTTTTTTTGAAAACCAACCAAAGATTTTACGGAAAATTCAAACTTTGAATGAAGTTGGGCTGGGCTACATTTCATTGGGTCAGCATGCCACTACGTTGTCGGGCGGTGAAGCCCAACGTGTAAAGCTGGCTACGGAGCTTTCCAAACGCGACACCGGGAAGACCTTGTATATCCTCGATGAACCCACAACGGGTTTACATTTTCAGGACATTAGTCATTTGCTGACGGTACTGCAGAAACTGGTGGACAAAGGCAACACCGTGTTGGTGATCGAGCACAATATGGATGTTATCAAGTCGGCCGACTACATTGTGGATTTGGGTCCGGAAGGTGGCATGGGTGGCGGTCGTATTGTAGCGAAAGGAACACCCGAAGAAGTTGCCAAAAACCCAGCCAGCTATACCGGTAGGTTTTTGAAGCCCGAATTGAGTTAACCCGTATCGGGTTCCGTTTATGTAAGAAACCCAAGGGTCGGTGTTTGAATTGTTAATTTTGCAGTTCTGATGGTAAACAAGACCCGACTATATTGGTCCTTACAAATTGGCGGTTGGATTTTGTATGCAGCGGTTCAAATTGTGGCTGCACAGATGTCGGCAACCGGAGGGGTAAGCACCCAACGGATTCTTTTCCTCTCGTATGAGGCTTTCTTTTGTTTTCTGCTCACCCATGGCCTTCGCACCTATATGAATAATAATCGATGGCTGGCGTTGGGTATGCCCCGGTTAATTCCGCGGGTGCTGCTGGTGGTTGTAGGGTTGGGCTTCACCATGTATTTTCTGCGCATACCGGTGTCATTGCCCTTGGGATTATTCAATCCGGAAGTTGGCTTCGATCTTGAAAATATTCTCGGGCTCTCCTTGTTCTATACGATTCTGTTTTTCCTGTGGTCGGTATTCTATTTTGTTTACAATTATTTCGAACGATATAACAAATCGCTGAAGCTGGAAGCCAGCGTGAAGGAAATTGAACTCAGCAACCTCAAGTCGCAATTAAATCCCCATTTCATTTTCAATGCCTTGAATAGTATCCGGGCACTGGTAGACGAGAATCCTCAAAAGTCGAAACAGGCGATTAACCAACTCTCCAACATTCTGCGTAACTCACTGGTAACTGAAAAGCGGGGTCTAACCAAGTTTGGAGATGAGTTGAAAGTGGTTCGCGACTATTTAGGGCTTGAAAGCATACGGTTTGAAGAACGGCTTAAAACCGAGTTTGTAATCGACCCGGCCTCAAAAGATTTTTTGGTTCCACCCCTGATGATTCAAACGCTGGTGGAAAACGGAGTGAAGCATGGTATTTCCCGATTAACGGAAGGAGGATTGATTCAACTGAAAACCCAGGTGATCAACGATAAGCTCAATATTCAAATTCGCAACAGTGGCCATTATGTGAATGGTAGCAAAAAGCGAAGCGGCCTGGGGTTGGTGAATACCACCCAACGGCTGAAGTTACTGTATGGAAGCGAGGCCCGCTTCGCCATTACCAACGAAAGCAATAATTTTGTACTGACAGAAATAACTATTCCCCACCTTAAATAAAATGAGAGCATTAATCATTGATGATGAGCGCCTGGCGCGCAAAGAATTGATCAAATTATTGGAAGAATACCCTTCCATTGAAGTAGTAGGCGAGGCTATGAATGCCGATGAAGCCGAGCAAATGATTACTGATCTTAATCCGGATTTGCTCTTTCTGGATATTCAAATGCCAGGCCGTACCGGGTTTCAATTGTTGGAATCTTTGGAATCGGTGCCATGGGTTGTCTTCACAACAGCGTATGATGAGTTTGCCCTGAAAGCCTTTGAAGTGAATGCACTCGATTACCTGTTGAAACCCATTCAGGCTGATCGCTTGAGCGAAGCGGTCCATAAAATTATGGAGAAGGAGCGGGCCAAATCAGGCCGGGGTGCCGGTAAAAAGCTTGGCCTCGAAGATCAGGTTTTTGTTAAAGATGGCGAGCGGTGTTGGTTTGTGAGCCTGGCGAACATCCGCTACTTTGAGTCGGACGGAAACTATATTAAGGTCTACTTTGACAGCAACCGGCCCATGATCCATAAGTCGTTGAATGCCTTGGATGACCGATTGGATGAACGCGCCTTTTTCCGGGCCAGTCGTAAGCATATCATTAACTTAAGTTGGGTAGAAGGAATTGAGCCGTGGTTTAATGGTGGCCTAATGGTGAAGTTGCGCGGAGGCGATAAGGTAGAAGTGAGTCGCAGACAAGCGGCCAAGTTTAAGGATATGATGAGTTTGTAGACGCCTCGGTTGGTATAAAATTTCGTTGAGTAAAAGTTCCTTTGCTTCGTTCGGAAATGAGGAAATAGGGTATCCAGATAGCGGCTCCAAATAAGGAGCGAAGAACCGCAGTGATGGTTTCGTTGTCCATTCCGATGTATTGACCCCCAATTACTCCATCGGCCAATAAGAAAATAAAATTGCTGCCGTAAAATATGGCCGCCAACAAGGGTACACTACTTCTTCGCTTAAAAAATAGAAAAATCAAAACAACCGAATAAAATAGTAAGACCAGGTTTATAATCATTTCAATAAGAATGAGAGAACCGAGTGCCACATCGTACGCTCCAAAATTTGGATCGGTTAAAATCCTCCAATTTGAGTAATTAAAATAATCTATGTTAAGAAAATCATAAATCATCCTAAATGGAGTTAGGCATAATCCAATTCCCGGGAGAATTAACCAGCCACCAATCGTGTTATATAAGGTATGGCCTTTTGGTTCAGGATCGAATTCATACATTTTCTTTAATGCGAAAAATCCGGGAATAAAAAGCATTAATATAATGAGCAAATAAGGAGTATTAAAAGTCTTGTTTACTTTTGATTCGTCCTTATAGGTTAATGTTAATGTCATGTCGTTGGAGGTTTCATTAACCTTTTTGATGTAATCTCTTATTTCGTTTTTCTCCAAATAGCGCTTCTTTGCCAGGTATGTATAGTCCTTATGAACTTCATTTCCGTTCTGCAAAAAAGTTTTTGATGTGTATTTAAATCCCGTTGATTCAATTGTTTTTTCTGATTCAGACACAGACCATTCTTCGGGCAAGATAAGTTTGATAGAATAGATGATGTTTAGCGGATAAGTAATAGAAAATGGCATGCGCCTAATTTTTGTGGCGGGACTAGTTAAGTAACCGGCTAGATTTCTTGGATAAACTGTTGCCTGTTGTATGTGATTAGCGGAGTCCTGAGTCCAGAATGAATTGATTTCGTACAGCTCGGTGGTTGTAAATTCGTTGTGAACTTCATCATCCGTAAATTCAACCGGGGCGGCCAGCTCTATATCGGGATAGTCGGTGGCGTAAAAGTTTAAGTAGCGTTCATCAATACTTGAGAGACTATTTGACTTGAAATAGTCACGCATATAGTCTGCATGATTACCGTTGTAAGTTGATATAACTTTTAACGTTGCCCCCTGGCCAACGGGCTGAACCTCAAAAATTTCATTAAATGCCAAAGATCCATGGGTATGACTTTGCCGAATGGTTGCCAAGGAAGAGGCCGAGGGGTCAATAACGAGCCCCAACCGATAATCAGGCACAAATAATTTATTGAGCGGGCCACGTTGAAAACTAATGGTAGGGTCTATCCAATAAGTGGAATCATTTAGTTTGAATTGAACTATGCAATGATCAAACAAACCCGGAGATGGCAGGGCTTCATCTAGTGTCGGCCCGTAACTTGAATTCACTAATACCGGGTAGCTTTCCATTCCCAGATTACGCAAAATTACGGCCAGTAGCAAAGATTTGTCTTTACAGTCTCCAAATCGTTGGTTAAGGATTTTTTCCGGGGAGTGAGGTTTAAACCCATGAATTCCGTTTGAAAATGAGAGATAACGAACCTCGTCCTGAATGAATTGAATAACTCTCTTTATTTGCTGCTCCTGCGATGGCAGCGCTTCTAATTCTGGAATTTGTTTAATTAATTTTTTATCCTCCTTCAGATCAAACAGTTTATGAGCCCACTTCGCAACATCTGCCCACGATTGAAATTCTGTAATTTGTATTCGATCATAGGGATCGTACCAGGCGGGGGTACTTTCTTCCATGATAAGAGCAGGAACATCCTGTCGCAGCCATTCATATTCCGTAAACAGGTTGTGTTGCGTTACGGTTGTGCGAGGAGGGCTATTGAATTCTTTGTGATAAATCTTGGTTGTTGGGGGTAACAGCAACCGATAGTAAATCTTTTTTACAGGTACCCCAAAATTGAAATAATACGACCTGAAAAATTTATTTTCAAATACAGGATTTGACCCTTTTATGGTATAAGAATATTCCAATTGATCGCCCACCTGTAAATCTTGAAGATTAAAAACTGCGGTAAGCTCCCCATCATAAATCGCACGATCCAGATTTTGTTCTCGTCTTAATATTTCTATTTCTGTCGTTTTCAATTTTTGTATTCTCTTACCATTTCTGATAATGTCAATGCTATGAAATGTTAAATTTTGAAAAGCGGGATCATAGGAAACTGAAATGGGAGAAACATTTCCAAGCCCGTTTTCTGAAACAATCAGTTGAGCATACCGTGAATGCGTTTCCTGGGTAAGTTGATTAAGCTGCTCGTCCACCAATAGATCATAATAACCTCCGGCAATCGTACTTGTATCTGTGATGGTGTTGGAGTAGTTAACGGGTTTAACCCATTCTGGAGATGGGGTTATCTCAACAGGTTTTTTTTGGGCAAAGGTCTCGAAGAACGAAATCAGTAGAATCAGGGCGCAATATTTCATCCGGTTACTTTAATACTAATTCAATTAACTCCCGTTCCACATTCCAATCGCGCGCCAGTTTAAGCATGGCGGTGGCTTCCATTTCCGTTACGTAACCCTTCACGTTGTTCGACTGCCACACCATATTGATTAAGTCAATTCGTTTGGCTTTGGGATAATCGCCAATGATGTTATTGAGAAAATCCCGTGCCCGGTCAAACGCAGTGATGTAATCCTGTGAAACAAATTCGAACGCCCACGCTAGTTCTTCATGCGCACCTAATTCATCGGCTACCCGGTTCAGGTCTTTTTTCTCAGTCTCATCCAGCCCGTGATAATGAAAGATCACCGATTTCAGGAGTAGGTAAACACGTTTTTCTTCGGTGGTCATGAGTTTTCGAAAATAGGCAGGGAATAGGCAAAAACAAAAATCATTTTTTGTTCAGGATAAATAACTCCGAACTGATCTGATCGGCCAGTAATTTTCCCGCCCGGGTTAAAATCAACCGATCATTTTCCAAGGTAGCCAACTGCTGGTCGAACAACCGGATCAAATACGGCCCCTGTTCTTGCTGGAGGTCATAGTCATAGTGGTGCTTTAATTGACTTAGTGAGCAACCGGTATCCAACCGCAGTGAGGTGAAGAGATATTCATTGATTTTATCTTCTCGGGTCAGGATTTCACGTTCAAACGGAATTTTATCGGCACTCAACGCTTTTGCGTATAACTGATTATTACTAATCGTAAACTGCCGACTGACTCCATTAAACGAGTGTGCGCTGGGTCCAACACCCAGGTAATACTTTTGTTGCCAATAACTGGTGTTGTGTTTGGATTCGTATCCGGGCAGACAAAAGTTGGATACTTCGTAGTGCCGGTAGCCCCTGGCCGTTAAGGTGTCCATCACCAACTCAAATTGACGGGCAGCTTGTTCTTCGCCAACGGGTTTCAATTTCCCGCGACTATTCCAACGTCCAAAAACAGTCTTTTCTTCAATGGTTAGGGAATAAGCCGAGATATGTTCAGGCGAAAGCGATAACGCAACCTCCAGATTTTTCATCAGCAAGTGATCATCCTGGCCAGGAATGGAATGGATGAGATCAATATTAATATTGTGGAAGCCGGCATGGCGTGCATGGGCTACCGACTCATGGGCTTGCCCAGGACTATGAGCCCGGTTTAAAAACCTCAGAATTTCTTCGTCAAAAGATTGGATGCCGATGCTGAGTCTGTTGATGCCAGCCAACCTTAGCATGGCCAGCTTCTCAGGCGTCAGGTCATCCGGGTTTGCTTCCAGGGTCACCTCTGCCGTTTGGGCAACCGAAAAGTGTTTGTGAATGGTAGTGAACAGAACGTCTAATTCAGCTGGAGTTAATAAAGAGGGCGTGCCACCGCCAAAATATAGGGTTTCTAAAATTTCACCCTGTAAATAATCGTGTTGCAATTCCAATTCCCGGGCGATTAATTTAATCAAATCGCTGCGCTGACTTTGCTGAGTTGAAAAATGAAAATCGCAATAGTAACAGGCTTGCTTGCAAAACGGGATATGAATATAAAGTCCGGCCACGCGTCAAAGATAAAGAAGGTGCAGCTCTGTCTTTCTTTTCCAGTACCAGTAGAAACTGGTACTTTTGCCCTTGATTTTCCGGATGAACCGAATCCCTGTTGTACTGCTGCTCCTGATTACCCTGGGCGTTCAAGCTCAGTCTCAGTTGGACTATGACGTCAGACAGGACTGGCAGGTTTATGAAGATGGCTGGCATCGGTATTCCAATCAAACCACTCGCCTGGTTCATTTTGTGCTGGGCGAAAAAGCCCGAGGTGGTAAGCTAATTATTCATGATCGTAAAGAATTTGCAGTTTTTCTGGATGCAAAATTAATAGCCCGTAAGCAAGATTCGCTCTCGTTAAATCTGGATAGTCTGTTCGCCCGATACCCAGGCCGCGGGATGTTCAGTATTTATCAGCGGAATCCCATCTATTCATTACGTGCCACATTGATTAAGCCGAGCATACAGGGAAGGGAGGATCTGAATCCCTTGCGCCCCGGCCACTATTTTTCTGATTTTGTGATCCTGGCTTCATTCCTGATCATGGTTTTTTTGGTCACTCTTTTTCGAATCAATCCCCGCCTTACGTGGGATTACCTCAATGTTGGTAAACTATTTTCGATCCAGGAGCGGGACGAAACCATTGTTGCAGGCCGGATTGGTTCCAGTGTAAACCTGCTCTTCTTTGGGCTGATCAGTTTTTTATTGGGGTTGCTGGTGATGATCATTTTTAATGCAGCTCATGATTATTTGCGATGGGCCGGTGAGTTCAGGTATCACAATACCGTGCAGGCTTTTTTGGTTTGGCTGTTGATTTCAACCATTATTTTTCTAAGCCTCATGACTAAACTGGCTTTGATTGCCAGCTTCTCCTGGCTGTTCAACCTTCGCGATACCGTGCGTTTTCAATTTTTCAATTTTATCAGGTTGTTATTCATTGTTTGTATCCTGTTGTGCTTTTTAGCCATTCTTTATTTCATACTTCAAACCCAAAATCCCTATCCCTATTATTTCCTGTTTTTGCTGGCCAGTATTTTTGTGGGGATAGGAACCGTCTTGCTCTTTCTTAAATTATTGGCTCGAACTCAGCTCCCGGTTTTTCATTTATTTTCCTACCTTTGCGCAACCGAAATCATCCCGTTGTTGATTTTAGGTAATTCCATATTGTTGTAAGGCGAACCCGATACGTGTTGATATGACAGAAACGGTTACTGACAGAATGCGAAAAGTGAAAAGCATTCTGGTTACACAGGATGCCCCCACCGATGTAAACTCACCCTACCTTAAACTAGCCGAAAAGTACAACCTGAAAATAGACTTTCGCCCATTCATTCAGGTAGAGGCCGTTCCCATTAAGGAATTCAGAAAACAAAAGGTTGATATTCTTCAGCATACCGCTGTCATTTTTACCAGCCGGCACGCAGTCGATCACTTTTTTCACATCTGTCGCGAACTGAAATTGGAAATGCCTCCGGAAATGAAATATTTCTGCATCTCCGATCAGACATCCAATTACCTGCAGAAGTATATCGTCATCCGCAAGCGCAAGATTTTCTCTGGCCTGAAGGACACCAAGGATTTATTGGAGATTATCAAAAAGCATAAGAACGAAAAATTTCTTTTCCCCTGCTCCGACATCCGTAAGAACGATATTCCTGACTTTCTGGTGGACAATGGCTTTACCTTTACGGAAGCCATCATGTACCATACAGTGGCAGCCAACTTGAGCGACTTGAAAAATGTCTATTACGATATTTTGGCCTTTTTCAGTCCGTCCGGAATTAACTCACTCTACATCAATTTTCCAGACTTTAAGCAAAACAATACCCGCATTGCTGCGTTCGGCCCGGCAACAGCAAAGGCCGTACGCGATGCCAACTTGATTCTGGACATCGAAGCTCCCCAACCCAATGCGCCTTCCATGACGGGCGCCCTTGAACTCTATATAAAAGCAGCCAACGGAATCAAATAACTCCTTAAGAGTTACGTTTTTAGCCAGACCCTGATTTTATTACACTTTAATTACATGGCCATTGAAAGTGTACGTAGAATTGATTTATCTTTAAGTCCTGTAGAACTAGCCCCGTGAAGAAATTCTATTTTTTTGTGTTTCTGACCAGTGCCTTGGCACACCATTGTTTTGGTCAGCAGGACCCTCAGTTCACCCATTACATGTTTAATAACCTCTATTTTAATCCGGGGTTTGCTGGGGCTGAAGGAGTCACCAAGTTTACGGCCATTCATCGCAGTCAGTGGTTGGGCTATCAGCCCACAATTGGAGGTGGGGGTGCCCCTACAACTCAAATTATCAGCATGACTACGCCCATCAACAAAATCCGCAGCGGATTCGGGGCGTATGTATTGAATGACAGGTTGGGTCCACAAAACAATCTTGAAGCCCAGGCCACCTATGCCTATCACCTACAATTGAAGGGGAGCAAGCTCAGTTTCGGGATGCGGGCTGGTATCTATTCGCAAACCATCAACTTTGATCAATATCGCCCCATCGATCCGAACGATCCCTTGCTTCAAGCATCGGGAAAAGAATCTCAGATTCGGCCCGACCTGGCGGCCGGTGTTTTTCTGCAGCGAGAAAAATTTTATGCGGGGGTAAGCTTCGATCACCTGCTGAAATCTGAATTTGATTTTGGACTAAGTCAACGGAACGAACTGCAAACCCATTTATATGCCACTGGCGGGTATTATTATCAGGTCAATTTTGACTTGCGGCTGCAGTTTTCAACCCTGATTAAATCCGACCTGACCAAAACTACATTTGATTTAGGAGCAATCGCCTATCTGAAGGATACTATGTGGGGAGGTTTGGCGTTTAGACAATCTGAGGCCGCCATACTTTTATTGGGTTATAGTATTTTAAAGGATAAGTCGCTGAAAATTGGTTATGGACTTGATTATGTTATTAAGGATCAAAGCGCCAAGCAGCCAACTTCGCACGAATTCCTGCTGACGTACGAACTGCCCGTGAATCCGGCCATCGGAAAAAAGGTTGTTCGAACCCCTCGGTACCGGCATTAATCGATCTGTAAATTTTGGAATTTTTAAGAATTTAGTTGAATTTGGTATTCTTGTTTAAGACTAAAGACGCAAAAAGCAATAACTTTAGGGTCTATTTAGTTAATAAGACAAGGCAAAAAGGCTAGATCTAATATTAGATGTGTATGATAAAAAATGTTTCTCCGAAGGTTCTGTACTATGCTTTAATTCTAGGGGCCGGGTCCCTGTTGGGAGGTTGCGGTTTGCTGGGGATTGGCGGCAATAAAGGTGGTGACGCCCAAGGTGAGGTCGTGGGCCAATCTACCCTGGAACGCAGAGAAGGCTGGTCAATGGTCATTCCGTACGGGATGGTTCCGATTCCGGCAGGAACATTCCACATGGGTCAGGCAGATGAAGATCCGGCCTCCACTCAAATTAACTTCAATAAGCAAATCACAATCGGTCCTCTATTTATGGATGAGACCGAAATTACGAATGATGAATACCTCCAGTTCACAACCTTCTTCCTCGACCCTAACGGAGCTGAAGGATTGACCAATTTCGATCAGATTGGTCAGCAGGAATTCATGGAGAAGTATTATCCGGACACTACCGTGTGGATGAAGGATTTCTCCCACCACATGGGCGACCCGCTCGTGGATTATTATTGGCAACACCCTGGCTACCAGGATTACCCGGTTGTTGGGGTAAGCTGGGAAGCAGCCATCTTCTTTGGCAAATGGCGGACAGCATTTTTAAATGAATGGCGCATGGTCAATGGCGGTCAGCCCCCCATGCCGGCATTCCGTCTGCCCTCAGAAGCAGAGTGGGAATATGCTGCACGCGGAGGTCGCGACATGGCGAAGTACCCTTGGGGTAATCCCTACATCCGTAACTCCAAAGGTTGTATGCTGGCCAACTTCAAACCGGGTCGTGGTAACTTTTACGATGATGGTTTTGCCTATACCGCTCCGGTTGGAATTTACTTCCCGAACGATTATGGGTTGGTGGACATGGCCGGCAATGTTTCGGAATGGTGCTTGGATGACTTTAACCCCGCTTCGGTTCCTACGGTTTGGGATTTGAACCCCCAGTTCATTGATAAGAATGCGTATGATCGCGAAGGGAATTCCAAAGAGCGCTACAATGCTCGCAAAGTAGTTCGCGGTGGATCCTGGAAAGATGTGGCGTACTATCTGGAAACAGGAACCAGAACCTATGAATATAAAGATTCAACCCGCGCGTACATTGGGTTCCGTTGTGCTATGACGAACCTGGGCCGCTCATCGGGCGCTGAATTTCAATAATTGAAAACTCTGGCTATATTTATAAAAAACTCGGACTAAACTTAAATCTTAAAGAACCATGGCAAAGAAAAAAGGCGGATTTGTCGCATTATTCTTCACAACCATTATGCCCAAAGTTTATGGTATTGGTGCAGCGGTTGTAATTATTGGAGCACTATTTAAAATCCTGCACTTAGAAGGAGCTAACGCGATGTTGATGATCGGTTTGAGTGTGGAAGCTGGAATTTTCTTCCTGAGTGCGTTTGAACCTAAACATGAAGAACCGGATTGGTCAAAAGTGTATCCCGAACTGGCTGAAGACTATGAAGGCCCGGTTAATCCTACTGCCACTCGCATCAGCAACCGCCCGGCCGGTGGCGAGTCGCCTCTTTTGAAAATCGATGAAATGCTGAAGACCGCTAAGGTAGATCAGAACCTGCTCGATAACCTGGGTAAGGGCTTGACCAACCTGGCAACGTCAGCCTCTCAAATGAATAATTTGTCCAATGCGGCTGTGGCTACTAACGAATATGCCAAGAACGTTCAATCCGCTTCTGCTGCGTTGATGGAAATGAATAAGTCATATGGTACCGCCATGAAAGCCGTAACGGCCATGGCCGATGCCTCTAAAGATACCAGTGAGTACCATGCACAAGTGCAGAAGGTAACCAAGAACCTGGCTGCCTTAAACACGATCTACGAGATGGAACTGAAAGATGCGGATTCGCATGTGAAGAATATGAATAAGTTCTATGAGAGTCTCACAGGAGCGATGCAGGGGCTCTCCAAGCTTGGGGAGAATACG